>Ga0181520_10005623_pt1 | contig 19816 bp, 18 predicted proteins | sample PEATcosm2014_Bin_29_FD_132451 | JGI IMG/M metagenome (GOLD analysis project Ga0181520, IMG submission 132451) | Peatland microbial communities from MTU Mesocosm Facility, Houghton, MI, USA - PEATcosm2014_Bin02_30_metaG | ecosystem: Environmental > Terrestrial > Soil > Wetlands > Peat | place...
CCGGGAAACTGGAGATGCCCGGCACCGGCCAAAGTTGAAATTGTAGTGGAGACCTGGGCGCGAAAACCGCATCCTGGCCTCGCCAAGGCCGTTGCGGCTACCGAAGTGCGAAGGTTGGGTTAACCGGCGTGCAGCCAATTGGCAACGGGATGCCATCGCAGCGGTCTGGTGCCGGTCGCGTCGGCGGGTGATGCCCGTTTGAATTGCTCATTTGCCGATCGATCGGCCGTGGGCAGTTGGCGCATGCCGGCATCGAATGGAACTCATTGTAGGACAAGCGGATAGGTCGTCACGGGCGGCGTTTTGCAAGGGACCCCTCGACAAAGTCACTTAGTTAGTGTACTAATGAAGGCTCGGCGGAGGGCAGTTGACCGCGGCAGTGAACAAAGGTCAGATGAATGCGACACAGCAGGCGAGCGAATCGCCACTGCGGTCGATGTTGCGTTGCTACGGCCTCATCGAGCGGGTCATGAACCCGTATTTCGCCCAATTTGGCATCAGCGCTGCCCAATGGGGCGTTCTGGTGACGTTGGATCGCTTCAAATCGGATTTTCCCCAGGGCATGCGACTTTCTGATCTCGGCGAGCTTTTACTTGTGAGAGCACCGAGTGTTACCACCGTTGTTGACCGCCTCGAACGCTCCGGGCTGGTGACGCGCGCGACCCAGCCGGGCGATTTGCGCGCCAAGCTTGTCCGACTGACCGCCAGCGGCCAGCAACTGGTGGCTCGCGTCGCCAGCGTGCATGGCCGTCAGGTCGACCGCGTTTTTGCCGGTTTGTCCCTGGCGCAGCGGCAACGGCTTCAACGCCTTCTGCTTCGGATGGCTGCTCATCTCGAAACGCTTCTGGAGGGTCCGGCCGTTGAACGGGAAATCATGGCCGGCTGATTGTTTTTGTTGTGGACAGGGACGCCAAAAGGGCGTCATTAGGAAACGAACATGAAATTCATCGTCGCCATCTTGATCGTGGCCGCCGCTTTGGGCGGCGGATGCTATTGGTACATGATGCGAGCTGCTGCTGCGCCGGCGGCGTATCGCACGGCCGCAATCGTTCGCAAGGACATCCGGGCGACGATCGCCGCGTCGGGAACTATCGAGCCGGTTCAATCCATCGACGTGGGCGCTCAGATCGAAGGAATCATCGAGGACTTCGGCTCGGACGCCAGCGGCAAGCCCGTCGACTATCGCAGCAAGGTGGCCAAGGGCAATATCCTTGCTCACATTGATGATTCCCTCTATCAGGCCGATCTGGACACCGCCAAGGCCCAGTTGGATTCGTCGCAAGCCGCCGTCCAGTCCGCCCAGGCCAATCTGCTTGAACTTCAGGCCAAGTTGCATCAGGCCGAGGACGATTGGAACCGCGCCCAGGAATTGCACAAGAACGGCGAGCAGGTCATCTCCGATACGGACTACGACAATTACCAGGCGACCTACGAATCCGCCAAGGCCGCCGTTGCCGTGGGGAACGCCGCCATCATTCAAGCCCAGGCCATGGTGGAACAGAACAAGGCTTCCCTCTTCAAAGCTCAGAAGAACCTCAACTATTGCGTGATCGAGTCGCCGGTCGATGGGGAAGTCATTGACCGTCGCGTCACGATCGGTGAAACGGTCGTTTCCAGCCTCAACGCGCCCAGCCTCTTCCTTATCGCCACCGATCTGACCAAGATGCAGATCTGGACCGCCGTGAACGAGGCCGATATCAGCCGCATTTATCCCGGCCAGCCTGTTTCGTTCGTCGTGGATGCCTATCCCGACATGACGTTCACCGGCACGGTGAACAAGATCCGCCTCAACGCCACGATCACCTCGAACGTCGTGACCTACACCGTCGAGGTCGATTTCGACAACAAGGACGAATTGCTTCTTCCCTATCTGACGGCCAATGTGAATTTCGAGACCGGGCGTGCCGACCAGGTATTGACCGTGCCCGCCGCCGCCGTGCGATGGGTTCCCGATGAAGGGGCGCCCGCACAGTACGCCAGCACGTCCACCGGCGGCCAGGCTACCTCCGAGAGCGCTGTGACCGTGCCGCAACCAACCAGCACCGGCGGCGGTCACAAGGGTGGCCGGGGCGCTGTCACCCGGCCGGCGGTTCTGGCCACGGCCTTGCGGCCCGGCTCTGTCTGGATTCTCGACGACAAGCCCGGCGCCATTCCTCGTGAAGTGCTCGTGCAGGTGGGTCTTACCGATGGTATCGATACCGAGATCGTTCCGGTTGCCGCTGACTCCATTGACGAAACAAAGGACCACGTGATTATCGGCCAGGATTATGCCTCGGCCGAATCGTCCGGAACCAATCCGTTCCTCCCGCAGCTCTTCGGCCGTGGCAACCGCTCCGGCAACGGCGGTGGACGAGCCGCCGGCGGCGGTCCGGGCGGCCCCGGCGGCGGTCCTCCGCCTGGCGGTGGCGGATTCGGCGGTGGTGGTGGCCGCGGCGGTGGCGGCGGCGGTGGTGGTGGTGGTGGCGGAGGTGGGAGATAAACGTGCGCACTAACCTCAAACCACCTGTCGGCGCCGATCAGCCCGCGGAGATCATCCGTCTGCGCGACTTGCGCAAGGACTACTTCCTCGGCGAGGTTGTCGTTCCAGTCCTCAAGGGCATTTCCCTGGCCGTTAATCGCGGCGAACTGGTGGCCCTCATGGGAACCAGCGGCTCGGGCAAGACAACCCTCATGAACATCCTGGGCTGTCTCGATCACGCCACCGGCGGCGAATACTGGCTGGAGGGACAGGAGGTCTCGACGTACTCGCCGGATCAGCGGGCCAGACTTCGCAACAGCAAGATCGGGTTCGTCTTTCAGAGTTTCAACCTGCTGGCGCGAACCGCGGCCGTTGAACAGGTCATGATGCCGCTGAACTACGCTCCTCACGACGTCAACGACCGCGCCGCCCGCAAACGCGCTGAGGAACTTCTCAGTCGCGTCGGACTTGCCGAGCGCATGGACCACGAACCGTCCCAGCTCTCCGGCGGCCAGCAGCAGCGTGTCGCCATCGCCCGGTCGCTGGTCAATAACCCCTCCCTGCTTTTCGCCGACGAGCCGACCGGAAATCTCGACTCCAGGACCAGTGAGGAAATTCTGGCCATGTTCCAGCGCCTTAACGCCGAAGATCACATCACGATCATCCTCGTGACGCACGATCCCGGTGTCGCGCGCCACGCTCAACGAGTCATCCATATCAAGGACGGCTTGATCGATAGCGGTGCATTTTCCACACCCGGCAGCGCACCCGCACCGGCCGAGAAGACCACCGGCAATGGCGATGGCGCCAAGACTGCCGCCAAACCCAGTGTGATTTCCGCCGCCGCGTCGGCCGGATAACAGCGAGGTTCACCATGCTCCGGTCCACTGTTCGCGCCTTTCGCACCGCCGCCATCAGCCTGCGTCGAAACGTCATGCGCTCGGCGCTGACGACGCTGGGTATCGTCATCGGCGTCGGCGCCGTCATCGCCATGTCGGAGATCGGCAACGGTTCGCGCGACGCCATCGCCAAGTCGATTTCCAGCATGGGCGCCAACACGCTTTTGATCTTTCCCGGAAACTCGCAATCTGGCGGAATCAGCTCCGGCTGGGGCAGCGGCATGACGCTCACGCCGCACGACTGCGACGCCATCATCACGGGCTGCTCGGCCGTTCAGGCGGCCAGCCCCATCGTCCGCACCGGCTCGCAGCTCGTATACGGCGACAAGAATTACCAGGCCGGCAGCGTGCAGGGCGTTTCCACCGATTTCCTGACCATCCGCGACTGGGCTGTCATGGCCGAGGGTGAGCCCTTTACTGAGCACGATGTCGCTTCGTCAACCTGCGTGTGCGATGTCGGCCAGACCGTCAAGCGCGAGCTCTTCGGCAATCGTTCGCCCGTCGGCAAGACCATGCGGATGAACGGCGTGAACTTCCGCATCCTGGGCGTGCTCACTCCCAAGGGCGCCAACATGATGGGCCAGGACCAGGACGATACCGTGCTGGCGCCGTGGACCGCCATCAAATTCCGCGTCAACGGATCGGGTGGCGGCGGTGGCGGCGGTTCATCCAGCAGCATCAGCACCGCCGTCAACACGGCCAGTGCATTGTTTCCCGCCTCCACTCCCCTGTATCCCACCGCCTCCAGCACCGAACAGGCCGACACACCCCAGCCCGTCAAGTTCGCCAACATCCAGCAGATCATTGTCGGCGTCGTGAATTCCAAGCAGATTCAGCCGGCCATCGATCAGATCACGTATCTGCTCGAAGAGCGTCACCACATCAATGTGGCCAAGGGCCAGCCGGATGATTTCACCATCCGCAACACCAGCGAATTGAACACCGCCCTTAGTGCCACCAGCGACAACATGACCAACCTGCTGCTGGGCGTGGCGCTGATCTCCCTGATCGTCGGCGGAGTCGGCATCATGAACATCATGCTCGTCAGCGTCACCGAACGCACCCGCGAGATCGGCCTGCGCATGGCCGTCGGCGCCCGCGGCCGTGATATCCTCCGCCAATTCCTCATCGAAGCCATCGTGCTGTGCCTGATCGGCGGGCTGCTGGGCATTCTCGTCGGCCGTGGCAGTTCGGTGCTGATTCACTATTTCAAGAACTGGCCCACCAAGGCTTCGGTCCCGGCGATCATCGCCGCCGTTCTGGTCAGCGCCACGACGGGCATCATCTTCGGCTATTACCCCGCCTGGAAGGCCTCGCGCCTCGACCCGATCGAAGCGCTGCGGTATGAGTGAACCACGGGCGGCGATTGCCCGCGCGCGTTCCCCGCTGCACAATGTCCCCATGAAGTTCCGCAAGCCGCCCCTGCGCGTTCAGCCGACCACGCTCTGGGATTACCCCTCCCAGCACTATGGCGACTCCCTCCAGGGCGACCCGAATTTCAAGGGCGCTACACCGAGCTACGTCATCTGGAACCTGTTGCAACGCTACACCCGGCCGGGCCAGCTTGTGATCGACCCGTGCGCCGGCAGCGGCACGACGCTGGATGTCGCCCGCGATCTGAATCGCCGCGCGCTGGGCTACGACCTGGCCCCGACGCGCAAGGATATTTTCCGCGTCGACGCCCGCAAGCTGCCGCTGGAATCTGAGAAGGCTGATTTCGTTTTCATCGATCCGCCGTATTCCACGCACATCGAATACTCCGACGATCCCCGCTGCATCGGCCGGCTTGACGCCAGCGGCGACGCCTATTACCAGGCCATGACCGAGGTCATCGGTGAGATCCACCGCATCCTGCGCCCCGACCGCTACATGGGCCTGTATGTGAGCGATTCCTTCGTAAAGGGCGAGGGCTTCATCCCGATCGGATTCCGCCTCTTTGAGATATTGAAATTGAAATTCGCGCCGGTCGACATCATCGCCGTCGTGCGTCACAACAAAACGCTCACGCAAGGCAACTACCGCGCCGCCGCCGAAACCGGCAATTTTTTCCTGCGCGGTTTCAACTACCTGTTCATCATGCACAAGTCGCCAAAAGCGGAAAAGAAGTGATTGGCCCCCCCAACGAAGGGGAATGTGGCCGCCGCGCATCACCTGCGCCTCGCCCGCGGGTCAGTCCGGCTCCTCGGCGCTTTCGCGCAGGCGGTAGCCGACGCCGCGGACGGTGTGGACCAGCCAGCTTGCGTTGCCGAGTTTCTTGCGGATGGCCGTGACATGTACATCGATGGCCCGATCGGTCACGAAGACGTCGGCGCCCATGGCCTTGTCCATGAGCTGATCGCGCGTGAGCACGCGGCCGCGGGCGGTGATCAGGGCGGTCAGGAGTTTGAATTCGGTCAATGTGAGCTTGATCGTTTCGCCCGAGCAGGTGGCTTCGTGTTTTGACGTGTCGATCGTCAACGGCCCGGCGCGGAGCGTGCCATCGGCCGTGGGCACGGCGGTTTCGGTGCGGCGCAGCACGGAATTCAACCGCGCCAGCAGGATCTTCATGCTAAACGGCTTGGTGACATAATCGTCGGCCCCCAGCGTCAGGCCGACCACGACATCGGTTTCCTCACCCTTGGCCGTGAGCATGATGATGGGGATCGGGTTGGTGCGGGGTTCAGCCTTGAGGCGTCGTGCGACATCCAGACCCGAGATTCCGGGGAGCATGAGATCGAGGATGATGATGTCGGGGAGCTGAGCGGTGGCGACTTCAAGGGCGTCGTTGCCGGTGCCGGCCGCCACGACGTCATAGCCGTTGCGGGCGAGGTTGAAGCTGATCAATTCGACGAGATCCTTCTCGTCATCGACGACCAGGACGCGTTTCTTTCGCAATGAAGCGGCCGGCGCCGACGACGTGCCGCCGCGCGAGGCTGGCGATGCCAGGGAGAAACCGACGGTGGACGTCGAACGGGATGAATCATGGATTGGCGTCATGCCCATGCTCCTGAGTCGGATGGCTCGCCCGCGCCCAACAGGCAGGGCACGGGTCGGCGGCTCAATTTTGTGGTCTACCTTGAACACTCGGTGGCTTTGGGTCAAGTGGCTAACGCGGCATTAACAATCGAATCGACAAACTCCCGGAGTCTGGGGATCTCGATCCAGCAGATCGTGCCTTGCCTCGCGCGCCGGCCGTGTGGGGTTTTGCGCCGGATAGGCAATTTGGTAAGGCCAACTACGCCTGCAACTCGCAATGCGAGCCCATCCGGCGCAATCATCGCCGGAATACATGATTGGGCCTTGCTTGCCCCGTTTTGAATATTACGATGTCGGCCATAACAGCTTCCCTTCTTCCCAGGAGAACAGACGATGTCCGAAATCAATCGGCGAGAATTCATTGCGGCAGCGGCGGCAACGGCCACGTGCGCGTTCTGCCACTGCCAGACAGCCCTCGCTCAAACAACTGCACCTGCGACGATTCCATCGGCCAAGACTGTGGACGTCGGCCCCAAATCAGACTACGCGGCCGACGGCATGCATGACAAATTCATCGCCACCGATCACATTGTTGTCACCCGCGAGAGCGGAAAGATCTTTGCCAGCAGCAGCAAATGCACCCACCAGGGCGTCGACGTACGCATCCAGGGCACGCAATTGTACTGCCCCAAGCACAAAGCGCTCTTCTCGGCCGAAGGCGCCAGGGTCAGCGGCCCGCCAAAAACATCCCTGCCGCGATTTGGCATCCGTCTGGATTCCAACGGCCATCTCATTGTGGACCTGAGCACTCAGTTCCCCGAGGCGAAATGGGCCGATCCGGCCAGTTTTGTCACGGCCTGACGCTCCTGACCCGCAATTTGCCGGCAGTGATTCAGATTTTTCTTGCCAATCGGAAATTGGCGCCTAGAATTCCGGGCCAATTCATCTAACCCTTTTGCCAGGAGGACAGTGTATGGCGGAGATCAATCGACGCGAGTTTATGACGGCTGCGGCTGCGGCGACGGCGGCGTGTGCTCTGTGCCGAGGCCATGAAGCCCAGGCACAAACAACTGCGCCCACAACGATGCCAATGGCAAAGTCCGTTGATGTCGGACCCAAAGCGGATTATGCGGCCGATGGCATGCACGACAAGTTTATCGCCGCCGACCACATCGTGGTTACTCGCGAAAACGGCAAGATCTTCGCCAGCAGCAGCAAATGTACCCACCAGGGCGCGGACGTGCAGATTCAGGGCGCGATCTTGTTCTGCCCCAAGCACAAGAGCATGTTTACCCCCGAAGGCGTGCGCACGGCCGGCCCCGCGAAAACCTCGCTGCCACGCTATGCGATCAGCGTGAATTCCGACGGCCATATCGTCGTTGATCTCTCTCGCCAATTCCCCGAAGCCAACTGGAGCGACCCGGCGAGTTTCGTCACCGCCTGACGAAGCTCCGGCGACCAAATTCAACATGCCATTACCGCTCGGTGCCGTCGATGACGATGCCGGGCCAGAAGATGCCGTATGCATTGGCGGGGACCGCCCGTGAATTGGATTCCATAGGCGCGGCTCCGATGATCGGACAATGGTAGATGCTCGCCGCCAACGGCGACAGCGGCGATGCCGCTGGAGAATCCGTCGCCGCCATTGGCGCGGCTGCCGCCGCTTTGGCGCGTGCGTGGCCGATAATGGTGACCTCCGGCGGACGCGGGCCGTCGGCGAATTGCCAGCGCAGTGCCAGCGGCTTACCGGTAGATTGGCAGATGACCGACACGTCGCCGGCCTGGCGGGGGTTTTCGACGGCCGGGATGGTGAAGCCGTCGAACGGGATGATCGAATCGGCGGCGCGATCGCATTGCTGGATGATCCAGCGATCGGTGCGTTCGATCCGGGGCGTTCGAAGAACGACATCGGCATTCGCGCAGGCAACCAGCGGCTGGGCGTTCTGCCATGCCGATATGCCCGCCACGGCGAAAACAACGGCAACAGCGAACGCCGGTAGCATCCGGCGCGAACGCCACAGTGAAATTCCCACCAGCAGCAACCCGGCCGCAAGTCCCATCAGCCACGCCTGCCGCCGGGTGAAATCCGTCAAGCCGGGCCGCCACGATGAATACAGTGCATTGGCTCCCGCCGCCGATTGCGGCGCCAGCGGCGGGGGACCGGCCAGAACGTAGAATCGGCCATCCGCTCGCCATGGCCAAAGACCATCCGGCGGCACATCGGCGGCAACGACCAGAACCGTTCCCCCGGCCAGAAGCGTCCCGACGGCATCATCCGACAGATCGCGGACTTGCTTGGTGGTCAGGACCAGCAAGTCGATAGTCGTATACGCAACGGCCGGGCCGGGCAGCGGATTGGCCGCGTCCAGACGCAGCGCGGTCGCGGTCTTCCCCGGTGCCAGCGATCTGGCCACATCGTCCAGCGCCACCCGATCATCGGCGCTGGCGATCAATATATCGGCAGGCGTGAGTTCGTGCAGGGGAAGGCGAGCATCGATCGAGCCATCGGTCGAATGCAGCGAAACCGCGTCGATTGACCCGATGGGCAGGAACGGCGCCAAGCCTGCTGGATCGGGTGCGCCAATGATAGTGGCAACAGCCGCATCGGCACGCAAAGTGAAAGGTGGGATCGTACCCCGGCCGTTCCATTGCACGGGCATATACCGGCCGGGGCGGTAATAGCCGGATAGCGGGAGGTTTGCACGGAAATCGACAGCGGCATGGCCAGCGCTGGTCAGGAGAGTGCCCCAGAGCAACACTGCGGCCATGAGCGCGCCCGATATGCCGCGCAGCCGTCTTCTTCTCCTCACTTTGTACACAGGGGCAGGATAGAAGTGGGGGTTCTTCGCCAGCAGCTTTGCAAGGCTCATTCCGCGAGCAGCGCCGCAGTGGTCGGCCCCCACCGCAACCCTCCCCCTGAGTAAAAGGGGAGGGGGTAAGTGCACACGCGCTAATTCCGCAGGCCGATATTTGATGTGTCGCTTCCGGCCGCCGAGTCGATGTTCTCCTGTTCGACTTGTCGGCGCAGGCTCTCCTGCCACAGATCGCGCAGGCCCCGGCCGACCTGATCGACGGCCAGGTACATGATCCCCGCGCCCATCGTGATGAAAACGACGGCCGCTTCCCAGACGTAATCGCGATATTGGTACAGCCACTGCAATTTCCACCGGGCGACGTGTGCCACAATGATCCATAGGCCGCACCAGACGGCGCACGTAAATACCATAAAGAACGCCAGCGGCAAAGGCAGCCGGTTGGAGGGTGGAGTCTGATCGGTCATGTCGATGAGTAATACACCCGCAACGCCCGGATGTTTCAAGGACGAAGGGCGAAAATGCCGCCAAGACCGTGATTTCGGCATTTTTTCTATGACGCGACGGGCAGATAAGCGACAGAAAAGAAGATCCGTAACGATTTGCAGCAGCGGGAGATATGATGCGTTGGCAGGGTGCCGCCTGACGCGGCAATTCTGCAATTTTCCGGCGCGCGGCCAGAGAGATATTGATATGATGATTCCATGGCCGGTTGGCGGCCTTTCCAGAGGTGAGCATGTCCGAATCCGATCCCAATGGTCCCCACCCGCTTGATTACGCGAATCCGCGGCATTTCCCAAACCCGCGATGGCACTGGTCGACTTGGTTGCTCTTGGCGATCGTGTTGGCAATTTGGCTGCCGATCGGCTTCTGGGTGGCATTGAAGCAGAGGCAATCTGGCGTGGGATATTACACCTCCGGGATCAATATCAAGTCAGCGGCCAATTTGCGTTCGATCGGGGAGGCGATCCAAATGTACACGGCGGATAACCAGGGCGAATATCCCGACTCACTTCGCACGATCCTCGCGACCGAGGATGTTACCAGTGGGATCTTCGTGTCGCCTCTCAGCAACGACTCACCGGCCGATGGACCGACGACGCAGGCGATTCTGGATCAATTGATGACTCCTGGGCATTGCTCCTATGTCTATCTCGGCCGAGGTTTGACGACGAAGACCGTAACCAGCGACATGATCATCGCGTACGAACGGCCTGGCAACTATCGGAGTGGCGGCACCTACGTGCTCTTCGGCGACGGGCACGTTGAGTATGTTCTCGGCGCCCAAGCAACCACGATTGCCAAGCGGGCGACGACGGGGCCATTTCCGGTGACGATGCCGACGACCTTGCCGTCGAATTGAAAAACTCAACGCAGGTCTCAGCCGCGCTGGGCCGCCACGGCAGCGAAGGCCTCTTTGGCGGCGGCGAGGGTTTGGTCTATGGCCTCTTTGGTGTGCTCGAGACTGACAAACATCGCTTCGTATTGGCTGGGGGCGAGCAGCACGCCGCTCTTGCGCATCGAGTGGAAAAATGTCGTGAATGATTCGGTGTTGCAACTTGTGGCGGCGGCGTAGTTTGTGACCGGCGTGTTGCGCTTGCGCGTGAAGAAGGGCGTGAGCATCGAGCCGACGCGGTTGACCGTCAGGGGAACTTTCGCGGCGGCGGCGCACGCGGTCAGGCCGGTGGCCAGTTCGGCGGCGCGCTCCTCCAGCGTGTCGTAGCTGCCGGGCTCTTTGAGGATGTCCAATGTGGCGATGCCGGCGGCCATGGCGACGGGGTTGCCGCTGAGCGTGCCGGCTTGATAGACGTTGCCGGCGGGGCTGATTTGTTCCATGAGATGTTTGGGTCCGGCATAGGCGCCGGCGGGCAGGCCGCCGCCGATGACTTTGGCCAAACAGGTGATGTCGGGGCGAATATCGTAGAGAACCTGAGCGCCACCCCAGGCGACGCGGAAGCCGGTCATCACTTCGTCGAAGATGAGCAACGCTCCGTGCTGATCGCACAGGGTCCGCAGGCCGGCGAGATATCCGTCGGCGGGGGGGATGACGCCCATGTTCCCTGCGACGGGTTCGACGATAAACGCGGCGATCTGGTTGCGATGTTTCTCAAAGGCGGACTTGGCGCTGGCCAGGTCGTTGTAATCGACGAGGATGGTATCGGCGACAGTCGCGGCAGGGACGCCGGGGCTGCTGGGCGCGCCGAGCGTGAGGGCGCCGCTGCCGGCCTGTACGAGCAGGGGATCGGCATGCCCGTGGTAGCAGCCGACGCATTTGACGATCTTGGTGCGCCCGGTGGCGGCGCGGGCGAGGCGAAGGGCGCTCATGACGGCCTCGGTGCCGCTGTTGACGAAGCGGATCATATCGGCCGCGGGAAGGGCATCGGTGATAATAGTGGCAAGTTGCGTCTCGGATTCACTGGGCGCGCCGAAGCCGCTGCCGCGGCCGATGGCTTTGGAGACGGCCGCGACGATCCGCTCATGGGCATGTCCGGCGATGAGCGGGCCGTAGGCGCAGACGTAGTCGATATAGGAGTTTCCGTCGATATCCTTGACGATGCAGCCGGAGCCTTCACGGATGAAGACGGGCGTCCCGCCGACGGCCTTGTAGGCGCGGACGGGCGAGGATACGCCGCCGGGCATGACCTGCTGGGCCTTGCGGAAAGCGGCTTCGGAATTCACGGTGGGACGGTCGGTTTTGTCGGGCATGTTGGTTCGGACCTTTTTGGATACGCGGAAAAATCAATTGAACCGCCAAGTGCGCCAAGAACGCCAATGGCGTCTTATTTGCGTTGTGTTCTTGGCGATCTTGGCGCACTTGGCGGTTTGAATTTTTGTCAGTTGCATTGGCTTCCTCGTGTCCTCATGCGATAAGTCGCAATTCTTCATGGGCTGCTCGCAGCAGGTCCTTCCGCGGCGGCGGCGGCTTGTTCGGAGAGGATGCGCTTGAGAACCTTTCCCGTGGGCGAACGCGGAAGCTGTTCGACGAAATACACTTCGCGCGGGATTTTCCATTGCGGCAATGCCTGTTCGCGGCAGAAATCGCGAAGGGCATCGCCGGTGGACGTTGCCGCCTCCTTAAGAACGATGAACGCGACGATCAGTTCGCCTCGCCGCGCATCGCGGCGGCCCACGACTGCGGCCTCGGCAACGGCCTCGTGCTTGGTCAGCACCTCTTCGATCTCGCGCGGATACGCCTTCTCCCCGGCCACAATAATCATGTCTTTCTTGCGACCGGTGATGTGAAGGAATCCCTCGCCGTCCATCTTGCCAAGGTCGCCGGTTTTGAAGAAACCGTCGGGGCTGAACACTTGCGCCGTCTCGGCCGGGAGATTGTGATACCCCTTCATAATCATCGGCCCGTGCAGCCAGACTTCGCCGATGGAATTGACCGGCAGGGGATTGCCATCATCATCGACAATCCTGACCTGCACGGGCGCCAGCGGCCTGCCCACGCTGCCGTACTGGCTGCATTGTGGCACATTGACGGCGATAACCGGGCTGGTTTCGGTCAGGCCGTAACCTTCGTAGAGCGGCTGGTTAAACCGTTCGCGAAATTTCTGGACCAATGCGGCCGGCAACGGCTCGCCGCCGGTGAGCATGGCGTACATCTGCTTGAAATCATCGGCCGTGGCACTTTTGAGATTGGCGATGGCGGCGTACATGCTGGGGACGGCGAACATGAGCGAGACGTTGTGCTTCTTGATGGCGTTCCAGGCCGCGACGGGGCTGAAGCGGGCGATGTAGACGGTGAGCGATCCCAGTTGGATGGGAGCGAGCATCATGCCGGTTAATCCGAAGGCGTGAAAGAGCGGAATCACGCCAAGGAACACGTGCTTCTCCTTGAGTGCCGCCTGCACGATCGAGGCGTCAACATCGCTTTGCAGATTGTTGTACGTCAGCTCGACTCCCTTGGGCAGTCCGCTGGTGCCGCTGGTGTACATGAGCACCGCCAGATCGTCGGGAGATTTGGCCGGGACAATGGCGCTGTCGGGAGGCAGCTCGGCAATCGGCGTTGGCCTGGGAAGTTGTAGCAGGTCGATGAGGTTCAGGCCGGAATCCTTGAGCCGCCCGATCAGCGGTGGGATACTCAGGATGGTGTCGATGCCGCTGTCTTTGAGCACGTGTGCGATCTCGCGGTCGCCCAGGAGGAAATTGATGGGGACGACGGCCTTGCCCGCCAGGAGTGTTCCGTAGAAACTGGCCACGAACCCGACGCCCGCGGGCAGCATGAGCCCGACGGTCGGCCGGGTCGTGCGTGCGGCGAGCATGCGGCTCAGTCCAATGGACATGGCGGCCAATTGGGCGTAGGTGTATTGGCCCTGGTCGTCGATAATGGCCGGTTCGTTTGGCTTTTCGCGTGCGTGGCTGAGAATCGGCTCGACAAGCATGAGGTAACCTCGGTCAGACAACGCGGCCCGGCGCCGGCACAGTCGGCGACGTTCGGGCGATGCAACGACTGGCCACTATAGCTTCGGAGGCACGGATGCGAAATGCGAAAGATCGATGGATTGCACACGGATTGAGTTGGGCTTGTGCGTGGGGCATGGTTCTGGCGGGCGGATGCACATCGGTCAATCCCGCGGCCAACACGTATCTGGACAAGGCGAACACCGAACTTCGCGAGGCGCAATATGCTTCGGCGTTTGTTTCGGCCGACGCGGCGGTCCGCGCCGATCCGACCGGCCCGACGGCCGCCGCGGCGTATTACGACCGCGGGCGGGCGATCGAGGACCGGCCCAAGAAGGACCAGGCCGCCAGCTTTGCCGATCTGCATCAGGCGGCCGGCGATTACCAGCGCGCGATCGTCGCACTGCAATACACGATGAACAAGTCGCTGGAGGGACAGATTCGCGCCCAGTTGGGCAGCGTGTCGATCGAGTTGGACGATTACCCCACCGCCGCGATGCAGCTTTCCGTGGCCGTCAATCTGCTGGAGGACGACGCCAGCAAGCGCGAGGCGATGTACGGCCTGGGTCTCAGCCAGCAGCGGCTGGGGCGGTTCGATGACGCGGACCAAACCTTTGGCAGGGTCGAGGAACTGTATCCGGGCACGGACGCGGCGAACATGTCGAAAATGCACGCCGGCACGCGGGCGTTTTATGTAACGGTTGGAGCATTCACGGCGGAAGGGGATGTGACGCGAGCCTCGGCGCGTCTGGCCAAGGCCGGATTTGCGGCGCGCGTGGAACATGGCGCCAACGGCGTGACGACAGTGCTGGCGGGGCCGTTTTCGAGCTACACGGGCGCCAAGGCGCTGCAAGGATCCCTGGCGCCGGATTTTCCGGGGTCGATGATCGTGCCGTGAGCGGCAGGGGACCAGCGGGATCGTCGTAATCGCGTCGCGGCCAATGAGTTAGGGCGCGGGGCCGGTTTGGATCAGGACTGGCTGCAAGAGTGGCTGGAGGTGATGGAATTGTCTTGATATCGGCCAGAGTTGTTGTATAGTGGCGGGCGCACAAAAGATCTTTTCGACTCAGGGGCGAGGATGCCGGATTTGTGCATCAAAGGGTCAGTCATCCGGCATTACGGCGCGAGTCACGAAAGGGTGAGGCCAACATGAAAGACGGGCAACTCAGGGCGGATTCGGCAAGCTCGGCGCGGGCGGATGCGAAACAAATCACAATGGACTGGCTTGAGCCTCGTATGTTTCTGTCGGTGGCGCCGATACCTGTCGTGCAGAACGGGATTTTGAAAATCTGGGGTACGCCGGGGGATGATACGATCACAGTGCAGACCGCGGGATTTGACACCATGACGGGTGGCCCGACTGAATACGACGTCGTCGTCGACGGAGTCACCACGACGTTCCCTTATGCGGGTATCAGAGGCGTTCGTGTGCATGCTGGGGCGGGAAATGATTCGATCGATCTGTACATCGAAGCGCCGAATACCGTTCCCGGCAGCAACGGCGAGACCGTCCTGCTGCTTCCCAACACGGATCAGACCGTTGTCATGGTTCCGGCGACTGTGTTTGGAGGACGGGGCGATGACTCGATCATCGGCAGCGGCGCCCCGTGCGTGCTGCGCGGCGGGCCGGGCAATGACACGATTACGGGGTACGGCCAGATTTACGGCGGCCAAGGCAACGACAATATCACCGTCAGCGCGTATAACACGTCGGTCAACGGCGGCTTGGGCGATGACACGATCTACAATGGCACTCAGCCAACCGACACCGTTCTGGGCGGTGGGGGCAACGACACGATCGAAGGCAGTTCAACGCCTTATAATCTGCCGCAAACTTACTACATCGATTAACGCTCCGACTCGAACAGGTCATCGTGTAATGGCACGCCGGCAAACGAGGCCATCGGCTGCGCCACGGCGGACTCCAGCAGTCCCAAGTCACGAATGCCCGGATCGCCGCCGTATTGATCGATTTGATCGGCGTGGATCTTCAAGACATCATGAGTCGCGTGAAACTCCGGCACGGTCGCTCACTCGGCAAGACGTTTGAGATCCGCTCCGTAACGGGCGTTGATCTTGGCCAGCGCGGCGCGAAGTCTTCGATCTCTCGCGGTGTCGCGCACGGGGGAAATGAGCAACCCGTTGCCGTTAGTCGTCAGTTCCAGCGGCGTGTCGGCGTCGATCTGGAGCATGTCCAGAATCGGCTTGTCGATCACCAATGCCAGGCTGTTGCCGTGTTTGATGAGCGTCTTGGTCATGTGCGGCCTGCCCAGGTCGTATACACATAGTATATACGGCCGAGCGCGCTTCGGCAAATGCCGATTGTTGCGTTCTATCCCAGCTTCTTGAGGAACTCCCCGATCCGATCCAGTCCCTTGTCGATGTTCTCCATGCTGGTGGCGAAGGATAGGCGCACGTGCGTATCGAAACCGCTGTCGTTGCCGGGGACCACCGCGACGTGGTTCTGTTCCAGAAGGGCGGCCGAAAAACTTACGGCATCGGTAATCGTCGTCGCGCCGGCCTTCTTGCCGAAATACCGGCCGATGTTGGGAAACGCGTAGAACGCGCCTTGCGGCTTGACGCAGGTGACGTCGGGCAGTGCGGTGAGGCGTTGCCACATGTGCTGGCCGCGTTTTTGGAACTGATCGCGCATCTGGCTGGTGGCTTCCTTGCCGCGCGGATCGGTCAGGGCAACGATGGCCGCCTGCTGGGTGAAGCTGGTAATGTGGCTGGTCATCTGACTTTGCAGCTTGTTGATGGCGTCGATGACGACCTTGGGCCCGCCGATATAGCCGATGCGCCAGCCGGTCATGGCGAAGGTCTTGCTGTGGCAGTTGAAGGTGAGCGTGCGATCAAGCAGACCGGGCGCCAGCGTGGCGAAACTGACAAACTCGACGCCATAGATCAGCTTTTCGTATATTTCATCGCTGAAAACGATCAGATCGGGATGAGCGGCGGCGATTTTGGCCAATTCGGTCAGTTCCGAGGGCGTGTAGGCGTGACCGGCCGGGTTGCTCGGGGAGTTGATAAGCAAAATACGCGTCTTAGGGGTGATCGCGTCGGAAAGCTGCCTTGGCGTGATGCGGAAGCCGTTGGATTCCTCGCCGCGGACAACGCGGGGGATGCCGCCGGCCAATTTGACCTGCTCCGGATAACTCACCCAATAGGGGGAGAGGATCAGCACCTCATCACCCGGATTGACCAGGGCCTGGAACGCCATATAGAGGCAATGTTTGCCGCCGGCGCCGGTGGTGATCTGATCCGGGGCGTACGGTAAGTTGTTTTCTGCCTTGAACTTATTGGAGATCGCGACTTTCAGTTCAGGGATACAGGGAGTGGGCGTATATTTGGTCTGCCCCTTATCGAGGGCGGCCTTGGCGGCATCCTTGATGAACGCCGGCGTGTCAAAATCCGGCTCCCCGGCCCCAAATCCGACGACATCAACACCCGCTTTGCGCAGTGCGGCCGCCTTGGCGCTGACCGCCAGGGTGATTGACTCCGAAACAAGACTCATCCGATCCGCCAGCTTGACCATGAAACCTCCGCCGGTTAAGCGACATTGCACCAAATCACGCACAACGTATCGGGCCGACGCGTTCGGTTCAAGCGGCCCCGAACGATCCGGGTGGCCGGGCGGCAGCGAAAAATATTTTTCGTGATGTGGAACTTTTTGGTCCTCCGTGCGTCGGAAGGTCAGTCGCGGTATGATGCGCAACGCACATTTGAGGAGGACAGCCATGTTGATTCATCGAGCGGCTCGGTTGGGATTGCTGGCGATTCTGGGCGCTGGAGCACTGCTTTTTGCAGCGGATGCACCGGCGCCGGCACCGGCCAGCGATCATATGCTGGCGTATGTTTCCACGGATAAGCCGATCTATCGCATCGGCGAAAAGGTCTATCTGCGGGCGGTCCTGCTCGGCGCCGATGATCATAAGCCGGCGGCCAGTGGGCAGATGTATTACAGCACGCTCACGATCACCGGCCCCAAGGGCGACACCATCACCACGGCCAACAACGTGCAGGTGCAGGACAGCACGGCGGGGTATGCCTGGGATGTGCCGCCCGATGTCGCCGGCGGGGAATACAAGGCGACGTTCAGCTTCCCCAATAACGGGTATCCGGCGGCAACAAGGAAGTTTGATGTGCGCGCCTACCGGGCGCCGCGGATCAAAGGGGAGATCATCTTCGTGCGCGATGGGTATGGCGCGGGAGATACCGTCAAGGCGACCATGCACGTCGATCGGGCCGAGGGTGGCGTGCCGGCCGGTGCGACGGTGTCGGCTAATGCGATTGTTGATGGTCAGGATGTGTGGACGGGCTCGACGACCGTCGATGCGCTTGGCAACTGTGCAGTCCAGTTCCCGCTGCCCAAGCAGATTGAGAAGGGCGAGGGCACATTGTCCCTGTCGGTGAACGACAGCGGGACTGTCGAAGCGATCGCCAAGACGATCCCAATCCTCGTCAATACGGTGGACATCGCGGTCTATCCCGAAGGCGGGGAATTGATCGCCGGGACAAACTGCCGGGTGTACGTTGAAGGCCGGACGCCGGCCCAGAAGCCGGCAGACCTGGCCGGGTGGATTGTCGATTCCAAGGGCAAGCAGATCGTGGCAATCAAGACTGAACATGAAGGGCGCGGCAGAGTTGAGTTCACACCCGTGGCCCGGGAGAAGTATTCGATCAAGCTGTCGGAGCCGGCGGGGATCGACAAGCTCTTCCCGCTGCCGGCCGTGAAGCTGGACGGCGTATCGATCGTGAGCGATCAGGACACGGCCGCTCCCGGTGAGGCGATCAAGATGCACATTGCCTCGCCCAGCGGCGGGCAGATGAAAGTCACGTTGAAGAAACATGAAACGGTTGTCGCGACGACGACAATCGACGTGCCGTCGGACAAGCCGGCCGCCATCGCGCTGACGCCGCCGGATTGGGCGGACGGCGTGATGGTCGCCACGGTGTGGAGCGCCGAAAGTAATGCACCGCTGGCCGAACGGCTGGTGTTCCGTCAACCCAAGACCAATCTGGTTGTGAAGGTGACGGCCGACAAAGCGCAATACACCCCCGGCGATTCAGCGTCGGTCACAGTGACGACGACGGATGCGGCCGGCAAGCCGGTGGCGGCGACGGTGGGAATCACCGTCAGTGATGACAGCATTCCCAAGATGCTGGAGCAGCGTGATCGCCCGCCGAGGCTGGATGCGATGGTGCTGCTGGAAAGCGATGTGAAGGAACTGGAGGATGCACAGGTTTATTTCGATCCGACCAATCCGAAGGCGTCACAGGACATCGACCTTCTGCTGGGCACGCAGGGATGGCGGAGGTTTGCGACGCTTGACGAAACGCAGTTTTTGACCACCTACAAGGACCAGGGCCGTCGAGCCTTGGCGACGCTGACGCCGCCGGTGCGGAGTGTTGTAACTCGTGGCATCGCGGTGGGTGGCGCCGGCGGTGGTGGTCGCGGCGGTAGGGGCGGGGCTGCGTTCGGCGCTGCTCCGGGCGGTGCAATGGTGATGAACGGCGCGGCCGCCGCCGGTGCACCAGTGCCCGCACCGATGGTTCGCGAAGCCGTTCCGGCTAACAATCCACAAGTTGACGCCCAACTCCAGGCCAAGCTGGCCGCACAGCCCGCGTTGCCGGGTCCGGCGGCTGCCATGCCCCCGCCGGCCGCACCGATGCCCCCGGCGGGCATTCCGGCTGGTGCCGGCGCCGATGCGGCTGCCGTCGCCGGTCCGATGATCCCGGCTGGTGGCGCTGGCCGCGGCCGGGGCGGCGGTGGTGGCGGCCTTGGCGGAATGGCGATGGCGGCGCGGCCCATCATGCCCCCCGTCCGCATCTACGCCCACGACCTCAGCCCCAACCGTGATCCCTCCCAACGCACCGATTTCACCGAGACGCTCTACTGGGCGGCCGCGGTGAATACCGATGCCACCACCGGGTCGGCCACGATTTCGTTCCATCTCAATGACTCTGTTACCACATTCAAGGCGACGGCCGATGCGTTCAACGGCGATGGGACGCTTGGTACCGGTTCGGCGATGGTGACATCGATCCAGCCGTTCTATGTCGAGCCGAAGATTCCGCTGGAAGTCTCGGCCGGCGATAAGATTCGCCTGCCCATCGAGACCGTCAACCAGAGCGGCGAAGACCTCAAGAATGTGAAACTGAGCGTGTTCGCCAGCGAAGGCATCCAGGCCGGAACGATTGATCCGTTCGATATCGCGGCCGGGGCGAGGGATCGGCATCTCGTCGATCTGACGGTGGGGGATATGCCTAAGGAATCGAAGATC
>Ga0181520_10005625_pt1 | contig 19807 bp, 11 predicted proteins | sample PEATcosm2014_Bin_29_FD_132451 | JGI IMG/M metagenome (GOLD analysis project Ga0181520, IMG submission 132451) | Peatland microbial communities from MTU Mesocosm Facility, Houghton, MI, USA - PEATcosm2014_Bin02_30_metaG | ecosystem: Environmental > Terrestrial > Soil > Wetlands > Peat | place...
AAAAGCGAGACCGACCGGGCCCAAAAAATCATGGGCCGTTTACCATGAAAATTTAGCCTTTCGGCATATTTCTTCACTCTCTCCAACCCGTTAGAATATTCTTCGCGCGCGTACTATGAATTCCCCTAAGAACATATCGAAATTCGTCAGCCTGATGCTGGTTGCTGCGCTCGTGTTCCAGACGACAGCGCCAGGGAACCGGAGCGCCGGGGAAACGTCATCTCGCCGGTTTTCCGGTTCGTCGTCTCTGTTTGAGGAGCAGGCGCTTTCCACCGCCGCGCTTAAGTTCTGCAAGCCTCTAAATCGTCTCGCGGGTTTAGGCGAACTTCAGAGGGAAATCGCTCTGGCGCATGACGGAGAAACCGCAGAAAACCGCACACAACCTGACGTACCTCGAGGTTCCACGTATGATTTCTTCCTGGCGTCACGGGGATATACTGCAGCCTGTGCGCTGTCAGGGATTTTGGTTGGACTCGCCTTATCAGCGATTTTAATAAGTTTTATGCATGCCTCTAACACTATCTCCTTGGAGTTGTGCTCAATATGCGTCCTGAGCGGATTAATAGCGGGGTTGATAATTTTTCAGCGGGCCCGGATGCACGTTTTTAATGGCTATATGAATGCTCTGCTGTATTTATTCATTACCGGGCAAACAGCCAATCCGATATCTCGACAGTCTCACAGGATCAGTTTCGCCATGGGATCTTTACAGATTGATCTCGAACTGGAACCATCTTTCACCCCAGACCTCAACCTGATACAGTTTCTTAAAATTTTCCAGGAGGCTCCTGAACTTACTATAAAGTTCATCTCAAAATACCTTCGCCAAATGACATCCCGGGATTTGGAAATTCTGCAACGCCAATTAGAGAATCTTCCACAAGAAATACGTGACTGTTTGACGCATCACTGGCAGGTGGAACTCGACGCTTCTCTGCGCCATCTGCGCTCTGCTCAACCAACCAGCTTTAAATTCGCCAAACTGTATACTGACAAATTCTTAGGAATGCTTCGTAGACAGATCGCAGGCGTATCTTCTCGAAAGATTCCCGGGGCGGCGGCAGGTCCCATGAGTTTCTTCCATGGGCCGGAGTGGTATGAGAAATACATCGCGCCGCAGTGGGAAAGCCCGCTATTTGCGACGATCGTGGCCGGTTTGCCGGCGTGGGGTCTGTTGAAAACCATGCACCTCGCAGGCCTTACTGCGTCGCACGCTCCGGCATTCATCCTGGCGTTTGCCGGATATATGCTTGTGGTTGCCCTGTTCGGGCATGGGATGTCCGTATTAAATCGAATGCTGCACGCGAAGCTGCGCCGTAATGTCGGAGACGCTCCGGTCCGTCTGCACTGGGACTCCTTCCGGTCTGCTCTTGGCGCTGGAGTTCTTTTCCTGATCCTAAACCTGGCAGGCATTCCCGACCTGTCTGGCCTGCTCTTCGGAACTGCGCTGATCTACGCCCTGGTCCACACGTGGATGCATCTCGATCACAACATCACAAGTCCCTCGCATGAAAGAATGAGCCTGATGCCGGCCGCTGATGGCAGTGGTCGTAAGTTTATGGCCCAAACACCGGATGGCATAGGCCTGACCATCGCCGTAGATAATGTCGTGGAGGCCATTCAGCGCATCGCCGACGAGTGCGGCCTGCCCATAGCCTTTGTCGGCGGTACGGCCAGACGTATGGCGCTCGGAATTAAACCTGCCCCCTCCACTTCGGACCTGGATCTTGCCGTCACGGCGGCGGACAGCGCCACTGCAGATGCTCTCCACGACGCTCTGAGACATTTTGAAAACCAGGTCGCGATCCAGTTTCCGAGATTGACCATAGATATCCTCAATAAAGGTAAGCTCGACCCACTTAACACCAGGGGATTCGTCAGGGCCGGTCCGCCTTACCAGAAGTTCGAATTCACCCGCTGCTGGACGGTCAGCCGCCTCCTAGTTTCCCGCAGAGAATCCGGCTGGTGGGTAACCGACGAAGCAGACGGGGCGTATTTGCCCGATATCCGAAATCTCGTCTTCCGGCTGGGTCAAACTTCTCTGAATATGGACCCGTCCATGCTGCTGCATTTAATCAAAATACAGATGGAATCTCCGGAGTTTCGCGTCGAACAAGGGTCCCGTGGGTTCGTGAACGACTATCTCAGAAGATTCTTTCCCCTCTCGCTGAAAGATGAAGACCAATATTTCTTCTTCAAGGGCATTTGCAAACTTTTTTTGCGTTCTAGCGGAGCCTATGATGTGGTATCGACAATGAAAGCCGTAGGCCCTCCGGAGCGGACTCTGGCGGATGTGTGCGATGAAATCGTGGATTTGGATATGGCGCAGGGAATTTCCCAAATAGGAGTGGGATGGAATCTGAAAATATTTCTATTGGCTGACAGGACGGGGCTTATGAAACGCTTGCATTCAATTGCAAGACAGGCTGGGATGTCCGCCTTTTTGTTATGGAGCCCGCATCTATTACATGGAATCGGCTCCGTGCGAGAAGCTCCTTCGACTACCTGGGTTCTGGCAGCTGTTCTGCTGACTGCCACAGGGTTACCCTTCCTCGTGCGGAATATCGGTCAGTGGATGCTGGGGTCAGGATTTCATCAAGGATTTCACCGGCTCAGGAGGGCTGCGTGAACTGCAGGATACAGGGCCTTCTCCGAAAACTTATAACCGTGTCGCTGGCAGCGAGCCTGGCAGTCCAGACGGCAGGGGCCAGTTGCGGGTTCCGAGTTATGAGTCATGAATCAAAGGAATATCCCGGGATCTTATACCACCAACTCGTAACTCGGAACTTTAGACTCGAAACTGTCTTCGAGGAGCAGGCGTTGCTCCTTCCTGTTGTCGCTGGTGTCGGCTATCTGGGCGGACGCGGCAAGGCGATTGTCGACCACGGGATGACCCAACTGAAAGAGGATTTTCGTAGGCTGCCCCAGTTCTCCCTGTTAAACTTTTTTACATTTGGTGGATTCTTCGGCGTCAGCCTGCCGGCGGGCGACGATGAGACAACAGCAGGCGCTTCCTACGGAAAGCCGGAAGATACCATCCTTGTTTATCATGCGGCCATGGCCGGACTGGCGTCGCTCATCCTGCAATACGGATTCTTTGCCGAACGTTACCATCCAACTCTGTGCTTTACTCCGGTTCCCTATTTTGAGAATTCCCACGATTTACTGCTATTGGCATTTCGCGTGCCGTCCGATTTCGTGGATGTTGTGGTGGATGATATAGGAGCGCTTACTGACAGGACATCCATTCAAGAACTTCCTGATGACCTGTTAGATATTATTTTCAACGCATATGACCAGCGTCAAACATCAGACGTATTGTTTTATGCCGCATTTCGTTTATTAGATGCCCGGAGGAAAGGTCTTTTAGGATGGTTATCTCCCGCGTCACTGGACGTCGCAGAAACTCTGGCCGTCAACCAGGGCAGGGCTGAAGTTGGAAAACTGGATGGATTAATAATCGAACAATTCAAGAAAGATCTTCAGACATTTTCGACAACCAGTCAGCCAGGAACGTCGGCAACCGAGCGAGACCGCAGCCCGGCCTCTATCGTCTACCGGGTCCTCCGACTGATTCCGGGATTGAGTGACAGGACGGTGAAATTCGGCGGGATCGCCGGGCTTGCAGCGGAAATCCTCTCGCTTTTGTGGGCAGTCCCGCACCTCGGTAACTGGGCGGTTCCCGCGCTGGCAGCGTTCGCGGGTCTGCACGTCCTGCTGCAATATGTCGAAACCCGCGCGCCTCCTCGGACCGAGCAAATCCTCGGTATCAGTGTTGTGCTGGGGCTCTACGCCCTGCTCGCTGTCCCCGGTCTGCACTCCCTTTCGGTTATCCTGCCAATAGTCATCGTCCACATCGTTTACGACGCTTGGCAGACATTCCTTATTCCCAACCGCGCCGCTGCGCCTAGCTCAGGGATTACGTGCCAGCAACTGTTCACCCCGGAAAGCGTCGATATCCCGCCAATGGAAGTCCTAGGGGAGAAACCCTTTAAACTTTTGGATATGGCGAGAGCGGGGTTTAAAATTCCGGAATTTTTCGTTATTAAAACAAACGGAAGTGGCCGCATTCAGTTATCGGATTCACTGAGAATGCTTTTCGAATCGCTTAAGAAACCCGTGATCTGCCGCAGTGCGCATCCCGAAGAGGGCGGAAAACATTCTTATTCAGGAGTATTTGAGAGCTATGGGAACATCCACGCGTTAGCGGAGGTGGAGTTGAAGAAAAAAGCCCCATCGCAGGGAGAAGAAGATGATGATCTGTGGTTTCAAGAGCCGGAAAGCCTTGAAGGAGCTTATTCAACAATCCTTAAAGGTGCAAGTCCTGAAGGAAATTACAAGGTACAGCAATACCTGGGGAAATACCATATCACTGATTTCGATCCTTTACGCATGAATATGGTTGTTATGGAGCAACTCGACATGGACGTTTTCGGGATGTTTCTCACATCGAATCAGAATGATCCGAACAAAGTCATAATCCAATATCAAATCAGGGGACAGAACGCGGAAATCGAAGAATTCCCATTGAGCGCACTTGGCTATCGTGTGGAACCCGCAAAGCCGGGTGGCACTGTCATATACAACAAAACCACCCGCCAACTTGAACCTAACAAACTCGATGAAAACACCCAACGTATCCTGTGCCAATTCGGGGAAACGGCACGGAAGATTGAGGAAAAGTACGGTGTTCAACAAGTCGAATTGGCTTCATCCCATGACGAGGTTTACGTTCTTCAGTCGCGCACAATCAATCTGGGTAATCCGCTCGATGTTCCGCGCTTTGCCCGATACAGGACTTTGAGCGATAAGCTGCATGCGGATGGCTATGGAAATTATCATCTTCCTGTCCTCGTTATTGATCAAACTCCAAATCTTTATTACAGAAGTTTACCGACGGAAACAATAGAAAGCGTGCGCCAAAAATATCGAAACCAACTCCTGGATTTCCAAAGGCAACACCCGGAATATATCCTGGTTATCAAGGACGCAGAAGATATCGTTCAGCGGGATTATGCTGCGAGTAAGAGATCGAGATATTCTTTTCTCAACCAACTCGCTTCCCGCGCTAAAGTAGTCGTTCGGGGAAGACAACAAAATGCGATCCGACACGATGATTGGGACAATGTCGAATCCGGCGGCATTTCGATCACTCCACATGAAGATGAACGCATGATGGATTACTTCTGCAATCTCGACAAGGGCCAGTGTGCATTGCGTTGGAAATATTTGGATGACATGAAGGGGATAACTCATGGCAATGTAACGGTCCAATATGAGTTGTCTATCATGACCGGGGATTATCTCCATGTTCTTTCCAACACAGATGGTGTTTTCGTATGGTATGACAAGGCCGATTACATTGAACCGCCCGAATCCCCCCAAGAAACACCGGGAACGCCGGGCAATCATCCTGCTTCCTTCATCTACCGCGTACTTAGCCTTGTGTTCGGGCCGGATCATCGGGTGACAAAATTCGGCGGGATCGCCGGGCTTGCAGCGGAAATCCCGGCGCTCTTGTTGACTGTGCCGCACCTCGGTAACTGGGCGGTTCCCGCGCTGGCTGCATTGGCGGGCCTGCACGTCCTGCTGCAATATGTCGAAACCCGCGCGCCTCCGCTCCAATTTCGAAAAGTCCTGCCGTTGACCGCCATCCTCCTGGCCTACGCTCTACTCGGAATTCCCAGCCTGCACACCCTTTCGATAGCTCTGCCAATAGTTATCGCCCATATCGTTTTCGACGCGTGGCAGATATTCCTTATTCCCAACCGCGCCGTTGCGACGGAGATGGAACGGCTTACCGTTCAGGAAGGGGCTACCATCCCGGAAAGTCCGGAACCGTCAACTACCCAGGATGATCCTTCCGTAACGCCGGGGGCTGGCGCCTACGACCCGGCGAATGCCCCGTTGGCCCCGGCGTGGCTGCCCGGGTTCGCCGCTATGCTCCAAAATAACCTGAACCATCCAAAACTGTATCCGAGCCTGCGTGCGGCTTTGCCCGCCGGTGACACAGGACTCTTCGGACGAGACGAACCCAAACCGGAACGGGCGCGGCGGTGGTTCCTGTTTGATGAAGCCAATCATTCCTTGAAGGTGATGTATCGAACCGACAGCAGGGAATGGTACCAATGGTCCCTCAACATCGAATTTCGCCAAGGCGAACAGACAACAGTCACCGTCGGTTCTCCTGAGCCCTGGCCGGAAGTCGAACGGGTGGCGTTGGAACGGGTTATGGTCGCGTGGGGCAGCGTTATACATGCGACCCGGGTATTTCATTCGAAACCGTATATATTGGATTCCTGCCAGAATTTTTTGCGGTCTCAAAATGCCAAACATCAAGGCAATGAAATCCCAGAAGAAATTCCAGATGAAATCAGGCGCCTGGCTCGGATATTGGTCGGTCCTGCCGTAAATATTTTGGTGATTCTGGGATCCAGATGCATTTCCATCACGAAACCGATGGAATGGGGGGGTCGGCTGGAATCAGTAGCGCCCGAACTACGCAAGGGATTAGAGATGCTATCGCGTTTGGCAGGGCAGCCGAATAAGCATGTACAGGTGGCGATAAAGTGCATCTTAAATCAGATCGGGTTTTATGAAACTCTGGCCATTCTAGGTTTCGGTAAACCTGCCCGGCAATTATCCAGACTTGGCGATGCCATTACCCCATTAGAGGAAGCAAAAAGTTCACTGCCCTGGGATATTGCTCGCTGGGATGTTGATCCCGAAATTCTGGATGAGCAATTCCGGGGCACACCGGAAATGCTGGGGCTCCTGCTGGAAAACTGTATTAATAACGCGGGCCCCCAGGTTGAATTCAAAGGGGTCATTGAAAATAATGAGATTGCGCTGAGCGTGCATGATAAGGGGCCTGGGGGCGCTGCCCCTTCGGCATGGCAGGAACCGCTTCTTGGCGCCAGCACGCGCGATGGAGGGCACGGAATCGGCCTTCCTACGATTCATTACCTGGCGAAAAGTCTCGGTGCAACTATCGAAGTCATAAGCCCACCCGGCGAAGGGACAACCGTAACGATCCGCCTCCCGGTCGTGCCCTCAGACAGAGTCGCACCTATAACCATCCCGGGGAGCCCGGAACCCGCAACGACACATTCTACGTTCGGACACGAGGGTATCATCCACCGCGCAGCATGATGTGCAACGAATACAGACAAGTCGCCAATTTATAATTTTGAATCAGTTCAACGGACATTAACGAAGCCGTTATCGGGGATAGCGCCCGGGCGTCAACCAGACCGTTAACGCAAAAAATCGCGTTAGTCTCATATTCTTATAATTTGTTCCCGAGATTATTCTTCCTGCACGAAATTAAATAGAATATTTGATACTGACTCAAAAATGGGGGGATACGTACCATTATGATGAATATTGCATACAAAGCATGGTCTGCGTTTAAGGGCGAAGACGTCCTTGTGTTTTTTGCGTTTCAAGACGAAAATCCCCGGATTCTGGGGCTTGATAAGGACCCGAAGGCCAAACAGGGACTATTGAATATCGCAAAGGCCGATGGATTCAAGGCAAAAGGACAGGAAACCCTTTCAATCCGTCCGGCTGATCAGCGGCCCGCCCAGCGCGTGATTCTGGCTGGCCTGGGAAAACGGAACGATTTTACCAATGAGGTTCTGCGCAAGGCTGCAGGCTCCGCTTTCAAAGCCGCCGACAGGTTCCACCTCGAACATTTTTCCACCCGCCTTCCGGAGATCGCCAAAGGAAAAGCGGACATGAATGCGGAAATACAGGCTCTCGCAGAGGGACTCATGCTTGGCCAGTACCGCTATGACAAATACCGCAAGGTGCCGGAAGACTCGGTTTCAAAGCTCACCCGGGTAACGTTCTACGGCACAGTCGATACTGCAATCGCGCAAAAGGCAGTAGAACGCGCGCGGATATTCAGCCAGGCCGTGATTCTCGCCAGAGATCTTGTCAATGAACCGCCCAGCGTGATGAACCCGGAGCGTCTCGAACAGGAAGCTTTAAAGTTAAACAGGAAGCCTGTTTCCGTGCGCGTTTTTGACAGGCAGGCGCTGGAAGAGCTGGGCATGGGCGGTATTCTTGGAGTAGGCGCCGGTAGTTCTGTGTCTCCCAGGCTTATTGAGCTTCACTACAAACCTTCGGCCAAACCGAAAAAACGGATCGCGCTGGTCGGCAAAGGAATCACTTTTGACTCGGGCGGGCTCTCGCTCAAGCCGCCGCAGCATATGGAGACGATGAAAACTGATATGGCCGGGTCCGCTACAGTGCTTGGCGTTTTCAGCGCGCTGGCAGCGCTGAAGATACCTGCCGAAGTTTACGGATACATGGCAGTCGCCGAGAATATGCCTGGCGGACGGGCCACGAAGCCCGGAGACATCCTGCGTACGCATAAGGGAAAAACCATCGAAGTGCTGAACACCGACGCCGAAGGCCGGATCGTGCTGGCCGACGCCCTGGCTTACGCCGCCTCAAAGGAACCAAATCAGATCATTGACGTTGCCACTTTAACCGGAGCCTGCGTGGTGGCGCTCGGTTCAAGCGTAACCGGAGTCCTGGGCAATACACCGCGCCTGGTGCAGGGCATTCTAGCCGCCGGAGAAAAGTCCGGAGAAAAATTCTGGGAGATGCCTCTGGTGAAAGAATATGAACAGGATATTAGAAGCAAAATCGCGGACGTGAAAAACATCGGCTCGCGCCGTGGCGAAGCCGGCACGATCATCGGCGCGCTTTTCCTGAAAGAATTTGTCGATAACAAACCCTGGGTGCATCTGGATATAGCGGGCCCCGCATGGATAGACAGCGACCAGCCGTACTGCCCTGCCGGCGCAACCGGGCACCCCGTGCGCACCCTACTACATTACCTGGACTTGCAGCGATGAGTTATTCGCCGCAAGTCCCATCCGAGAGGAATAACGAAAACGAATGGGAGACACTCTAATGGAAAAAACCGGAACCGAAATCATCGTCGAAACCCTGCAGCGCGAAGGGGTCGAGGTTGTATTCGGCATTCCCGGAGGCGTGAGCCTGCCGCTGTTCGACCAGTTTTACCGCTCCAACTTTCCTGTGGTCCTGACACGCCACGAGCAGGGCGCCGCGCACATGGCGGACGGCTATGCTCGCGCCTCAGGCAGGGTTGGCGTCTGCGTCGCCACATCCGGACCGGGAGCGACCAATTTGGTTACAGGCCTGGCGACCGCGCACATGGATTCCATACCCGTTGTCGCCATCACCAGCCAGGTGCGCACCGATTCCATCGGTTCCGACGCTTTTCAGGAAGCGGATATCACCGGCATCACCCGTCCCATAACCAAACACAACTATCTGGTCAAGGACGTGCGGGATCTGGGACGGGTGTTGAAAGAAGCGTTTTATATAGCCTCCAGCGGACGTCCGGGACCCGTTCTTGTCGATATCCCGGTTGATGTGCAGCGCGCCAAAACTGTCTGGAAATGGGAAGAAAAAATCGAAATACGTTCCTATAAGCCCAACACCAAAGGCCATCCCGTTCAAATCAAGCGCGCCGCGGAAATGATCAAAGAGGCCAAACGCCCGCTGCTCTACGTCGGAGGCGGCACTATTTATTCCGGCGCCACCGCGGAACTCAGGAGACTGGCGGAAAAGGGGAATATCCCCATTATCTGGACGCTTATGGCCAACGGCGCGATCCCGCCCGCACATGATCTTGCCATGGGACCCGTGGGCATGCACGGGAAATACGCCGCGAACATTGCCGTGCAGAAATGCGACCTCCTGATTGCCGCTGGCGCGCGTTTCGACGACCGTGTCACCGGCCATCTGGAGAAGTTTTCGCCGCAGTCGAAGAAAATCCACATAGATATCGATCCGTCGAATATTTCCAAAACCGTGCGCGCGCACTGCCCTGTCGTGGGCGATCTGAAGCAGGTGCTTGCCCAGCTTGTGGAAGATATTCCGCAGCTTGACCACGCCGCCTGGGTCAAAGAGATCCACGAAATGGATCAAAAAAATCCGCTCACCTATAAACAGGACGATGCCCTGCATCCCCAGTATGTGCTGCAGGAACTACACCGCCTGACCAAGGGCGACGCCATTGTCGCTACCGGCGTGGGCCAGCATCAGATGTGGTCCATGCAATGGTATCAATGCAATTCTCCCAGGCATTTCCTGACCTCAGGAGGGCTGGGCACGATGGGCTACGGATTTCCGGCAGCGCTCGGCGCGAAGTTCGCCCATCCGGAAGAGCTTGTGGTTTGTATTGAGGGGGATGGATCGTTCCAGATGACGGCCTGCGAACTGGCTACCTCAACGCATGAAAAAAAACCGGTTCTCGTGATTATTCTCAACAATTACTTTCTGGGAATGGTGCGGCAGTGGCAGGAGCTTTTCTACGGGGAGCGCTATTCCTCGAGCTGCCTGGGAGGAGAGAAATCCGGATCTGTTTCGAAGGATAAAATGCCTCATCCTTCCAAGGACGGCTACGTTCCCGACTTCGTCAAGCTGGCGGAGGCGCAGGGAGCCGTCGGCATGCGCATCTCCAAAAAGGAACAGGTGACTGCCGCCCTGGAAAAGGCGCTGCAGGAAGTGAAGCAGCGCACGGTGGTTCTCGACGTCCTGATCGATCCCTACGAGAAGGTTTTCCCGATGGTTCCCGCAGGCGCGGGCCTGGACGAAATCATTGTGGATATGGCGTAGACCCCTGTCGCCCCGGCAATCCGTAGGCCGGGACGACGTCAAAAAAGACTGGAGTAATTATGAGTTCTTCCGACACAAAAGATTCTGTTTACGACGTGATTATTGTGGGCGCGGGTCCGGGAGGGCTTGCCGCGGCGCTTTATGCTTCCCGGGCGGAGATGAAAACTCTGCTGCTCGAGAAAGGCCTGTCCGGCGGGCAGCTCAACAACACCGCATGGATAGAGGATTACCCCGGCTTCATTAATATCGACGCCCGCGAACTGGCCCAGAAAATGGAAGAGCATGCGAAACATTTCGGGACTGCTGTCAAAACGACTGGAGTTTCAGGCGTGCGGAAAGACGGAAACCTTTTTCAGGTCGAGACAGACGAAGGAAATTTTCTCTCCAGAACAGTCATTCTTGCATCAGGCGGCAGGCCAAATTATCTGGGGTGCAAAGGCGAAAAGGAATTTCAAAAAAAGGGAGTCAGCTACTGCGCGATCTGCGACGGCCCTCTGCCTGTATTCCGCAACAAACCCATGGTCGTCGTCGGCGGCGGCGATTCCGCCCTGGAAGAAGGCCTGTTTTTAACCAAATACGCCTCAAAGATTTACCTGGTCCACCGCCGCAACGAGTTCCGCGGCGCGATGATTCTGCAGGAACAGGTGCGCGCCAACCCGAAGATCGAACCGGTTCTGGAATCCGTTGTTGATAATATCGGCGGATCGGACGTTGTGGAATGGGTCAATATCCGCAATGTCAAAACCGGCGCGATACGCAAAGTCGAAGTCGCCGGCGTCTTTATTTTTGTCGGCTTCAAGCCGAACAGCGACGTTGTGAAGGACCCGATTATTAAGGATGAGCTCGATTACATCCCTACCAATCAGCACATGATGACCTCGATCCCCGGCCTTTTTGCCATTGGGGACGTGCGGCAGCAGCTTACAAAGCAGGTGACCAATGCCGTCGGCGACGGGACTACCGCTGCCGTGGCCGCGGAAAAATACATTCACGGCACTCTGGACAAGGCGCCGCTCGGACTGTTGGCCATTCAGCGCAAATGACAGACATTGTTATCCGTATCGGCGGCGAAGGAGGGGAAGGCGTCATAAGCTGCGGAGAACTTCTTACAACCGCGCTGGCGCGGTCCTCCTACGAAGTTTTTACCTTCCGCACTTATCCGGCTGAAATCAAAGGCGGACACGCCATGTTTCAGGTCAGAACCGGCGAAGGCCCGATCCTGTCGCAGGGACTGCATGCCGACATTCTTATCACTTTCAATGAGGAAGCTTTCCGGCTGCAGGGAAGAGCCATTAAACCCGGAGGGCTTCTGATTTACGACGCTTCGCAGTACCAGCCTCAGGGCAATTTCGAAACCTACGCCGTGCCGCTTGAAGAAATCGCCCTGGGAATAACAAATTCAAAAGTGGGGAAAAATATCGTCGCCCTGGGCGTGCTGTCCCGGTTATTGGGGATTTCCAGCGAACTTCTGGAACCGCTCCTTAAAGACAAGTACGCAAAAAAAGGGGAAGACATCCCTTTTAAAAACAGCGAAGCTCTCCGCGCGGGAATCAAGTTTGTCGACGAGCATCCTTTCAAATTTTCCCTTCCAAACTTCAAAGCGCGAAAATCGGATTATAAGCGGGTTGTCATGTCCGGGAACGAAGCGGCTTCTCTTGGAGCAATCGCCACCGGCTGCCGTTATTTCGCGGGTTATCCGATCACGCCGGCATCGGAAATCCTCGAATTCATGGAATCCGAGCTTCCCAAATTCGGCGGTGCGGTCGTTCAAACCGAAGATGAAATCGCCGCAGTGGCTTCGGTTGTGGGAGCGTCATACGCAGGAAAAAAAGCGCTGACCGCCACGTCAGGTCCCGGCCTTTCGCTTATGGTCGAAATCCTCGGGCTTGCGTCGATGTCTGAAATCCCCGCAGTTATTATCGATGCGCAGCGCGGCGGTCCGTCTACCGGCCTGCCCACAAAAACGGAGCAGGGAGATCTTAATCTGGCCGTCTTCGGCGCCCATGGCGACGCCGCCCGTATCGTTCTTGCGCCGGGGGACGTCGAAGAATGCCTTTATTACATTATGCAGGCATTCAATCTGGCCGAGAGCTACCAGACGCCCGTTATTTTTTTGACGGATCAGTCGCTTGCGCACCGCACCCAGACTTTTCCCTGGCCGGATTTTAAGCGCGTTCCGGTGGTAAACCGGCTGCTTCCGACGGAAGCCGGCCTTAAGGAATACCGGCGTTTCGCCGTTACTCCGAGCGGCATTTCCCCGATGGCGATTCCCGGAATGAGCGGAGGCGCCTACGCCGCCACAGGACTCGAGCATACGGAACGCGGAGCGCCGACCTCTTCTCCGGAATTTCACGAGAAAATGACCGCCAAGCGCGCGCGAAAAATCGCGGGCGCAGCCGGAGAGCCGGGGTTCACGGCCCGGTTTGGCCCGAAAAAAGCCAAAATCGGAGTGATCGGCTGGGGCTCAACACAGGGAGCCCTCCGGGAAGGCGTCGAACTGGCTGCCGCCGACGGCATCAGCGCATCGCTGCTTCAGCTGAAGATGGTCTGTCCGCTGCCTGAAAACGACATCCGCGATTTCCTCGGCTCTGTGGAGAAGGTAATCGTTGCCGAACTGAATCACAGCGGGCAGTTGAATAACATGATCCGATCGAAGTTCCTGATCGACACCATCGCCTTGAACAAGTGCGAAGGCCTGCCATTTTTCGCGGAAGAAGTGCTGGAAAAGATACGTGAAGCGTCGTTGACGTCATCCCCGAGGGTGTAATCGGGGATCCATGAACAAAGGAATCCTTTTTGAGGGATTCCCGTCCTCCACTGGGTCCTCGGCGGACGGCCCGCCAAGACGTAATGGAGGGCCGCTAATCACATGCGGGAATGACAGAAAGCAGATTTTATGGCTCACACAACAGCGGAATATAAATCTGAAGTAAAACCGATCTGGTGCCCGGGCTGCGGGGATTTTGCCGTGCTCAGCGCCCTCTACCAGGCGCTTGCGCAGATGGATCTTGATCCGAAAAATGTGGTCATCGTTTCCGGGATCGGATGCTCGGGCCGGCTGCCTGTATTCGTCAATTCCTACGGATTTCACGGCGTCCATGGCCGCGTGCTGCCTGCTGCTATGGGGGTGAAAATCGGCAATCCCAGGCTTACCGTTATCGGGATCGGCGGTGACGGCGACGGCCTGGCTATCGGCGGCGGCCATTTCCCGCATGCGGCGCGCCGCAACATCGACATTACCTACATCATGCTCGATAACAACATTTACGGCCTGACAAAAGGACAGGCCTCTCCCACGACGCTACAGACTTTTGAGGGCAAATCCAGCCCCTATGGCGTGGCGGAAGAGAACCTGAATCCCATCGCCCTGGCTCTGGCTTACGACGTGTCTTTTGTGGCGCGGGGATTTTCCGGACAGTTAAAAAATCTTACAAACCTGATTATCGACGGGATAAAACACCGGGGATTTTCCTTCATCCACGCGCTTTCGCCCTGCGTTGTTTACAACAACACCTACGAGTATTACGCCAAAAAGGTCAGGGAGATCGCGCCGTATGAGAATGCCTCCAGCAAAATGCGCGCGCTGGAGTTATGGCAGGACAAGCGGCACATTTTCCTGGGCAAATTTTATCAGGACGAAAGCCGCCAGACATTCAATGAGCGCATACGCGACATAATGAGCCAGTTCCCGCGCGACGACGAGAAATACTTCAAAGAACTTGTCGAAAGGTACGCATAAGGTAAAATAAATTTATGATGCTGGAATACTTCAAACGCATCCGGGATGATTCTGTCAGCCTGCTTAAAGGCCTGAAGCTTACCTTTAAGATCATGCTGCAGCCCAAGGTGACGATACAGTTTCCCAAAGAGAAAGCGCCCGTTCCGGAACGCTTCCGCGGCCTTTTGATTTTCCATATAGACGAATGCATAGCCTGCGACCTGTGCGTCAAAGCCTGCCCGTCCGAATGCATTTCGCTTACCAGCGAACGCAATCCCCAGGGCAGGAAAATCATTCAGAATTACACCATCGATTTCGGCAAATGCAACTGGTGCCGTCTCTGCGAAGAGGCCTGCCCCACCAATCCCAAATCCGTTCACCATACCATGGAATACCAGATCCAGTTTCTTTCGCGGGACGATTTCAAAATCACCTGGACCAAAGCCGCAGACGGTACGCCGCTTGTTCCGGTAAACGCCGCGGGCGTCCAGATCGGTCCATGGGCTGACGCTGTCCTGCCGCAGAAACATCTTTCTGTCGGAATCGGAGGGCACCCGCCCAAACACGCCCCTCCGAGTATCGAGACACCAGCCCATTAAAAGAAAACTATCTAAACCGGAATGAAAAAGCGAACTCTTGGATCAACCGACCTTCAAGTTTCTGAAATCGGTTTCGGAGCCTGGGCCATAGGCGGCAATGCTCACGGCAACAGCTATGGTCCTACGGACAACGCCGAATCTATCAGGGCAATCGAGACCGCTGTTTCCCTGGGATGCACGTTTTTCGATACCGCAGACTTTTACGGACACGGCCAGAGTGAAGAACTGCTCGGGAAGGCGCTGAAGTCTTATCGCAAAGACATTATCATCGCAACAAAAGGGGGACGTGATTTTTATCACGAGCCTCCCGGGCTGAATTTTTCCGAAGAATATTTAACGTTTGCCGTGGAACAAAGCCTCAAGCGGCTGGACACGGATCATATAGACCTTTACCAGCTTCATAACCCGCCGTTCAGCCTGATCGAACGCGGCCATGTCTTTGATGTGCTCGACAAGTTGAAAGCTCAGGGGAAAATCCGTTATTACGGCATATCCATCCATGACCCTCAAGAGGGCCTGCTTGCGCTCAAATTCGGAAAACCGGCTTCGATTCAGGTTGTCTACAATTATTTGAAACGGGAAGCCGCGGAGGAGCTGTTTCCCCGGGCAATAGCACAGGGAGTAGGGATAATCGCCAGGGAACCGCTGGCAAACGGATTTTTAACAGGGAAGTACACCAAAGAATCGATTTTCCCTGTAGGGGATATACGTCACCGCTGGCCGGCAAAATACCAGACGGCATTAACCCATCAGGCGCAGGATTTCATTAAAAAGCTTGGAAATTCGCCGTTTTCGCCAGCCAAATCCGCGATCAGATTCGCGCTTTCACAGCCAGCGGTATCCGTTGTCATTCCAGGCTGCAAAACCGTAGAGCAGGTTGAAGAGAACCTCAGCGGCGTAGACGTCCCGGCCCAGGTCTAATTTTAATTGCCCTTTAAGAATTTCACTGCTTCGTAGAGTTTTTCTCTCAAAACAGCCTCTTCAGACACGGTCGCAGTTACGAAATAACCTTCCGGCAGGTCGTAGAAGAATCCGGGATGTATTAATATTCCTTTTTTTCGAAGAAGCTGAACGGCTGCGGATTCGCTGTCAACGCACTTCACCTGGAAAGAAACATGGAACCCGCCCTCCGGCTGCACAAACTCTGCCCCCTGAGAACGCATAACCTGCATCGCGACATCTCGCCGTTTTCGAATTTCCTGGCGATAACGCATCAGGAATTCTTTTGAATCACGGAATATCGCTTTCGCTGCGCACTGGGAAATGTCGCTTACAGGCAGGAAGCTGTCCGAGATATGTTCCAGAGCGTTGATCGCAGTCTTCATTTTATCAGCATCGCCAGAAATCGCAATCCATCCCAGCTTGAAGCCAGGCAGAGCGAACATTTTCGAAAACCCGTTCAGCGTAAAAATGAGTGGCGCGCCTGTTTGAGCCGGGCGTGGAAGAGGTTCTCCGGAGAACACAAAGGGGCTGAAAACCTCGTCGGAAATGATCGGGAGGTCGTGCTTCCGTGCGATCTCCGCCAGTCCTTCGATTTCATTTCCAGTTGCCACCGCTCCTGTCGGGTTATGGGGAGAAATAAGGATAATCGCTTTTGTCTTCGGCCCAATCTGGCTTTCCAGATGCCCCAGATCAATCATCCAGCGTTCGCCGCATACGAAACGATAGGGCTTCAATATCACGCCGCACATCGCTGCGATCGAATCAAACAATGGGTAGCTTGGCTGGGGAACTAGAATTTCATCACCATGGTCTGCCAGCGTCATGAAAGCGTAGCTGTATGACAGGCTGGTGCCGGGTGTAATCAGTATGGTTTCAGCCGGCGCCGGTACGCCTTCACCTTCATAAAATCCTGCGATAGCTTCCCGCGCTTCGCGAAGGCCGAATGGATCAGGGCGGTAAATCTGCGATTTCCTGACAGCTTCTTCAACCGCCTTCAAATAAATATCCTGCGGGAAATTTATGCCGTGATCATTGACGTTGCCGGAAATCAGGTCGGAAACCGGCTCCTGCGCTCTTCTCCGGCGATCTAGCTCTTCATAGAGCTCGTTTTTCGGGACACAGAAAGAATGAACGAGTTTGGAAAACATGGCATAGATATTATCTAAAAAAGTAGACTAATTCCGTGGAAGCAAAAAGGCTTCGTTCGCTCGATGTTTTCCGCGGCCTCACAATCGCGGCGATGATCGTAGTCAACAGCCCGGGCAACAGCACGTCCTATGCGCAGCTCGATCATTCCGCCTGGAATGGTCTGACATTCACGGATCTTGTTTTTCCGTTCTTTATTTTCATCGTCGGAGTTTCTCTGGTGTTTTCCATCAGCCGCCGCAGGGATGAGGGACAATCTGATAGTTATCTGATTAAACAGATTTCTCACAGGACGCTTATTATTTTCTCCCTGGGTCTGCTGCTGAACGGCTTTCCCTATTATTATTTTTCAATCATTCGCGTACCTGGCGTGCTGCAGCGCATCGCACTCACTTATTTCATTGCTGCGCTTTTGTTCTTGAAAACCCGCATCCGTACGCAGGCCCTGCTTGTGCCGGCAATTCTAATCGCATACTGGGTTGCCATGACGCGCGTTCCTGTTCCGGGGTTTGGCGCGGGAGATCTCAGCAGGGAAGGGAATCTAGCGGCTTACATAGACCGTCTCATCCTGCATGGTCACATGTACCGCACGGTGTATGATCCCGAAGGTCTATTAAGCACGCTGCCTGCCGTAGCTACGGCGATTTTTGGCGTTCTTGCAGGCGTCTGGCTGAGACAGCCGCGCGCAGACAAAGAAAAACTTTTGGGAATGACGGGGGCCGGAACAGCGTTTATCGCCGCAGGCTGGATATGGAACTGCTGGTTCCCGGTCAATAAAGCCCTCTGGACAAGTTCCTACGTGCTGGTAACTGGCGGGCTTGCGCTTTACTTACTGGCTCTCTGCTACCGGCTTATCGACGTGAAAGGGATCCAGCGATGGGGAAAACCTTTTGAAGTCTTTGGACTCAACGCCATCGCAGTCTATTTGCTGCACATCCTGTTTTTAAAACTTCAAAATCTATGGCACATCACTCTGGCGGACGGATCCACCGGGAACATCCGCTTCTGGATAACCGAGCATCTTTTTGGCCGGCTGTCGCCGATGAACGCTTCGCTGTGCTACGCGCTCGCATACACGCTCTTCTGGTACCTCATTTTCCAAGCCCTCTACCGCAAAAAAATCTTCATTAAAATTTAAACCGTTGCTTTCATTTACCTGACATTTTCTAGAATAAACCCATGTTGTCTCTGTTAGATCAACTCAAGTCTTTGCGGAGAGTCCGCGGGCCCGGGCGCCTGGGCCGCGCCCTGCGCTACGGGCTTGCCCTGATCAGCGTGGCGGGAACTCACGCGTTACTGGGATGGATGAGTCGGTCCTTTCTGGGCGCCGGAATCGCGTTCACGGTTCCGCTCAGCTTCCTGGCCATGCTGACCTACATCCTTGGATCGGGCCCGGGACTGGCGTATGCGCTGCTGGTCGGATTCGACGCATGGTATTTTTTCGTTGGACCAAGAAATTCATTCTCCATATCGAGCTCTTTGGAAGCAATGCGTCTGGCTGGATATTTCGTATGCGCCCTGGCCATCGTCGGACTGAGCAGGCTGCAGCAGCGGACTCCGGAGAAATTCGAATCCCGCCTCGGCGGCCGCCAAACGATCATTGCTTTATTTAGTTTTGCCCTGCTTATTATCAGCGTAGTGGCTTTCGGCAATTTCTGGAGTAATCGTGCCCTTGACGCGTCCCAAAATTTGGTGACTCACACCGTGGAAGTTCTTGCCGACCTGAGGGGGATATTGACCGCCATGAACGATGTCGAAACCGGGCAAATAGGTTTCCTTTTGACGCATAATCCCGATTACCTCGAACCCTATCGCAATGGCCGCAGCAAGGCTTATGCGCAATGGGAAATGCTTATTAAAAAAACCTCGGACAACCCCCGTCAGCAGGAGAATCTTCGCAAGGTCCGTCCTCTCATGGATGCCAAGTTCGCCGAATTGTCGCGCACGATCCGCCTGGATCAGGAGGGGAATCACAGCGCGGCCATACGTTTACTGGAATCCGGAGCCGGCAAAAAATTGATGGATGAGTTCCGCAGATCCGAGGCCGCAATGGAGGAGGAAGAAAGGAACCTGCTCGCCGCACGGAACGCCTCTGTGACGGCCCAGGCAAGGATACGGATGTGGTTCATTGTCGGTGGAACCATGGCCAGTTTTTTCCTGCTGTACTGGGTGCTGATTCTTTTCCTCAGAGAAAGGACGGCGGCGCTATTGGCCGCGGTGGTGAGCCATTCTGATGATGCGATCATCGGCAAGACCCTGGACGGGACCATAACCGCCTGGAATCCCGCCGCCGAGAAAATTTTTGGTTATAAGGCGAGCGAAGTTATCGGCCACCCTATTTCCCTGATCCTTCCCCCGGACAGAAAAGATGAAGTTCATCATCTGATCGCCCGGATCCAAAACGGAGAGACGGTGTCGCACTATGAAACCCTGCGCCAGAGGAAGGACGGACAGTTGATCCCTGTTTCCGTGACGCTTTCCCCGATCAAGGACAGCCGCGGAGCGATTATCGGCGTGTCGAGCATCAAGCGTGACATCACCGAACGCCGGCGCGCGGAAGAAGAACTGGCCCGCCACGCCAGAGCTCTTACCCGCTCCAACGCCGAACTTGAACAGTTCGCCTACATCGCCTCGCATGATCTTCAGGAACCGCTGCGGGCAATCGGCGGATTTACCGGGCTGATTGGTTCTGAATACAAGGGTAAATTAGACGCGAACGCCGACAAATATATACGATTTA
>Ga0181520_10005626_pt1 | contig 19806 bp, 16 predicted proteins | sample PEATcosm2014_Bin_29_FD_132451 | JGI IMG/M metagenome (GOLD analysis project Ga0181520, IMG submission 132451) | Peatland microbial communities from MTU Mesocosm Facility, Houghton, MI, USA - PEATcosm2014_Bin02_30_metaG | ecosystem: Environmental > Terrestrial > Soil > Wetlands > Peat | place...
CTGTCGCAGGCGATCTTCCAATAGAATCCGCGGTCTCCGGAGATGAGGACGACGCCGGCGGCGATCGGCGCGCCGTCCAGCGCGAGGCTGTGGACGCGCAAGCCGCCGCGCGCCGCGAACCCCGTCAGGGTTTCGCCGACGAAGGCCGCCTGGGCGGGGTCGCCCGCCCGTTTGCGCTCCCGCCGCTCGAGGTCGAGAAACGCTTCGATTCCCGGCGCGTCCGCGAGCGCGCTCGCCTCCAGCCGCCCGAGCTCGGCGAGGGGGCCGCGCCGCCGCGCCGCGCGGCGACGGCGTCGCTCGTCGAGGCCGGCTTCGAAATCGCAATCCGGCCCGACCGGCAACGCCGCGCGACGGCGCGGGTTGTATTTCGCCAGCGGCAGCGATTCGCGCGCCGCCAGCTCGCCCGCCGCGGCGGCGATCGGCCCCTCGGGGGCGACCGCTTGCAGCGCCAGCCCGGCGAGGCGGCGACGATCGCGCCTCAGCCAGGCGACGATCGCGCCGAGCGCCGGCGCGGCGGCGTCGCGGTCGAGCGCCAGCGCCGGCAGTCCGGCCTGCTCGCCGAGCCAGAAGCGCGCGAAGCCGAAGGGGAGGCGCGGAAGCGCGATCGCCGCGACGCCGACCAGCTTTGCGCGCGCCGCGTCGCTCCACACGAACAGGACGGTCACGCGCCGCGCCGGCGCCAGGCGCGTCAGCGCCGGGACGAGAAAGGCGCGATCGGCGAAGGCGTTGGCCTCGGCGGCGCGTGCGCAGAGATCGTCCCACGCCGCCGCGAAGCGCCCGAGGCCGCCAGGCTCCGCCGCCTCGACCACGAACGAGTCGGCGCTTGTCGTCTCGCTCATGATTGGCTCGCTCCGGCGTCGACGGCCGCGACCGAGAGCCGCCCGAATCGGGCATAGACGGCTTGGCCGCGATCGTCAAAGGCGAGGGCGGCCGCCGGCGCTTAAAGCTATCCCAACAGCCCGCCGGGCCGCGGCGCCAGCGGGTTGTCGGCCAAGGCGGCGAGATCGGGCGAATCGATCTGCGGCGTCGGCGACAGCGCCCGCCACAGGCGCTCGACCGCCGCGCGCTCGACCCCGTCGACGATGACGATCAGGCGCGTCTGGCGCGCCCCGTCCGGCCAGCGGGCGAGACGGCGGGGCGGGTGATAGACGTGCTGCGCGCCCTGAATCGCCAGCGGCTGGCCGGGGTCGTCGGCGAGCTGGACGAGGCCTTTGACGCGCAGCAGGCGCGGCCCCAGCATGGCGTGCAGCACGCTCTGGAAGCGGGCGAAGGCGGGCGCGCCGATCGGCTCGGAGGCGACGAAGGCGTAGGAGGCGAGCGAGGCCGAATGCGCCGGCCCCGGCTTGAGGTCGCGCGGCTGGGCGAAGGCGGGCTCGGCGAGGAACGCCGTCGGGTCGAGCTCGCCGGCGGCGACGTCGGCGAGCGGCGCGAAGGGATTGAGCTCGGCGAGCCGCGCGCGCAGCGGGGCCAGCCGCGCGACCCGCTCGGCCTCGGCGATCAGGTCGGTCTTGGTCAGGGCGAGGCGGTCGGCGAGCGCCGCCTGGCGGCGCGCTTCGCGATGGGCGTCGAGCGTCGGTAAACCGTTCGCGGCGTCGACGAGCGTCGTCACCCCGGCGAGGCGGAAACGCGCCGCGACCAGCGGATCGGCGGCGAGCGCGAGCAGGATCGGGGCGGGGTCGGCGAGGCCGGTCGTCTCCAGCACGACGCGGCTGAACGGCGTTAGCGCGCCGGCGTCGCGCCGCGCCGCGAGATCGCGAAGACAATCGACGAGATCGCCGCGCAACGAGCAGCACAGGCACCCCGAATTGAGCGAGATCGCCTCGCCGGAGAGCTTCTCGTAGAGCAGATGGTCGAGGCCGATCTCGCCCCACTCGTTGACGATCACCAGCGCGTCAGCGAGCTCGGGGGCGCCGAGCAGCCGATTGATCAGCGAGGTCTTGCCGGCGCCGAGGAAGCCGGTGACGACGTGCAGGGGGATCGCGCTCGGCGAAAGTTGCGCGGCCATTTCGGGCCGGAAACTAGAACGCAAAAGCGCGGCGGCGCAAGCCTCGCCCGCGGCGCCCGCGCTCGCTTGACGCTCGGCGAAGCGCCTGCTAAGCATTCACATGCGCCGAAGGGTATAAAATATGATTGAAATCAATCGATTGCGCAACGCGCCGGCCGCCGGGGCGCGCGCGCGATGACCATTCGCTTCCACAAGGGCGACCTGCCTGGCGGCCTCGATCTCGGCGCGGTCGTCGCCATCGACACCGAAACCCTCGGCCTCGAGGTCGGCCGCGACCGGCTCTGCCTGGTCCAGCTTTCGCGCGGCGATGGGACCGCCGACGTGGTCCAGATCGCCCCGGGCCAGAAGCGCGCGCCCAATCTCGAGAAGCTGCTCGCCGATCCGGGCGTCCTCAAGCTGTTCCACTTCGGCCGGTTCGACATCGCCATGCTCTGCCACGCCTTCGGCGTGATGGCGTCGCCGGTCTACTGCACCAAGATCGCCTCGAAGATCGCGCGCACCTATACCGACCGGCACGGCTTGAAGGACCTGGTCCGCGAGCTGCTCGGCGTCGAGATCTCCAAGCAGCAGCAGTCGTCGGACTGGGGCGCGGAGACGCTGACCGAGGCGCAGCTCGCCTATGCGGCCTCCGACGTGCTGCATCTGCACGCGCTGCGCGACAAGCTCGACGCGATGCTGGCGCGCGAGGGGCGCGACGGGTTGGCGCGCGCGGCCTTCGCCTATCTGCCGGAGCGGGCGCGGCTCGACCTCGCCGGCTTCGCGGCGATGGACATCTTCGCCCACGCCTCGCCTTAGGCCGCCGGCGGGACCGGGCGCGGCCGGCCGTTGTCGTCGAGGGCGACGAAGGTGAAGGCGGCGTCGCTGACCTTCTCGCGCACGTGGGCATGGAAGCGCCGCGCCCAGGCCTCGACGTGGATGCGCATCGAGCTGCGTCCGACGCGCTCGACCTCGGTGTAGACGCACAGCACGTCGCCGACCTTGACCGGCCGGATGAAGGTCATCGCGTCGATCGCGACCGTCGCCACCCGCCCCTGCGCGCGCTCGGCGCCGGCGATGCCGCCGGCCGCGTCCATCTGGCTCAGCACCCAGCCGCCGAAAATGTCGCCGTAGGCGTTGGTGTCGGCGGGCATGGCGGTGAGGCGAACGGTCAATTCTCCGTGAGGCTGGTCTGGGGAGGCGTCAATGGCTGGCATGAGGCGCGATTCGCGGTGGTTGGCGGAAGGCGGCGAATGTGCAGGGCGGGCGCGGGCGATGCAAGCGGCGCGGATGGGCGAGCCGCTTTTTGAGCGGCAAGTTCGCTTGCCTGATCCGTGCTTGCGGTCAAGGCCAAGCCCGCTGGCGCGGTCGCGCCGCTCTCGCGGCGCGGCCTTGACCGCTGCGCGCGGATCAGGCGTTTCGCCACCATGAGTTTTGCTGACGCTCGCCGCGTCGGACCGACGGGGTCACCCGAAGGGCCGGAGCGAAGCGGAGGAGCCGCCGAAGGCGGCTTTACCCCGACGGGCCGACCTGGCCCGCGGCGGCCGCGGATTTACATAGGTCGCCTACCGCTTCGCGCCCCGTCCCCCGACCACCCGCTCGATTCCCGCCAGATCGCGCCGCGTGACGATCTCCGCCAGCCCCGCCGCGCCGGCGATCGCGGCGACCGCCGCCGCTTGGCCGGCGCCGACCTCGAAGAAGAACCAGCCGATTGGCGCGATCAGCCGGGCGATCTCAGGCGCCAGCGCGCGGTAGGCGTCGAGCCCGTCGGCGCCGCCGTCGAGCGCGAGGCGCGGATCGTGGTCGCGCGTCTCGCGCGCCAGGAGGGCGATGTCGTCGCTGCGCACGTAGGGCGGATTGGCGACGATGAGGTCGAAGGGGCCGTCGATCCCCGTCGCCCAGTCGCCGACGCGGACCTCGGCGCGATCGCCGAAGCCGAGCGCCGCGACATTGGCGCGCGCCGTCGCCGCCGCGCCTTCGGAGAGGTCGACGCCGAGCCCGCGCGCCGCGCGGAGCTCGCTCAGCAGCGCGCAGAGGAGCGCGCCTGAGCCGACGCCGAGGTCGAGGACGCGGAGCGGCTCGGTCCGCCGCGACGCCAAGGCGGCGAGCGCCGCCTCGACGATCGTCTCGGTCTCGGGGCGCGGGTCGAGCGCGTCGGACGAGAGGGCGAATTCGAGGCTCCAGAACTCGCGCCGGCCGAGGATGCGCGACAGCGGCTCGCCGGCGAGGCGGCGGCGAGCGGCGGCGGCGACCCGCGCCGCCGCCTCGCCGAGCGGCGCTTCCGGCGCGACGAGGAGGTCGACCATCGCGAACCCGCCGGCGGCGCACAGCAGCAGGCGCGCTTCGCGCTCGGGCTCGTCGAAGCGGCCGCGCATCGCCTCCGTCAGCGCTGCCAGCGCCGCCGCGCGCGTGGTCATCGGCGGCATGGCCGGGGCCGAAACGTCGTGCGGCGGGAAACTCGGCCACATGCCGGCCTCACTCGAAGACCTGCTCAAGGATCGGCGCAAGCGCCGTCGAGCCGAACAGGCTCAAATGGTCCTTGTCGAACAAATACGGACGGCCGCCGTCGGCGACCTTGCAGCGCCCGTCGATCCCGCCGTCGCAGAAGAAGGGGTAAAGGTCTAGCACTTTGGCGTGGTGGCGAACCTCGGGGTCGGAGAAAAAGCGGAACGCCGTGCGATTCTCGAATAGGAACTGCCGGAAACTGCTGCGTTCCTCGATGTCCAGACGATACAGCGCCTTCCGCTGAAGGATGTCGGGAACGATGTAGGGCGAGCGCGGCGTGCTGGTGACGATGACCACCTTGACGCCGGCGGCGTTGAAAGCCGACAGCGTGCGCAGCAAGCGCTGCTCAAGGTCATCGCCGGTCGCAGTCCGCATGGTCGGTTCGTCGTCGACTTGCAGGCTCTCGTCCAGAGCTTCCCAGCGCGCGTGCATCACGACCAGCCTGACGCCGAGGGTCTCGACGAGGTTCAGCAGGTCGTGGTGCTGTTTTCGGCAGCTCGCGCGGTTGGGAGGATAATACGAACTCACGTCCAGTATGGGCAGGCAGGCGTTCGAACCCAGGACAATCCCGCTGCGGCCAGCCGCTTTGGCGGCGAGATCGAGGCCGTCGCCGAGCGCCGCGGCGTGACTATCGCCGATGAGAAGAAAGTCCGGGGGAGCGTCGCGCCGGCCGAGGCGGCACGTCTGCGACGCTGCCAAGGTGGCGGGCCGCAAATCGGCGACGTCGAGGCAAGTCTCGCGGTAGGCGCCCATGTAGTCGAGAGGGTCGACGTAGGAAGGCATCCGCCTCGCGAACCCGTGTTCGATGATGGTGACCCTCCCCGTCACGATAAAAATCACGCCGACAGCGAGCGCCGCGACGAAGACGAAGGTCCTTGACAAGCGCTTGCGGTCGCGGAACGGCCGCTCGACGAATCGCCACGAGAAGTAGGCCAGCGCGAAAGAGGCGACGCCCAGCAGCGCCATCGCCAGGCTCGCCGGGGCTGCGTCGAAACGGAAGCGCGCGAAGGCGAACAGCGGCTGGTGCCAGAGATAGGCGCTGTAGCTGATGAGGCCGATCCCGACCAGCGGCTTGGTGCCGAGCAGCCGGCCCCAGGTGTTGTCGGGTGCGGCGAAGGCGATCAGCAGCGCCGTCCCGCCGACCGGCGCGAGCGACGACAGGCTCGGCGTCAAATCCCTCGGCGCGAAGGCGAGCGAAGCGAACAAAAGAACCGCGCCGAGCCCGGCGAGGCTCCAGCGCACTTTGGGGTCGAGGCTCAGCTCCTTGGGCGCCGCCAGGGCGACCAACGCCCCCGCGCCGAGTTCCCAGGCGCGGAACTGCGGCAGGTAGAAGTCGGTCTGCGGATCGGCGCCCGACTCCCATTGCGCCCACAGAAGCGTCAGCGCCGACAGCGTCGCCACGCCGGCGAAAGTCCATCGCGGCGCCGCGCGCCGCAGGAGCAGCAGCAGAAGCGGAAACGCCGCGTAAAACTGCTCTTCGACCGCAAGCGACCAGGTGTGGATCAGCGGCCACAGCTCGACGTCCTGGGTGAAGTAGCCGATCGCCTGATTGAAGTAGACGTTCGAGCCGAACAGCGCGATGGCGACCACGCTACGACCGAAGTCCCTAAATTCGCGCGGAAGCAGCCAAAGCCAGGCGAAGAGCGACGAGACGACGACGACGAGATAGAGCGCCGGCAGAATGCGGCGCACGCGCCGCTCGTAGAAGCGCACGACCGAGAAGTCGCCGCGTCGGATCTCGGCGTCGATCAGGCGGGTGATGAGATAGCCGCTGATGACGAAGAAGACGTCGACGCCGAGGAAGCCGCCGCCAAATCCGGCGAAGCCGGCATGGTAGAGAACGACCGGAACCACCGCGACGGCGCGAAGCCCGTCGATCTCGGGTCGATATTTCGCCTCCGCTACCAAGCGCCGTCCCCATCCCGGCGTCGCTCGGTCGAGGCAGGCGAACGCTTCGACGCGCCGACTTACGCCGTTCGCCGCGCTGCGCCAAGGCCCCCGTCGCCTCGCCGTCAGGCGAGCTGCCCGTGGCAGTGCTTGTATTTCTTGCCCGAGCCGCACGGGCAGGGCTCGTTGCGGCCGACCTTGCCCCAGGTCGCCGGGTTCTGCGGGTCGCGCTCGGCGACGCCGGCCGCCGCCGGCGCCGCGCGGGCGGCGACCGCCACGCCGGAGAAGCCGGCTTCGGCGGGCTCCGCGAGCGCGCCGAAGGGCGCCTCGTTGTCGGCCGCGCGCGGATCGAGATGCTGGAACTGCATCGGCGGCGGCGGCGGCTCCGGCTCGCGGAAGCGCACCTCGACCCGCATCATCTGCGCGGTCACCGCCTCGTGCCATTGGACGATCAGCTTCTGGAACAGCTCGAACGCCTCGGACTTGTACTCGTTGAGCGGATCGCGCTGGCCCATGCCGCGCCAGCCGATCACCTGGCGCAGGTGATCGAGGGTGACAAGGTGCTCGCGCCAGATGTGGTCGAGCGTCTGCAGCACCACCTGCTTCTCGACGTAGCGCATCGCCTCCGGCGTGTTCTGGGCGACGCGCTCGGCGTAGGCTTCGTCGGCGGCTTTCAGCAGGCGCTCGGCCATCTCCTCGTCGGCGATGCCCTCCTCCCGGGCCCAGGCGTCGACCGGGACGTCGAGGTTGAGCTTCGCGACCACCTCGTTCTTCAGGCCCTCGATGTCCCAGGCCTCGGGATAGGCGTCAGGCGGGATATGGGCGCCGATCAGCTCGTCGATCACGTCGGCGCGCATGTCGGCGACCGTCGACTCGAGCGATTCCTGCGCCATCATCTTGCGCCGGTCCTCGAAGATGACCTTGCGCTGGTCGTTCATCACGTTGTCGAACTTGAGGATGCTCTTGCGGATGTCGAAGTTGCGCGCCTCGACCTTCTGCTGCGCCTTCTCCAGCGCCTTGTTGATCCAGGGATGGACGATCGCCTCGTCCGGCTGAAGGCCGAGGCGCTTCAGCATCGCGTCCATGCGGTCGGAGCCGAAGATGCGCATCAGGTCGTCCTGCAGCGACAGGAAGAACTTGGAGCGGCCGGGATCGCCCTGGCGTCCCGAACGGCCGCGCAGCTGGTTGTCGATGCGGCGGCTCTCGTGGCGCTCGGTGCCGACGATGTAGAGGCCGCCGGCCTCGATCGCCTTCTGCTTGAACTCGGCGACCTCGGCGCGGATCGCCGCCTCGTGGGCGTCTCGCTCCTCAGGCGTCGCGGCGGGATCGAGCTCCTGCTTGACCCGCATCTCGACGTTGCCGCCGAGCTGGATGTCGGTGCCGCGGCCGGCCATGTTGGTGGAGACGGTGATGGCGCCGGGCACGCCCGCCTGGGCGATGATGAAGGCTTCCTGCTCGTGGAAGCGGGCGTTGAGGATGGCGTAGGTCTTCGACGGCTTGCCGGCGCGCGCGCCGGCGTAGAGCGCCTTCAAGGCGCGCGGCTTGTCGAACTCGATCTTCTTGTAGCCGCGGCGCTCGAGCAGTTCGCCGAGCTGCTCCGACTTCTCGATCGAGGTGGTGCCGACCAGCGTCGGCTGCATCTTGGCGTTCGCCTCCTCGATCTCGCGCACCACCGCGCGCAGCTTCTCCTCGCTGGTGCGGTAGACCTCGTCGTCCTCGTCGGCGCGGCACACCGGCATGTGGGTCGGGATCTCGACCACAATCAGCTTGTAGATCTCGGCGAACTCATCCGCCTCGGTCGCCGCGGTGCCGGTCATGCCGGCGAGCTTCTCATACAGGCGGAAGTAATTTTGGAAGGTGATCGAGGCGAGGGTGACGTTCTCCGGCTGGACGGTGACGTGCTCCTTCGCCTCCAACGCCTGGTGCAGGCCTTCGGAATAGCGCCGGCCGGGCATCATGCGGCCGGTGAACTCATCGACGATCACCACCTCGCCGTTGCGGACGATATAGTCCTTGTCGCGCTGGAACAGCTTGTGGGCGCGTAGCGCCTGATTGACGTGATGAACGAGGGTGGCGTTGGCGGCTTCGTAGAGGAAGCCCTGCTTCATCAACCCCGCGGCGCGCAGCAGCCCCTCGACGCGCTCGTTGCCGGCCTCGGTGAGGTTCACCGTGCGCTGCTTCTCGTCGATCTCATAGTCCTCGCGCGCGAGCTGCGGGATCAGCGTGTCGACGCGGGCGTAGAGGCCCGAGCGGTCCTCCGAGGGGCCGGAGATGATCAACGGCGTGCGCGCCTCGTCGACCAGGATCGAGTCGACCTCGTCGACGATGGCGAAGCTGTGTCCGCGCTGCACCATCTGCGCCATGTCGTACTTCATGTTGTCGCGCAGGTAGTCGAAGCCGAACTCGTTGTTGGTGCCGTAGGTGATGTCGGCGGCGTAGGCCGCGCGGCGCCCCTCGTCGTCGAGGTCGTGGACGACGACGCCGACGCTCATGCCGAGGAACTTGTAGATTACGCCCATCCACTCGGCGTCGCGGCGGGCGAGGTAGTCGTTGACGGTGACGATGTGGACGCCCTTGCCGGCGAGCGCGTTGAGGTAGACGGCGAGCGTCGCCACCAGGGTCTTGCCTTCGCCGGTGCGCATCTCGGCGATCGCGCCTTCGTGAAGCACCAGGCCGCCGATCAGCTGGACGTCGAAATGGCGCTGTTTGAGGGTGCGCTTGGCGGCTTCGCGCACCGCCGCGAAGGCGGGCGCGGTGAGGCTGTCGAGGGTCGCGCCGCCGGCGACCGCGGCGCGGAACTCGTCGGTCTTGGCGCGCAGCTCGTCGTCGGAGAGCGCGGCGAATTCGGGCTCGAGCGCGTTGATGGCGGCGACCATCGGCCGATAGCCCTTCAGGCGCCGGTCGTTGGCCGAGCCGAAAAGCCTTTTCAAAATCGAGTCGAGCATATCCGACCTTTCCGACCCCGCGCCGATCCCCTGGGCCGCCGCGCTCCGCGTCGCGCTGCGGCGCCGCTGAGCCCCGTTGTCTCCGCGCGTCCGCCCGCGGGCGCCGAACTCCTTGCGAAGGCCGCCCGGCAGGTCAGGCGATGACGACGGCAAAAGCGCGGAAAAACGACGCTGACGACGTCCTTTCTTGCGCGCTTCGGGACAGGTCGCGCGTTGAGATAGGGGCCGCCGTCGGGCTTGTCAACGGCGCTCGGCGGGCGGCGACGCGCGCCGAGCGCCGAGCGCGCCTGTATTGAAATCCAGAAATCGCGCGCGTAGACTTTTTATTAGCGTATGCGGCGGGCGGCTCGGCCTAGGCGCCTGGGCGCCCTCCGCGGGAGGCGTCGTATGAGTCCGTTGCTGGCTTTCTTCCTCTCCAAACTGGTTCGCCGCGGCCGCCTCGAAATCGTCGGCGCGGACGGCGCGAGGCGAGAGTTCGGCGCCGCCGCCGAGCCGCGGGTCGTCGTGCGTCTCGCCGACCGCGCCGCCGAGCGCGAGCTGCTGATGAACCCCGAGCTGGCGCTCGGCGAGCTCTACATGGAAGGCCGTCTCGACCTCGTCGAGGGCGACGTCTACGACCTTTTGTCGCTGGCCGCCGAAAACACCGTCGTCTGCGGCGGCTCGCTGTGGTTGAGGCTGATCGAAAAGGCGCGCGTCGCGCTGGACCGGCTGCAGCGGCGCAACGACCGCAAGCGCTCCAAGAGCAACGTCGCCCGTCATTACGATCACGACCCGCGGCTCTACCGCCTGTTCCTCGACGCCGACCTGCAATATTCCTGCGCCTATTTCGAGAACGAGAGCCAGACGCTCGAGGAGGCGCAGCTCGCCAAGAAGCGCCACCTGGCCGCCAAGCTCCTGCTCGGGGATGGCTTGCGCGTCCTCGACATCGGCAGCGGCTTCGGCGGCATGGCGCTCTATCTCGCCCAGGTCGCCGGCGCGCGCGCCATCGGCGTGACGCTGTCGCAGGAGCAGTTCGAGATCGCCGCGCGCCGCGCCGCCGATTCCGGACTCGGCGAGCGGGTGCAGTTGCGGCTGCAGGACTACCGCGACGTCCCCGAGCGCTTCGACCGCATCGTCTCGGTGGGCATGTTCGAGCACGTCGGCGCGGCCGCCTACGACGAGTTCTTCGCCGTCGTTCGCCGCCTGCTGAAGGACGACGGCGTGATGGTGCTGCACTCGATCGGCCGCAGCGAGGGGCCGGGCTCCACCAACCCGTGGATCAAGAAATACATTTTCCCCGGCGGCTACATTCCCAGCGTCTCCGAGACGACGGCGGCGATCGAGCGTTCGGGACTCTACGTTACCGACATGGAAATTCTGCGGCTGCATTACGCCGACACGCTCAAGGAATGGCGCCGGCGCTTCCTCGCTCATCGCGACGAGGTGAAGGCGATCTACGACGAGCGCTTCTGCCGGATGTGGGAATTCTATCTCGCCGGCTCCGAGGTGGCGTTCCGCGTCTACGGCCACATGGTGTTCCAGATTCAGCTCGCCAAGCGGCAGGACGTGGTGCCGCGCACGCGCGACTACATCGGCGAGGCCGAGGCGAGGCTGCGCAAGCGCGAGGGCGCGCAATCGCGGCTGTTGCGCGCGGCGAGCTGAGCGGAAAGGCTTTTTTTGCGCGAAGCGGGGAAGGGGCCGCTCAGAACAGCGACAATTGCCGCGGCTCGCCCGGGTCGGCGAGGACCGGCGGGCGAAACAGATCGCTGCGCAGGGCGAGCGGCGTCTCGCGGTAGCCGAGCCGTTTGGCGGCGACCTCGAAGCGGCGGCCGATCATCCAGGCGTAGGGGCCCGATCCCGCCATGCGCCGGCCCCATTGCGAATCGTAGTCCTTGCCGCCATGCATCGAGCGGGTGAGCGACAACGCGCGCTCGAGCTTGTCGGGGAAGGTCGTCGCCAGCCATTCGCGGAACAGCTCGCGCAGCTCGAACGGCAGGCGCAGCGCGACGTAGCCCGCTTCGCGCGCGCCGGCGGCGTAGGCGCGGGTGAGGATCGCTTCGATCTCGCCGTCGTTGACCGCGGGGATGATCGGCGCCGCCATCACGCCGACCGGCACGCCGGCTTCGGCGAGGCGCGCGATCGCTTCGAGGCGGCGCGCCGGGGTCGGCGCGCGCGGCTCCATCCGCCGCGCCAGGTCGCGCTCGATCGTCGTCACCGAGACGAGCACCTTCGCCAGGCCCTCGGCCGCCATCGGCGCGAGCAGGTCGAGGTCGCGCAACACCAGGTTCGACTTGGTGACGATGGCGACCGGGTGGCGGGCGCGCGCGAGAACTTCGAGGATCGCGCGCGTGACGCGGTAGCGCCGCTCGATCGGCTGATAGGCGTCGGTGTTGGCGCCGAGCGCGATCGGCCGCGGCCGGTAGCCGGGCTTGGCGAGCTCGCGCTCGAGAACCGCCGCCGCGCCGTCCTTGACGGACAGCTTGCTCTCGAAGTCGAGGCCGGCGGAAAGGCCGAGATGGGCGTGGCTCGGCCGGGCGAAGCAATAGAAGCAGCCGTGCTCGCAGCCGCGATAGGGGTTGATCGAGCGGTCGAAGGAAATGTCGGGCGACTGGTTGCGGGTGATGATCGACCGCGGCCGCTCGATCGCGACCTCCGTCTCGAACGGCGCCGGCGCCTCGTCGGCCGCCCAGCCGTCGTCGACCTCTTCCCGCAGCAGGGTCTCGAAGCGTCCGGCCGCGTTCGACGCCGCGCCGCGCCCGCGCCGCCGCTCGGCGTCGACCAGGCGGTCGGCGAACGGAACCCCTAGCCGGCGCGCGACGGCGGCGCGCTGGGACGGGTGGGCGATCTTCGCGGCTTGGGTCGGCATGGCCGGCTCCATCGCAAGGGTTCGTCAGAACATATCATGAACAAAGATTTAATGCGCCGGCCCGACGGCGTCAAGGGCTGCGGGCGGCGATAGCGCCCGCTTCCCACATTTCCGCGAGCGCCATTGTCGCCGCCTTGCGGGCGCCCCAAATCAAGCGGGCGCGCCGTTCGCCCGCCATTTCGGCCGAGGCCGCGCGCGAGGGGCGCGCCGCGGCGCGGGGAGAATCCAGAATGGCTCAGAACGTGACTGAATCGCCGGTGTGGCTCGTCACCGGCTGCTCGACCGGCTTCGGCCGCGAGTTCGTGCGGGCGGGGCTCGCCCACGGCTTTCGCGTCGCCGCGACCGCGCGCCATCGCGACGCGATCGCCGATTTGGTGAAAGGGCGCGAGGGCGAAGCGCTGGCGCTGAAGCTCGACGTAACCGACCCCGCCGACATCGCGCTTGCGGTCGCCGCGGTCGAGCGCGAGTTCGGCCGCATCGACGTGCTGGTGAACAACGCCGGCTACGGCTACGCCGCGGCGGTCGAGGAGGGCGAGGACGAAGCGATCCGCGCCCAGTTCGAGACCAATTTCTTCGGCCTGGCGGCGATGATTCGCGCTGTGCTGCCGGGCATGCGCGCGCGCCGCCGCGGCGCGATCGTCAACGTCTCCTCGGTCGGCGGCCTGCGCGGCGGGGCGGGCGCCGGCTACTACTGCGCCAGCAAGTTCGCGGTGAACGGCCTTTCCGAGTCGCTCGCGGCGGAGGTCGAGCCGCTCGGCGTTCACGTGATGATCGTCGAGCCCGGCCCGTTCCGCACCGACTGGGCCGGCCGCTCGCTGAAGACCCCGGCGCAAGGAATCGCCGACTACGACGCCACCGCGGGCCTGCGGCGGCGCGAGATCGCCGGCTACAGCGGCGCCCAGCCGGGCGACCCTGCGCGCGCGGCGGAGGCCGTGATCAAGGCGCTGCAGTCGCCGCGCCCGCCGCGCAATCTCGTCCTCGGCCGCTTCGGCCTCGATGTCGCCCGCGACAAGTTCAAGGCTGCGCTAGCCGAGTTCGATCGCTGGGAGGCGACCAGCCTCTCCGCCGACTATCCGCGATAGGCCGGCTTAGGCCGGCGCGTCACGCCGCCTCGGCGGTCGTCCTACCCTGAATCCTGCCGACGATCGCCGCAAGGTCGTCGCGCGGCGCGGCGGGGCTGAACAGGAAGCCCTGCGCCTCGGTGCACCCCTGCGAACGCAGGAACCTCAGCTGTTCGCGCGTCTCCACGCCTTCGGCGGTGGTGGCCATGCCGAGGCTGCGGGCGAGGTTGGAGATCGCCACGACGATCGCCGTGCAGTCGGGGCGCTCGGCGAGATCCTGGACGAACGAGCGGTCGATCTTGATCTTGTCGAAGGGAAAGCTGCGCAGGTAGCTCAGGCTCGAATAGCCGGTGCCGAAGTCGTCGAGCGCGATGCGCACGCCGAAGGCGCGCAGCGCATGCAGGGTTTCGATGGTCGCGGCGGTCTGGGCGAGCAGCACCGTCTCGGTGATCTCGAGCTCGAGCCGCTCGGCGGCGAGGCCGGAATGGGCGAGCGCGCTGACCACGGCGTTGACCAGGTTCGCGCCGCGGAACTGGGTCGCCGAGAGATTGACCGCGACCGACATCGGCGCCGGCCACGACGCCGCGTCGGCGCAGGCGGTCCTCAGAACCCACTCGCCGATCGGCGCGATGAGGCCGGTCGCCTCGGCGATGGGAATGAATTCGCCCGGCGCGATCATGCCGCGGGTCGGGTGGCGCCAGCGCAACAGCGCCTCGAAGCCGCTGACGCGGTTGCCGGAGATCTCGACCAGCGGCTGATAGTGGACTTCGAGCTGGCCTTCGGCGAGCGCCGCGCGCAGGTCGGCCTCGATCGCGCGGCGCTGCTGGGCGGCGCGATGCAGGTCCTCGCGGAAGAAATTGTGGCGCCGCCGCCCTTCGGACTTCGCCTGATAGAGCGCGAGGTCGGCGTTTTTCACCAGCTCGTCGGCCGACAGGCCGTCGTCGGGGAACAGGGCGACGCCGATGCTGGCGCCGATGACGATCTCGAGGCCGTCGATCCAATAGGGCCGCGAAATCATCTCGTTCAGCCGCGCCACGGTCTTGTCGACGTCTTCCGGCGAGCCGACGTTGTCGAGCACGACGGTGAACTCGTCGCCGCCCTGTCGCGCGGTGAGATCGTTCTGGCTCAGCGCGCCGCGCAGCCGCTGCGCCACCACCCGCAGCAGACGGTCGCCGGTCGGGTGGCCGAAGGTGTCGTTGACGTCCTTGAATAGGTCGAGGTCGACGCAGCAGACCGCGAGCCGACGCCCCTCGCGCCGGCTCGCCTCGATCGCGGCGGCGAGGTTGTCGCGCAGATCGGCGCGGTTGCTCAAGCCGGTCAGCGCGTCGTGGCGCGCCAGGTAGGCGACTTCGGCCTCGGCCCGCTTGCGCTGGGTGATGTCGACGATCGCCGCCAACTGGCCGGCGCGGCCGTGATATTCGATGTCGCGCGAGAACGAGAGAACCTCGATCTCGCTCCCGTCGGCGCGCGCGTGGCGGCGGCTGCGGTCGCCGCTGTCGCCCGCGTCGTCGCCGTCCGCCGCCTCCGCCCGCCGTTCGGCGGGATGGAGCAGGTCGTCGGCGGTCATGCCGAGGAAGCGCTCGCGCGGGTAGCCATAGTGGGCGACCGCCGAGTCGTTGACCGCCAGGAAGCGCCGCGTCTCGGCGTCGACGATCCACATCGGCATCGGATTGAAGTCGAACAGCAGCCGATTGGATTCCTCGCGCTGGCGCAGCTTGGTGACGTTGGTCAGGGTGGCGCAGACGAGGTTGCCGGTGCGCGCCAGGCCGACGCGCAGATAGGCGGGCTCGCCGTTGAGCCGCGTCGTCAGCTCGAAGGCGTAGCGGCGGCCGTCGCCGCCGAGCAGCGCGCGCAGGCGGCGGACGACGGTCGGCGCGCTGAACGGATGGTCGCTTTCGCCGAGCCGCCGCCAGCGCAGCCGGTCGGCGTCGCAGCCGAGCAGGCGCGCGGCGCTGTCGTTGAGGTCGACGATTTGGAAATCGCTCGGTCGGCCGCGGGCGTCGCGGATCGCGGCGAGCGCGATCACGCCTTCGTCGCTCGCGGCGAACATCGCGTCGATCAGGCTGTGGCGCGGGCCGCGCTCGACGACGCAGACGGCGACCAACGGCGGCCCCCAGCGGTTGGCGAGCGGCAGGGCGAGGAGAATGCAGCTCTGCGCTTCGCCGTGGCGGGCGAAATAGGCCTCGGCGCGGTGCGGCGCGCCCTGTTCCAGCGCGGCGCGCGCCGCGTCGGAGAACGCCCAGGCGAGGTCGGCGTCTACTTGCGACAACGCGGCGTCGCGCGCGAGGCACTTGAAGCGAGCGCCGACGGCGCGGCCGACGCGCTTGATCGTCCAGTCGGCGGGATCGCCGGAGAGCAGCACGACGTTGTCGTCGATGCGGCCGAGGCCGTTGAGCAGCAGCTCTTCGAAAGGCGGCAGCGGCGGAGCGACTAGGCGCGCCACGCGCCAGCGCTGGCACAGTTCGGCGATGTCCTTCGGCTCGGCGTCGGCGGCTGAAGAAGACGGTTCGCGCGCGGCCGTGACAATCATAGCAGACTCTCCGATAGGGAAGCCGCTAACGGAATCACCACAACAAGGGTAAATATTCGCTAAGGCCCCGACATTCGCGGGAAGTATGACAGTCGATCGGCGCTCATTATTAATTGTTGGTTGCGAGACGCCGGGCGCTGCGGACGCGCGAAGGCTTTTGTGACAACTATATTACAGAATCACGACAGCGTCGCGACCTATTGGCCGACCGCGGCCAATCAGGCGACGGCCCTCAGGGCTCCAGCTCGCTGTCCCAGTAGAGGTAATCCATCCACGAGCTGTGGAGATAGTCCGGCGGGAACAGGCGGCCGTTGCGGTGCAGGTCGTGCACCGTCGGCTGATAGGGCGCGCGCGAGGGCCACATGCGCGCCGCCGAAGGCAGCAGGTCGGCCTTCTTCAGGTTGCAAGCCGAGCAGGCGGCGACGACGTTCTCCCAGCGGGTGACGCCGCCCTTCGAGCGCGGCACCACGTGGTCGAAGGTGAGGTCGTCGCGGCCGCCGCAGTATTGGCAGGTGAAGCGGTCGCGCAGGAACACGTTGAAGCGGGTGAAGGCGGGGAAGCGCGACGGCTTGACGTAGCTCTTCAGCGAAACCACAGACGGCAGCCGCATGACGAACGACGGGCTGCGCACCAGAGTGTCGTATTCGGAGACGATGTTGACGCGGTCGAGAAACACCGCCTTGATCGCGTCCTGCCAGCTCCATATCGACAGAGGATAATAGCTCAGCGGACGGAAGTCCGCATTGAGCACCAGGGCCGGACAAGCGTCCGGCGAGGTCGCCTGGACGTGAATCGTCAAAACGGGCTCCGTACCTCCTTCGATCGGAACGTCGCACCCGAATCCGACGGCGCTCATACTCTATAACCAGCGTGACGCCCTTGTGAAGGGCGGGCGTCCACGCGCGCCGACGCGCCTCAGCGCGCGCCCGCTTCGATCGCCGCGATGTCGTCGTCGGAAAGGCCGAAATGATGGCCGACTTCGTGGATCAGCACATGCGCGACCACCGCGCCGAGCGTGTCTTCGCCCTCGCACCAAAAATCGAGCAGCGGCCGGCGATAGAGCCAGATCATGTTGGGCAACGCGCCGGTCTCGGCGACGGCGGGCCGATGCGCGAGGCCTTGGCCGCGAAAAAGGCCAAGCAGGTCGAACTCGCTTTCCGCGCCCATCTCGTCGAGCGTCTCGTCGTCGGGAAAATCGACCACCTGGATCACCAGGCCCTCGCACAGACGGCGGAACTTCGCCGGCAGCCCGGCGAAAGCGGCCCGCGCGAGGGCGTCGATGTCGGCGGCGCTGGGCGCGCGCAGGCCGGCGAGCGGCGAGGTCGGCGGCGAATGGCTCATGGCGACCTCCTGCCCTTTCGTCGCATCGACGCGGTCAGCCTTCGAATTCGCGCGCGCGCACGTCTTCGAGGCGATCGAGGAAGTCGCGCGCGCGGGCCGCGACGGCGACGCGGATCTTTGCGGCGGCCTGCGGGAATTCCGCTAGCACGCGGCGAAACGCTTCGGCGGGAACCCTGAGCGCGACCGACTCCTCGGCGGCGCGGGCGCTGGCGCGCCGCGGCAGGTTGGCGATCAGCGCCGTCGCGCCGATCAACGCGCCCGCCTCGGCGCGGCGCTCGACGCCGTGGGCGGCGAGCGCGATCGCGCCCGAAACCACGAAATAGGCGGCGTCGGCGCGGTCGCCTTCGCTGAACAACGTCTCGCCCGCCCTCAGCGTCTTCCTGGCGCAAGAAAAGGCGATGAGCTGCAGCGCGTCGCGCGGCAGCAAATCGAACGGACGCGTGCGCCCGAGATTGCGGACGTCGTTCTCCAGGCTCATCGGTCGCGTTCCGATTCGCCCTCCTTAGGAGAGCAGCTTGTAGCCGCCCGCGTCGGTGACGAGAAGTCGCGCCTCGGCGGGGTCGTCTTCGATCTTTTGTCGCAGACGGTAGATGTGGGTCTCGAGCGTGTGGGTGGTGACGTTGGCGTTGTAGCCCCAGACGTCGCGCAGCAGCGTCTCGCGCGGCACCGGCTGGCGCTCGGCGCGGTGGAGGAAGCGCAGGATCGCCGCCTCCTTTTCGGTCAGCCGCAGCTTGACGCCCTTGGCGTCGATCAGGTTCTTGGTGGCGGGGCGGAAGACATAGGGGCCGATCTTGAACTCGGCGTCCTCGCTCGCCTCGTGCTGGCGCAATTGCACGCGCACGCGCGCCAGCAGCACCGCGAAACGGAACGGCTTGGCGATGTAGTCGTTGGCGCCGGATTCGAGGCCGATCACCGTGTCGGCGTCGGAATCGCGCGCGGTCAGCATGATCACCGGGCGCTTGAAGCCGCCGGCGCGCATTTGCCGCACCGCTTCGCGCCCGTCGAGGTCGGGCAGGCCGACGTCCATGATCACGACATCGGGAAGCTCGCTCTCCATGATCTGGCGGGCGGCCGCCGCGTCGCCGGCCTCCGACACCTTGAACTCGGGGTGCAGCGCCAACTGCTCGCTCAGCGCCTGGCGCAAGTCGGCGTCATCGTCGACGATCAGAATGTGACGCGTCTGGGTCATCGAATCTCGTCTCGTCAAAGCCCCCAAATCAAACATATAGTCGGTTTGGGCCGGCGACGCGAACGCTGTCGTCGACGCGCCGGCGAGCGCCGCGAGCCAACATCAACGTTCATGGCGCGAGCAATAGCGCGCAGCGCGTTCGTCGATCAACCATTCGTGGCCCTCCGCTCACGCCTTCGCCGCCTTCGAGAGCGCGCTCGGGCCGCGCTGGTCGTGGCGATCGCCGAATTCGGCCACGCGACCCGCCTCGACGGCGCCGTCGGCGGTCGATCGCGGCGCGAGAACGGCCGCCTTCCTCGCCGTCGGCGCGCTCGTGGGCGAGCGGTCGGCCGTCGATTGGCCGGGCCTCAGGGGGCTGACCTCCGCCAGGACCGTGGACCTCAAGCCGAGCGCGGATCGGCGCGCCGCGCTGAAGGACGCGCTCGCCGACCAGGCGCTTTTCGCCGGGCGCGGCGTCATCGACCGCGTCGACGCGGGCGGCGAGATTGGACTGGATGGACACGGCGAAATCCGCTATTAATGAGCGATCGATCCTGAATAGACCGGGGACGGCGCTATTTCAGTAATGGTCACTACGAAAAACTCCGACGCCGCGCCGCGCCGCCGCGGCCGGCCGCGCGGCTTCGACCGCGACGCGGCGCTGGCGACGGCGATGGAGACCTTCTGGCGCCTCGGCTACGAAGGCGCCTCGATCGCCGACCTCACCGCGGCGATGGGGATCACGCCGCAGAGCCTCTACGCCGCTTTCGACTCCAAGGCCGCGCTCTATCGCGAGGCGCTGGCGCTCTACCGCAGGACCAGCGGCGCTTCGCTGGCGGCGATCCTTGAGGCGGCGCCGAGCGTGTCCGACGCCTTCGAACGCTTGCTCGAGCAGCGCGCGCGCGCCTTCACCCAGGCCGGCCGTCCGCACGGCTGCATGATCTCGGCCGCGGTTCTGGCCTGCGCCTGCGAGAACGCGCCGGTGGCCGACCACCTGCGCGAGCTGCGCCTCGGCGGCCTGGCGGCCTTCCGCGCCGCGCTCGAACGGGGGAGGGAGAACGGCGAGTTCCGCGCCGATCTCGACGTCGACGCGCTGGCGCGCTTTCTCGCCGCGATCGTCGAGGGCATGGCGGTGCAGGCGCGCGACGGCGCGAGCGAGGCCGATCTCGAGCCGCTGGCGCGCCTCGCCGGCGAGGAGCTGGCGCGCCGGCGCCCCTGAGGCGCGCCGTTTACGGCGTCGTCGCCTTGGCCATGAGGACGGCCGACGACGGGCAGAGGCCGGCGGCTTGTCGCGTCGCGAGGATCGCCTCGGGCGCCGACGCGCGGTCGATCGTCGCAAAGCCGAGGCGTTCGAAATAGCCCTTGGCCGAGGTCGTCAGCAGAAACGCGCGCGTGGCGCCGAGCCTGCGCGCTTCGGCGAGCGTCGCCTCGACGATCGCCCGCCCGAGTCTGGCGCGTCTGTGCGCCGGATCGACGACGACCGAGCGCAGCAGCGCATCCTCTCCGTAGACTTCGAGCCCGGCGTAACCGACCGCCGCCTCGC
>Ga0181520_10005628_pt1 | contig 19803 bp, 14 predicted proteins | sample PEATcosm2014_Bin_29_FD_132451 | JGI IMG/M metagenome (GOLD analysis project Ga0181520, IMG submission 132451) | Peatland microbial communities from MTU Mesocosm Facility, Houghton, MI, USA - PEATcosm2014_Bin02_30_metaG | ecosystem: Environmental > Terrestrial > Soil > Wetlands > Peat | place...
AAGTGCGGCACCACCCAGCGCTCGTCCACGCTGTAGCGATGGAAGCCGCCGGCCAACTGGTCGCAAACGCCGCCCCGGCCCATCTTTTCAAGCGTGACGATGAAGGCGTTGCGGGCCTGCTCGTGGTCGCGCCGCAGGCTAAAGTCCAGCAACAGATCCAGCGCCGCGGAGTGGGGAAACTTGGGCTGCTGGCCGAAGCCGCCAAAGCGCGGGTCGAAGCGCGCCAGCACCGCGTCGACAATCTTTTCAACTACCTCAGGCACAAGGCTCCCATGGCCGGCAAAACTCTCGTTGTGCTCAATGGCGGCCATCACGTTCTGGGCCGTGTCCAGCGCCTCCTCGCGACGTTCCCGCCAGACCTGGGCCATGGCCGCCAACACCTGCAAAATGCCGGGGCGGCCGTAGCGCTCTTCGCGGGGAATATAAGTTCCGCCAAAGTAAGGGCGGCCATCGGGAGCCAGAAAGGCGGTCAGCGGCCATCCGCCCTGGCCGGTAATGGCGCTGATGGCGGATTGATAGCGCACATCCACGTCCGGCTGCTCGTCGCGATCCACCTTGACGGCGATGAAGTGCTGGTTGATGAAACGGGCTACCTCCGCGTCCTCATAAGACTCGCGATCCATGACGTGGCACCAGTGGCACCAGACCGCGCCAATGTCCAGCAGGATGGGCTTGTCCTCAGCCTGGGCACGCCGAAAGGCCTCTTCGCCCCAGGGACGCCAATCCACGGGCTGATGCCCTGCCGAGCGCAGATAGGACGATGCGGAGTTAGCCAGACGATTGCCGGCAGAGGTTTCTTCTTGGGGAGGAAGATCGCTGCTCATGGGTTGAGAATACATGTTTTTACAAGAATACGTAGCGCGGAATCGCGGCTGTTCGGCACTGGCTTCCAGAGGACAGGCGCGGCGAACCTGTTGAAGCCGTCCAGGCTGGTGCCGCGGTCAGTAAAGGGCGGGCCATAAGACCTCGCCGAACGTCGATCCGCAACTCGTTCTCATGTTCAGTCTGAAGATGGTTTCGTAGCCGTGGGCAAAGCTGCGTTCGGATAACTCTCTCCGCCTTCGCACTAACTTTCCTAATCGCCCATCAATCTGTCCAGGTTGGCCTTCACCGCTTGGCGAACCAAAGCAGAAGCCGGGCAGCGGCGATGGTCGTCCAAACCTATCGTCGTAGAACCTGACGCCGCCTGCTTGCCGCGGTTGAAAAAGCAATTCCTCTCGAAAACCTATGGAATCCTTAGTCCTATCGCGTTTTTTCCCGGTACTCTAAGGACACGACGTTACCTCCCTGGAGTTTTTCCGACACATGGGTATTCACGACACACTGGAAGCCGGTTCCACCATCGACTCTTACCGCATTGACGCGCCCATTGCGCGCAGCGGTATGGCCACCATCTTCCGCGCCACCGACACCCGGGACGGACGCACCGTGGCACTCAAGATTCCCCACCCCGACATGGAGGCCGACCCCATCCTGTTTGACCGCTTCCAGCGCGAGGCGGCCATTGGCGAAAAGCTGACCCATCCGGCCGTGATGCATGTGTTTGGCGGCGAGAAACGCTCCCGGATCTTCATGGTGATGGAGTGGTGCCCGGGGCGGTTGCTGCGCCAGGTTATGGACCACAGCCAGATCAGCGAGGCGCGCGCGCTGCGCATTACCACCAGCGTGCTGGATGCGCTCGAGTACATCCACTCCCAGGGCGTGGTGCATCGCGATTTGAAACCGGAAAACATCATGGTGGATGAGGAGAACGACGACTCCATCAAGCTCATCGACTTTGGCATTGCCGGCGATGCCGCGGCCCGTCGCCTGACCTACGCCAACTTTACCGCCACTCTGGGCACGCCCAACTACATTGCGCCCGAGCAGGTGAAGGGCAAGCGCGGCGACGCCCGCACCGATCTTTACTCCATGGGCATCATGCTCTATGAGATGCTGACCGGCAAGCTGCCCTTTACCGGGCCCACGCCCCTGGCCGCCATGAACGACCGCCTGCTGAACCACCCCATGCCCCCTACCGTGGCCAACCCGGCGGTTTCCGCTCAGTTGCAGGAGGTTCTCTACCGGGCCATGGAGCGGGACCCCAAGAACCGCTACCCCACCGCGCGTGAGTTCAAAAACGATTTGGAGCATCTGGATCTGGTTGGTATTGAGGACCGTGTGGAGTTGCGCGACTGGCAGAAGCGGAAATCACAACTTTCACGTAAAATTGCTTATTATTGCACCTTGGCTCTGATCCCGGTGGCCGTACTGCTGTTGATGATGCTGCTGGCCCACCATCGTTGAGATTGGGGTTTTCTGCCCGTGGAATGAAAATCTTCATGGGTTCCTTATGGCCAAATCGTTAGATTGGTCCCATAGTTCATTCAACTGCCCGAAGGAGATCCATGGCTAAGTACAAACTTGAGTACATCTGGCTTGACGGTAAGGAGCCCATCCCTGAACTGCGTGGCAAGACCCAACTGAAGTCCTTTGACACCGAGCCCACGCTGGCTGACATTCCGCTGTGGGGCTTTGACGGCAGCTCCACGATGCAGGCCGAGGGTAAAAAATCGGATTGTGTTCTGAAGCCGGTTCGCCTCTACCCCGACGCTTCCCGCGAGAACGCTTTCATCGTCCTCAGCGAAGTGATGCATCCAGATGGCACCCCGCACTCCACCAACCAGCGCGCCAAGATCGCCAACGATCCCGGTTTCTGGGCTGGCTTTGAGCAGGAGTATTTCCTCTATCAGGATGGCCGTCCGCTGGGCTTCCCGGAGTCTGGCTTCCCCAGCCCCCAGGGCCCCTACTACTGCGGCGTCGGCTTCAAGTACATGGGCAGCATCGCCCGCTCCATTGTGGAAGAGCATCTTGAGCTCTGCCTGGCCGCCGGCATCAACCACGAAGGCATCAACGCCGAAGTGGCCAAGGGCCAGTGGGAGTTCCAAATCTTTGCCAAGGGTTCCACCACCGCCGCTGACGACGTGTGGGTTGCCCGCTACCTCCTGATGCGCCTCTGCGAAGAGTACGAGGTGGACGTTGAGTGGCATTGCAAGCCCATCCGTGGCGACTGGAACGGTTCCGGCATGCACACCAACTTCTCCACCGACTATCTGCGCGAAACCGGCGGCAAGGAGTATTTGGAAGCCTTGATGGCTGCCTTCAGCAAGAACGTCTCCGAGCACATTGCTGTCTATGGCCCGGATAACCACCTCCGCCTGACCGGCCTGCATGAGACCGCTCCGATCGATCAGTTCCGTTACGGCCTGTCGGATCGCGGCGCCTCCATCCGCCTGCCCGTAAACTTCATCCGGGATGGCTACAAGGGCTATCTGGAAGATCGCCGCCCCAACTCCGAGGCCGATCCCTACCAGATCGTCGATCAGATCCTGAAGACCATCGCCGAAGTACCCACCAAGTAGTTCCCTTCTGCCCGCTTCCTCGAACCCCCGTTCGAGGAAGCGGGCACCTGCGGCGCGGCAGACGCGCTTCGCGCAGGTGCATGGGATGACAGACGTTATTCTGTCGCGCAGTTTAGTTATCTCCCGACCAAGACGCCCCACGGAACATGAAACTCCAAGCATCCCATCTTTGGCGCGTCTCTGTTTTGGGAATACAGTACTATCCCTGAAGCTCATGAAAGAAAAGAGGCTGTCATCCTGAGTCCCCATGGACATATCGCTCACAGGACGAAATGAGAATTCTCAAACCCAACGATCCGGTTCGTTTACGGCTTGATCTTCGTCGAAGCATCGAACCCCGCGCCGTAGGCGCAGTACAAGTTAGCCCCACGTTTCAACGTGGGGAACCCTGGAGTCCCGTAGGGACAGCACAAACAGCCACGGAAGACGGTCAGAGAAACGCGCAGGGGACTGCTGCATGCAATGCGTCCCGTAGGGACTGCACAAAAATCAGCACAGGCATAACCCCGGAGAACGCGAAGCGGTCTGCCGCACCGCAGGTGCTGGTGAGTCGAAGGATCTGCGGTTGTTCTTTTGCACATCCAACAAGGGGCCTTTGAGAACAGCACAAGGTATCTGATTTCATAATTTTGTCAGTCATATCGAGGGTTGGGGCTCATGGACTCAGGCTATCGAATTAGGTTATAGCAGTCCATAAATTGCCCCTCCCTGGCCTTGGGTGTTAGATTTTGTTCGCAGGATTCCCACCCCATCCCAAACCAGTCAAAGGAGCATTATGTCCAACGAATTCCGTAACTTCCTGGCTCTCTCCTACGATGAGTTGGAAGATTTGAATCTGATTTCCAAGGCGGATCGGGCCAACCGCGTCGCCGCTGACCAGATTCGCGAAAAACGCCTCAAATATCTAACCGACGAAAAGCGAATCAAGGCGGTAACTGTTTTGTTTTCAGACCTTGAAGGCCGCCTGCACCTGTTGGATTATGATAAAAAATTCCTGCTCGGCTCTTACGAAAACCTCACCTTCGACGGCTCCTCCATTCGCGGCTTTACCGCGCAAAAGGAGAGCGACCTGCGCCTGGGCATTGATTGGGGAGCCTTCTACTGGGTTCCGGCCGATGTCTTTGGCACCGGCAAGGTAGTGGTCTTTGGCAATGTAATCGACAAGGACGGCACTCCGTACTCCGGCGACCTGCGCGGCGTGCTCAATGCCTATGCCGAAAAGCTCTTTGCCGAGAAGCAATACACCCTGAACGCCGCTTCGGAAATCGAAGGCTTCCTGTTTGCCGGCCGCGATGCCGAGCAGCGCTACCACGAGACCGGCAAGTTCGAGACCATCTCCGCGGGCGGTTACTACCACTCGCTGCCGCTTGACCCCCTGCGGCAGTTCATTGACACTTCAGCCGAGGTCCAGCGCGCCATGGGCTTCCAGAACGAGAAGGACCACCCCGAGGTCGCGCCCTCCCAGTTCGAGATCAACTACAGCTACGCCCAGGTGGTTGCGGCAGCCGACCAGATCCAGCTCTACAAACTGCTCACCCGCCAGATTGCCAGCAACATGGGTTTTACCGCCTGCTTCCTGCCCAAGCCCATCGTGGGCGTGAACGGCAGCGGCATGCACACCAACGTCTCCGTCTCCAGCGGCAGAACCAACCTCTTCTGGGACGAGCAGGGCGAGGAGATGCTCTCCGCCTTTGGCTGGAGCTTCCTGGACCGCATTCTGACTAAAGCGCTCGACCTGTGCCTGATCTTCAACCCCAGCGTGAATGCCTATCGCCGCCTCGACCCTCACTTTGAAGCTCCCAACCAGATTCGCGCCTCGGCCGTTGATCGCGGCGCCATGATCCGTGTGCCCATTGGCAACCATCGCTCCATGCGTACGGAGGTCCGTGCCGTGGCCCCCGACGCCAACCCCTACCTCACCCTCTACAGCATCTTCAAGACTGGCATCGACGGCGAAATCTCTCCGGACGAGAACCTCCGCAACGGCGGCCGCTTCCTGCCCGACAACATCCAGGACGCCATTGCGTCGTTCCAGAGCTCGCCGTGGATTGCCACAATCCTGGGCTCCGACGTGCAAGGCCGCTATGCCGACCTGAAACAGGCCGTGGCCAACCGCTCGCCTCGCGAGCTGGGCAGCATCGTCAAAGGCTCCGAGGTCCAGTTTCATCATGCTGTTTACAATCAGTCACTTTGGAATCTTTTCTAGCGTGCTGCTTGAAGCTGAAAACTCCCTGCCAGATGTGCTCTGGCAGGGAGTTTTTTTGTATGCTTGAACGGGAACGTAAGGAAGTAGCAGTGGCCTTCAGGGCACTGAATAAGCCCAGAGAGAGCTTCCGGGCTTCACATGCTGCGGAAAGACTCTCAAGGGAAGGCAAGAAGCGTCAGGGCACGACTTCAGTCGTGCCGCAAATAGCACAAAATAGAGGATGGGCTTTAGCCCCTGCGGAATGCTTTCTGGGGTTTCAGCCTGAAACACCGAGTTTTCCCGCAGCATGTTCAGCCCCGGAACCAGGGGCTAAAGCCCTACGCAATTTCTTGAACCCCATGCGGCACGACTGAAGTCGTGCCCTGTTACAAAGCCTCGCTCACGAAGAGTCTTGCCGGACCTAACGATCAGAAATCTACACCTTGCCGATTTCCGCAGCCAGCGCGTCGGCCGCGGTGATGCACTGGTTGCGGCTCACGTCGAGGTGGGTGACCAAGCGGATGGCATCGGGCCCAAAGGCACTGGCCAGGATGCCGCGCTTCTTGAGCCTTGCCACCAGCTCCACTGCACCCTTCTTCGCTGTCAGGCGGAAGATCACGATGTTGGTCTCCACCTCCTTCAGGCGAATCTCCACGCCCTCCATCATCGCCAGAGCCTCCGCCAGCAGCCGCGCGTTGGCGTGGTCCTCATGGAGCCTTGCCGGGCCGTTCTCCAGCGCTACGAGGCCCGCAGCCGCAAGAATGCCTACCTGGCGCATCCCGCCCCCCAGCGCCTTGCGATACATGCGCGCCCGCTCCATCAATTTGGCTGAACCCACCAGCATGGACCCCACCGGCGCGCCCAGGCCTTTGGACAGGCAAAACATAACCGTGTCAAAACCGCGCGTGAGCGCCTTGACGTCCACACCCAGCGCCACCGAGGCGTTGAAGATGCGCGCACCATCCAGATGGGTGGGGAGGTTGCGCTCTTTTGCGCCGGCCCAGATCTCTTCAAGAACTGGAAGCGGGGTGCAGCGGCCCCCGGCCAGATTGGCGGTGTTCTCAATCTCGATGAGCCCAGTGGCCGCGCGCAGCGAGCTCACGGTACGGATCTCGGGCTCAATCTGCTTCCAGGTCAAAATGCCGTGATCGGCAGGAACGGCGCGCACCAGGCAGCCGGAGAAGACGGCGGTGGTGGCCATCTCCCAATCGAGGATGTGGGCGCGCGACTCGGCGATCACCTCCTGGCCGGGCTGGGTGTGGAGCCGTATGCCGATCTGGTTGCCCATGGTTCCGGTGGGAACAAAGAGCGCTGCTTCGCGCCCAAAGGTCTCTGCCGCGCGCTTTTCGAGCAGGTTCACCGTGGGGTCTTCACCGTAGACGTCGTCGCCAACCTCAGCCGCTGCCATGGCCGCGCGCATGTCGCCCGACGGCCGGGTGACCGTGTCGGAGCGTAGATCAATGATTTCTGGCATTTTTTCGGACTTCCTCTGTCCCGTCTTCCGTGCTCTTCCAAAGCTGACCTGGACGTATCTGCTCACAGTGATAACAGGCGGAGTTCACATTATCCATGTTGTACCAATCGTGGGTTCCACCGCGAATCCCGCAGTCTTCTCCCTTATCGATGCGCCCAGCCAACCAAACTGGTAGCAAGATTCGCAGGTTGGTCCTCCATCGAAACGGCTCACGCCATGGGAACAGATCTGCCATCATCCTCTCCGAAGTACGATCCTAGCCTTTGAATAGAACTGCCCCCTGAACCCTGATCCCTGTTCCCTGACCCCTAGTTCTTATGGAATCTTCTCCATCGGCAGCTCCATCACCGGGGTCGTCTTGCCGCCGGTGGAGGCTACGGCCCAGAGGCCATGGAAGTTGGCGCGCAGGCCCGGCTGCGTCTTCAGGAAAGCACTGAGGACGGCGTTTGCTTCCGTGCGCTGCGCGGCGGGATCGGTGACGCCGGTTCCTTCATACATGACGGCCAGATCCGGCTGGCGCAGCGAAGCATCGAAGGCCACCGCCAGAATCTTCCAGGTGCGGTCGCCATCGGGAACTTTGTAAGGAAAGGCGGTCTGGGGGCCGTTCAGGACCTGTTGCTGCTCGGTGTGCAGCTTGTCCAGGTTAGGCGAACTCAGAAAGTCGACCGGCAGCAGCAGGGAGCGGGCCGTCTCATAGAGATAAAAGGCGGTCCAGCCGTCGCTTTGGGCCAGCGAGCGGGCACGGGACCAGTACCAGACGCCGTCGTGGCCGCTGAGGCTGCCCTGGCGGATGCTGAGCCCGGCCAGCTTCCACGCGCCGGCGTCCTGGGCCAGGATAAGCCCGATCTGGCCTGCCAGCGGCGCGCCCTCGGCATCGGCCAGAATCACGGCATACTTGCCCGGAGGCAGAGCCGGCATGTTGATGCTCACGGTCAAAGCGCCATTGGCGCTGGTGCAGAAGAACTGCGTGTCAGCCGCCGTAGGTTGCATGGAGGCATCGAGCAAGTAGATATTGCGCAGTTTGGGCTGGCCATTTTTGAGCAGATCGGCGGATTGCTCCACGGCTCCGCGAATGCCGTCCCACGCGCCCGCCTCAGCCGGCAGCAAGGCCGCATGGAGCCCGCCCGTGTCAGCGCTGAAGACCGCCTGCAGCAAAGGCCCCGCGGCGGCACTGAGCGCCGCCCGATCCGGTGCGGAGAGTTCTCCCTGCCCCACGCAACTGACCGCCCGCGCCACTGCCGGCGCCAGCGCCGCTACCAGAATGAACCCCGCTAGAGCTGCTTTACGTATCCTCATGGTCAAACTGGTCCTCTCCAACTTGCGCGTTCAACTTACACACGATTTTAGCGTCCGGGGACGAGCGTCCGCGGGCCACTGCTAGTCTAGTACAGTGAAGCGGCGTTGATCGCTGCGCCCTTGGTCGCGCAGCCTCCGCCCCATGGGAGACCCTGTTATGCGCACTGCTCAACCGCTGTTTGCCCCTGTCCGGCCGCTTCGGCGCATCCGCCGGCTCCCGCTTCTGCTGCTCACTCTGACGGCTTTGGTACTGGTTCCGGTAGCCAGCCCGGCCGCGGCCCAGACAAATACGGACCCCAGCGCCAAGGCTGCGCCGCAAAAGCCCACCGCCCACGCGCGCAAGCATGCCAAGCCAGCGGTCAAGGCAACCGTAGCAGCAGCGGCAACACCGCCGGCTCCGGTGGTGCAAGCACCCAAGCCCGATTGGCCGGTGAACAACAAGCCAGCGCCTGCGTCCATTGTCTGGAACGCCTCCGGTTTGCGGATTGAGGCCAGCAACTCCAGCCTGCAGCAGATTCTGAAAGAAGTGACTACGCTGACCGGGGCCACCGTAGAAGGGCTGGGCTCCGACGAGCGGGTGTTTGGCGTCTATGGACCCGGTACGGCCCGCGATGTGCTGGCACGGCTTTTCGACGGCTCCGGCTACAACATGCTGCTGATCGGCGACCAGGGCCAGGGCACACCGCGCCAGATCCTGCTCACGCAGCGCAACGCCAAGGCTGGAGCCAAGACACCCGGCGCCTCGGCCGACGACGACAGCGACGACGTGGAACCGGAAGAACAACCGCAGGAGCCGCAGCAACCCCAGCCGCCTCAGCCGCCCCAGATCCGCAACTTCGGCCAACAGGGCCAGGACCCAGGAAACCGACCGCGCACCCCCCAGCAGATGATGCAGGAGATGCAGCAGCGCCAGTCGCAACAATAATTTTTTCAGCAAGGGGCACACCGCTCGCGCCGAGCACCACCGGTTGCCCTCATGTCGTTGCGCTTCACTTCTGGCGCCTTAACCAGCTTTGGACGGGACGTGCACCCGTTCGAGCATTTCTCCTGTTGCAGTGGAGGATCGTCTCGATCCCACCCTAGCCGCAAAAACAAGAACGCGGCGAGGGTGGGGCGCCCGGGCGCAGCAAGGAAAGAGCGTGGACCGCGAGGTCCACGCTGTTTCTGTCCAGGAGGCCAGCGCTACGGAATGGAATTACTCGCTCCGAGCCCGTTCCTTGCCCCTATTTAGCGGGCCAGGCAGGGTTGGGCTTGGAGCTCATCCAGAACTCCAGCGTGCCGCCCGCCATGATCTCCGCATAGTCGAGCAGAAAGCGGTTCAGCGGCTGGCCGTTCAGCTTGACGGACTGGATGTAGGGCGCGTGCTCCGCGTCCTTGTGGGTAACAATGCGGAAGATCTTTCCATTTTCCAGGTAGATCTTCGCCTCGGGCAGCAAGGGCGAGCCGATGGCGTACTGCGGCACGCCGGGCGTCACCTGATAGAAGCCCAAAGCGCTGAGCACGTGCCAGGCCGACATCTGCCCAGCGTCGTCGTTGCCGGCCAGCCCGTCGGGGGCGTCCTTGTACCACTGATTGCGAGCCTCATCCACCGCGCGCTGGGTCTTCCAGGCCGCGCCAGCCCAGTTGTAGAGGTAGGTGATCTGGTGGCTGGGCTCGTTGCCGTGGTCGTAGTAGCCTTTGGCAAAAAGCTCGTCCAGCTTGGCAATAAAGCCGAGGTTTCCGTGCTCAAAGGCGATCAGCCCAGGAATATCTTGCGGCACAAAGAAGGTGTACTGAAAGGGCAGCCCCTCGGTGATGTAAGTGGCAGGCTTGCCGGGCTCAAAGGGCTCCACCCAGGAGCCGTCTACATGGCGGCCGCGGGCAAAGCCGGTAGCGGGGTCCATCACGTTGCGCCAGTTGGCGCCGCGCTTGCGGAAGAGGGCTTCGTCCTCGGTCTTGCCCAGCTTGTGCGCCAGCTCGGCCAGAACAAAGTCGTCGTAGGCGTACTCCAGCGTACGCGAAACCTGCTCCTGCTTGTGCATGGCGTCGGGCACCTTGTCTTCCAGCGGCACGTAGCCATACTTGAGATAGGAGTCAAGCGCGCGGCGGCCTTTGCCATCGCGATATTCATCAATCGAGGCCGGCAGCTCGGTGGCGTTCTTGCGCATCAGCCGATAAGCTTCGTCGATGTCAAAGCCGCGAATGCCCTTGATATAGGCATCGGCAATGATCACCGCGGCGTGGTCGCCGATCATCTCCGAGGTATAGCTGTTCCAGGCGGGAAAGATGGGCAGAAAGCCGCCCTGCTCCCCTTTGACAATGAGCGACTGGGCCATCTGGGAGGAGCGTTTGGTGTCGATGATGGTCAGCAGCGGATGCAACGCGCGAAAAGTGTCCCAGGCCGAATAGTCGTCGTAGTAGTCCCAGCCCTTGGCGGTCTCAATGGTGTGGCCGTCGGCAAAGCGGGGGTAGGAACCATCGGCGTCGCTGAAGACGCGGGGCAACTGCGAGGCGTGGTAGAACGCGGTGTAAAAGACACGACGGTCGTTCTGATTGGCGGTGATCTCGATCTTGCCCAGCTGCTTGTCCCAGGCGAAGTGGCTGGCGGCTTCAACGCGCGCAAAGTCGAAGTCCGGAATCTCCGCCTGCAGGTTCTTGCGGGCCTCGTCCACGGAGACAAAAGAGGTACCGACGCGTGCGTAAACGATTTCTCCGGCCTTCACGTGAAAAACAACGTAGCCGCCGGAGGGCGCCGCGGTGGCCTGCTGCCCGGTGTTGCCGGGGTGATGCTCAGCGCCTGCCCAGGTTCCCCCCACTTCAAAGGGCTGGCTGAACTGCACCACCACGTAGCCCGCAAAGCCCGCCAGCTTGCCCGCGCCAGCGTAAAGGCGGCGAGCCTTGTTGAAACCAGTGATTTCGCCTTTGGCGGCGTCGATCGTCAAGTCGCCATCGCCCACGCGGGCGTTGTTCTGGACGCTGATCCAGGCCGCTCCAGCCTTGGCAAAGGTGAAGCGGAGCAGGCCCGCGCGGGTGGCGCCGGTAACGGCAGCGTCCACACCCAGCTCGGGCACGGCAATCTTGTAGAGATAGGGGCGGGAGAACTCGGCGGCATGATCCAGCTTGGGCTCGGGCAGATGGCCATTCCAGTTGAAGCTGCCAGAGGCGGCCAGAAGCTGGAAGCTGCCGTAGTCCTGGGTGGCGGAGCCGGAGAGAAAGTGGCTGCCGCGAATGCCGCGGAAAATGGGGTCTTTGTAGAAGTAGGGCAGGACCGCCTTGGCCTCGGAGTTGCGCGTGGCCGGGGTCCATTGGGTCATACCGAACGGCATGCCGACGCCGGGGTAGGTATAACCCTCGTTGGCGGTGCCCACCATGGGGTTGACGGCGTCTGCTGGGGGCTGTGCGAACGTTACCATGGCCGACAACAACAAACCGCCAGCCAGCTGAACCAAGCGTATCTTCATCCCAATTTCCTCGAAGTGTTGCAATGGATCGTGTCACCGCTGCCGTGCCAACCCTGCACAGAGCGCGCGGAAGGACGATCTAATCGTCCTTAACACTCTAAATGCAAAATGCCCTGGTTGACATCTTCGGAATTGAGCGTGAGGTCAAGGGCCTGGGTTCTACCAGGATGCAAGACCCCAGCCACCTGCGCTTCGACACCCGTGGCCTATCCCCCCACCGTTGATTCCCTCAGGGCCTGAACTGGCTGCGAAAAAGGCCAGAATCTGAACAGAATCCCAAAGTACAAAGCGCAAAGGCTAAACTGGCTGCGGGAAAATTCTATGCAAGCCTGGCTTTGTATCAGTCGTCCACCGGCTTTTACCGACCCCGATGGATGAAACGTATATGTCCTGCCTTCGGATTTACGCCCCGTCGGGGCGCAGTGCGAGTAGCCCTGGGCAAGCCGTAGGCGCAGCCCTGGGTTTGCTGTCAAAAATGGACATCGCGCCCTGTAGGGGGGCGGCGAACGATCAAACGGCATTCCAGTTCCTTTTGAGGGCACAACTTGAGAGCCTGCCCTGAGCGCAGTCGAAGGGTGCCGCAAGAGGCCTGGAATCAACGCGGACTTCAGCCCTACGGAAACTTCCAACTGAGATCAGCGCCAAAACAGAGTTTTCCGCAGCCTGTAAAGCCCGGGTTGATTTTCACGGGATGAAATAGAAGGGGTTCGGATACTTGAGGGAGAACTCCGCCTGGGGATTGCCGTTCAGGTCGCTCCACTGGTCGCCGGCGTTCAGCACCAGCGTGTAGCCCTGGGCCACGATCTTGCCGCGGGCAGCCGACTTGTACTCCGTCGTGGTCTGGGTGGGCGGATGAGCGGGACGCAGCACCAGTCCCTGCCAATCGTTGTAGCCAGCAGTGCGCAGATTCTTCTCGGTTGCGGCGCGCTCTTCCTCCGGCCGGCCGGTGATGAAGAAGACGCTGACGCCCAGCTTGCGGGCCTTGCGAAAGAGTTGCAACGTGCCCTCCAGAGCCGGAGCGCGGGCCTCATTCTCCCAGGCCGTGAAGTCGTGGGGGCGATAGGTAAAGTCGGCCTTGCTCATCTCTTCCCAGTTGGAGAGGCTGGTCTCGTCAATGTCCAGCACCATGGCCAGCTTTTCACCCTGCGCCTGATGCGCGGCGCGCTGGGTCAGGAACTGGAGGCCCTTCTCGGCCTGGGCGGTAAAGTCGCGCGCATAGCAGCCACACTTGCAGGTGCAGGCGTAGTAGGCACGGGCTTCGGTCTTCACCGTGTCGACGTTGGGAATGCGCTCGGCGGCCTCGTTGGCCACAAAACCGCGAGTCTGGGCCGCGTCCGTCTGGGCTGCCGGATTCTGGTTCTGTCCGGCGGAAACCGTGCACGGAGCTACCGTGCCCCAAAGCGCCAACAAGGCGAGCAAAGCCATGGCGGCGCGGGAAAGCTTCTTCATCTCTGGTTCTCCAGGTGCCCTTGCACATCGGTGGAGGCGCACGGGCACAAGCGAACATCATCGCACCCGCACGGGCGGTGTGCCAATCTGGTTGAGACGCCTGGCCGCGGGAGCCGTTAAACTGGAGACTATGGTTCGTGTGCTTCGTCCCGTTCCCGTGGAAAAGCTGAAACTGCTGGTCTTCGATCTTGATGGCACGCTCATCGACTCCGCGCAGGACCTGTGCAACAGTGTGAACGCGGCCCTGCTGGAGTTTGGCCACACGGCGCTGCCCGATCCAGCCATTGCCAGCTTTGTGGGCAATGGCGCCCAGATGCTGGTGCGGCGCTCGCTGGCAGCGGCATCCGGGCTGGCTCCGGAAGCGGTGGAGCAGAAGCTGCTGGACGACACGCTGGCCTTCTTTCTGCGCTACTATCGCGCCCACAAGCTGGACTTCACCTACGCCTACGAGGGCGTGCTGGAGGCGCTGACGGCGCTGAAGCAACTGCATGACGCGCCCGGGACTCCGCAGCGCGCCATGGCCGTGCTGACCAACAAGCCAGTGCGCCCGGCCCAGGGCATCTGCGCCGGGCTGGGCATGGCGGACTACTTTACGCACATCTACGGCGGCGACAGCTTTGCCGCCAAAAAGCCCGACCCCATGGGCCTGCTGACGCTGATGGCCGAGGTCGGCACAACGCCCGAAGAAACAGTAATGATTGGCGACTCGCGCGTGGACATGCAGACGGCCCGCAACGCCGGCGCCTGGGCGGTGGGATGCGCCTTCGGCTTTGGTCCGCAAAACCTGATGGAGACCCCGCCGGATGTGGTGGTGGACCGCGCCTCGGAGTGGACCACGCTGCTGACCCCGCCGGCGCGTTAAAGCTCGAACAAAAAGCGCGCTCCACAAGGCTGCCGTGGCGTATGGTGGAGGCAATGACAATGCACCTGCGCAAACGCTTATTCCCTGCCCTGCTGGCCGCGGCTCTGGCCTGGTCGGCTGCGCCGGCTCATGCCGACGACACGGTTCACATTGGCAGCAACATCCACGTTGCGACGGACGCCACCATCGACAACGCCGTTTGCATTTTTTGCAGCGTGCGGGTGGACGGCAAAGTGACCGGCGACGTGGTGGCCATCTTTGGCAACGTACGCTTGCGGGGCGGTGCGCAGCACGACGTGGTGAGCATCTTTGGCAGCCTGCGCGCCGAAAAAGGCTCGTCCATTGAAGACAATGTGGTGAGCGTTTTTGGCGGCGTTCACCTGGGCGATGGGGTTGCGGTGGGGCAGGATCTGGTGGCGCTGTTCGGCAACCTGGAGATGGCGGATACGGCCACCGTCGGCGGCGACCGGGTGGTGCAGCCAGCCTGGATCGCGCTGGTGCCGCTGCTGTTTTTTGCGCTGCTGGTGTCGATCGTTGTGCGCGAAGTCCGCGCCAATCGCCGGAGAAAGGCGGCACGCCGCTTTCCGCCCGTTCAAATGCCGTAGTTGGATACAACGCCGGGCGGCCCTGCCGCCGGGTTACCTCACCTTGAGTTACCTGATACTGAGTTACCTGACACTGTAAGAGGCTGGCGCCATGGAGAGTCTACCGGAGCAGCGTTTGCGGATCGTGATGGCAGGAGGCAGCGGCCAGATTGGACGCAGCCTGGCCATGCACTTCCAAAGCTGCGGGCACATGGTGACAGTGCTGACGCGCGCCCCCTACACCGCCAACTGGACGACCGTGTTCTGGGATGGAAAGACGCTGCCCGACAACCAACATGCGAGCTGGACCGATGCCCTGAGCGGCATCGATGTGCTGATCAATCTGAGCGGCTGCTCCATCGCGCGCCCATTTACGCTGCGCAACCGCAGGGAGATTCACGATTCGCGGGTGATGCCGACACGCTTGCTGGGCCAGGCCATTGCCCTGCTGGATGCGCCGCCGCGGCTGTGGATGAACGCCTCAGCGGCGGTGATCGACAGCCAGCCAGGAGACCTGCCTGCGCGCGGGGTGCGCGGCCATCTGGCGCAGCTGGCGGAAGAGTGGGAGACCGAGTTCTTCTACTGCCCCACACCGCTCACCCGCAAGGTGGCACTGCGCAGTGCGCTGTTTCTGGCCGCGCAATCGGGCAACCGGTTTGCGCAGTTGTCCACGCTGGTGCGAGCAGGGCTGGGCGGCACGCTGGGCACCGGCCGCCAGGCGGTGAGCTGGATCCACGCCCTCGACTACGCGCGCGCTATTGATTTTCTGATTGCGCGCGACGATCTGCAAGGGCCGTTCAACATGGCCGCGCCGGAGCCAGTGACCAATTGGGAGTTTATGGCGGTGCTGCGCGACGTGTGGGACCGGCCCAACGGCCTGCCCTGGCCCACGCCGCTGATGCACCTGCTGAGCCTGCTGCGGGCCGACGCGGCCCTGGCCGTTGACAGCTGCCACGCGCTGCCGGGCCATCTGCTGCGCGCCGGATTCCGGTTCGAGTTTCCAGACTGGTCCACGGCCTGCGCCGATCTGGCCAGGCAGTGGCGCGCGCTGGAGCTCTGAGGGTCAGGGGCTATCTCAAGCCCACCCTCTGCGGTCTACGCCTGCAATTCCAGCCGCGATCCTGATCCGATTCCGTGCCTGCCGATGCTATGCTCTGAAACCAGATGCACGACTTGACGCTGGTTGAATCCGTTGCCGTGGCCATGTTGATTCTGGCCAACGCCTTTTTTGTGGCTGCCGAGTTCGCGCTGGTGTCCATCCGCGAGACGCGCATTGAGCAAATGGAGGCCTCCGGAGCGCCCGGAGCGCGCGCCGTGCGCCGCCTGCAGAGGGGGTTGGACGATCTGCTGCCGGCCGTGCAACTGGGCGTAACGCTCTGCTCGCTGGCGCTGGGCTGGCTGGGTGAGCCGTTGGCCGCCTCCATGCTGATGGGGCCGTTGTCGGCCTTGCCCCACGCGGAGCTGTTTGCGCATGTGGCGGCGGTAACCCTTGGATTTGCCGCCATCACCTACCTCCACGTGGTGGCAGGCGAGCTGGTGCCCAAGGCCTTGGCGCTGCGCCGGGCTGAGGCGCTGGCGCTGGCGGTGGCGCCCCCCATGCTGGTGTTCATGGCCATGGTGCGGCCCATTGTGCGGCTGCTGAAGGGCTCCGCCGCGGTGGTCCTCAAAGCCTTTGACGTGCCCTTCGGTGAACGCTCGCAGGTGCACTCGGCTGAGGAACTGAAGCTGCTGGCCACCAGCGCCCGGCGCATGGGACTGCTGCCGGAGTTCGAGGAGCAGCTCGTCCACCGGGCTCTGGAGCTGGACGACGTGCCGGTGCGCGAGATCATGACCCCGCGGCAGAGGATCTTCTCCCTGCCGGCGTCGATGAGCGTGGAAGAGGCTGGAACCCGGCTGATGGCCAACCACCACTCCCGCATCCCCATCTACGACGAGAAGCTCGGGCCGGAGTACATTGTGGGCGTGGTGTACGCGCGGGACCTGGTGCGACTGCTGTTTTACCGCTCCGCGCCGGGCGCCTCCATTGGACCCTTTGCCACCCTTACCATGGGCCAGGTGATGCGCGATGTCCTGATTGTGCCGGAGACCAAACCCGTACTGGACCTGCTGCGCGAGTTCCAGCAGCGCCGCCGCCAGATGGCCATTGTGGTGGACGAGTACGGTTCCACGGCAGGACTGGTGACGGCCGAGGACGCCATTGAGCAGTTGACCGGCGAACTGGAGGACGAATTCGACTCCCCAGCCGCTCCCGCGCTTACCCTGCCCGGCGGTGCGCTGCTCATGGACGGCGGCGTGAACCTGCGCGACCTGGAGATGCAGATGCATTGGAATCTGCCCCGCGAGGGTGGCGTGGAAACCCTGGCTGGCTTCCTGCTGGTGCAACTGGGGCACATTCCCCATCCTGGCGAGTGGGCAGTGTTCGAAGGACGGCGGCTGACCGTGGTGACCATGGAGGGCCGGCGCATTGCGCAGGTGCGCGTGGAGCCTGAAACTCCCCCCGCGGCAGACGAACCTGAAGAGTAAGTCCAAAAAAAACGTGATTTAAGCCATCAGGACCGATAGAATGATCGGCTACAGAATGGAACATGGGCCGGAGCGCATTGAATCTGCGTTCCGGCCGTGGCCTTTGCAGCGGGCAGCCTTACTATCCAAGGCAACCGGAGGAACCACCCATGGCGGAAAAGACAAAGAAGAAGCACGCGGCCAAAGCAACCAAAGCGGCCAAACATGCGGCCGAAGTCCAACCTGCGGCTGAAGCCGAACATGTGGAGGGCAGCGGCAAGCCGGTGGAACACATGCAACTGGGCAAGGACTGCAGCTACATGCGCGAGCTGCGCAAGCTGCAGACGGAGCTGGTCAAGCTGCAGGAGTGGATCAAGCACGAAGGGCTGCGCGTGGTGGTGCTGTTTGAAGGCCGCGATGCCGCCGGCAAAGGCGGCTCCATCAAACGCATTACCGAGAGCCTGAATCCGCGCGTTTGCCGGGTGGTGGCCCTGGGCACTCCCACGGAGCGGGAGAAGACGCAATGGTACTTCCAGCGCTATGTGACCCACCTGCCAGCTGCCGGTGAGATGGTGCTGTTTGACCGCAGCTGGTATAATCGCGCCGGTGTGGAGCACGTGATGGGCTTTTGCACCGACCAGCAATATCAGGAGTTCATGCAGAGCTGCCCGGAGTTTGAGCGCATATTGATCCGCTCTGGCATCATCCTGATCAAGTACTGGTTCTCGGTGAGTGATGCCGAACAGGAAAAGCGCTTTCAGGACCGCATGAACAAGCCCACCAAACGCTGGAAGATCAGCCCCATGGACCTGGAGTCGCGCAAGCACTGGGCCGACTACTCGCGGGCCAAGGACGAGATGTTTGCCGTGACCGACACCAAGCAGTCGCCCTGGTACGTAGTGAACGCCGAGGACAAGGAAGCGGCGCGGCTGAACGTGATCCGCCATCTGCTCTCCCTGGTTCCCTACCACGACCTGACACCGGAGCCACTGGAGCTGCCACCGCTGGGCAAGTCAAAGTATGTGCGCCCGCCCATCCACGAGCAGAACTTCATTCCTGAGGTTTACAAGGCGTAGAGCCCTATTGAGGCAACGGAGGGAAGGGTTTGGAACAGGTCTTCCCTCCGTTGATCGAGACAGCAATTGCACTACCAGAGCCGCGCAACCGGCTCGGTATGAAAGATGGACTTGGGCCCATTCTGGCTGGACAGCTTGAGGATGCTGAGAGCTTGCTGGACTCGAGGATCGAAGGTGAGGGACTTGCACCCGCTAGTACCGTGACCGCATAGATTTGTGCTTTCCCAGGTCTCAAAATCGAGACCTGGGTCACCCACAGTCCGTACTCTTGGTTACTGAATCATGCGGTCACGATACTAGAGTGCGTCCATGCTGGGCGCACCAACGGATGGCCGCGGCGTCACCGCACGCGACTTGATGGTGAGCTTTGCAACCGTCAGCTCCGGACCATCCCAACCTTCCTTTTTTGCCTCAATCACAATCTCGCCCGCCTGTCTGGAGGCCTGCACGATCACCTGCGCAAGTCCGTTGAAGAGCGAACGCTTGGCCGCCTTGTCGCTCTCGTGGCAATTGGGATCACCGTTGCCCACACCGAGCAGCACGCCAGCACCGCTGACCTTGAAGCCAATGGAGTTCATCGCGGTGGGCACGGCGCGACCTTCTTTGTCGATAGCTTCCACCTTGATCACGGCAACATCCTGACCATCGGCGTCGATCTCCATGCGCTCCGCCGCAAGGCGAATCGCAACCGGCTCGCCCGTGGTCTCGCGCTTCTCGGTCAATGAAGGCTTGCCGTCCTTCCAGGCACGCGCTTCAATCGTGCCGGGCACATACTTCACCTTCCACTCCGCACGGCCAAAGCGCTCCACCTTCTTGCGGCCCTGGCTCACGCCATTCACCAGCAGCTCCACCTCGTCCTGGTTGGTGTAAACCCAGACCGGAATCTCCACGCCTTCCTTGCCCACAAAATTCCAGTGCGGCAGCAGGTGCAGCACGGGGGCGGTGCCCCACCACGCCTTGTAGTAGAAGTAGGCATCCTTGGGAAAGCCGCAGGTATCCACAATGCCAAACTGGGTGTTGATGCTGGGCCAACTGTAGGGCGTGGGCTCGCCGCGATAATCAAAGCCGGTCCAGGCAAAGCCGCCGGCCAGCCACTCGCGCGTGCCGTAGAACGTAACCCACTCCTGGGTGCCATTGGCCCACTCTGGATGGTTCACATCGTAGGCGCTCACCACGTTGCGCAGCTTGTCGGTAAAGTACTCACCACGCGTGCTGACCGTGCTGGCGGTCTCTGAGCCATACACCGGCCGCGACGAATGCTGGGCATGGAACTTGTCCGGATCCTTCAGGTGATAGTTGAAACCGATGATGTCGAGCGCGTTGGAGATGCCCTTCTCGTTGTCGCCATTGACCGCCGCGGAAACTACGCGCGTGGGATCGAGTTCATGGCAACGCCGCACCATGGTGGCCGCAATCTTCTCTCCCAGCTCCGCCTCCGAGCCATTCTGCAGTTGATTCTCTTCGTTGCCAATGGACCAGAGAATGATGGACGGCGAGTTGCGATAGCGCTTGATCATGGTTTCAAGCTGCGCCA
>Ga0181520_10005629_pt1 | contig 19803 bp, 23 predicted proteins | sample PEATcosm2014_Bin_29_FD_132451 | JGI IMG/M metagenome (GOLD analysis project Ga0181520, IMG submission 132451) | Peatland microbial communities from MTU Mesocosm Facility, Houghton, MI, USA - PEATcosm2014_Bin02_30_metaG | ecosystem: Environmental > Terrestrial > Soil > Wetlands > Peat | place...
CCGCCGCGCAGCGGCGCATCCCACCATCAAAGTGTTACCCATGCGGTGAGCATAAAGTGTTACCTATGCGGTGAGGAGCTGCCCAGGCCCGCCCTACCACTGCGGCACTCCCAATAGTGGTGGCGGCGTCTATGTGACCCGCCTTGGCTTGCTTCGGCGCGGCGAGAATTGTCCACAAGTTGGCGTGGTTTGCGATACACGTGCTCGCATTCCATGGCTACTCTACACCTCTTTCCAAAAAAGACCACGTAGCCGCTAACAGAATTTTTAACAAAGTGAGTTTTGCGGGTTGCAGATTGCAGGAAGGGCAGGCCATTTGTTTGCAGGTCGCACTGTGCCGTCCAGCGAAGCCCGCCAAACCCGCGCATTTCTGTGGCACGCTGGCGGCTATATCCAATGAGGAAATAACGGATCAATTAAAATATGAAACAGCCCCGTTCATCAGGCTGGACGGCAATTTGGGTGGCGATTTTGACGGTGTCGGCGGTGTTCTGCACCTCTGCCGACCCGGTGGCGACTGCGGTCAAACCAGAAAAAAGCTACACGGGCACGATTGTTTCGGTTGACCTGAAGGAACATACGATAAAGCTGAAGGGAGGGATGCTGTCGCGGCGGGTTTTCACCTTTGGCAACAACTGTGCCTATGTTTTGTTGTATACCATGCTGAAAAACAACCAAAGCGCGGCGAATGATCTGCGGGCGGGCGAAAAAGTGACGGTGAGCTATCAAGATTTGCACGGCGTGCGGGTGGCCGATCGGATTGAGCAGCAGCCGATGCAGTTTACGGGTACGGTTCAGCGGATTGATCCCGACGAGCGCATGCTGACTTTGCATCGGCGGATTTGGGATGAAAAATTGAATATCTCGGCCGACTGTATAATCCTGCTCCGCAATGAACAGGCTGGCACGCTGGCCAGCATTCATCCTGGCGATCAGGTGACAGTGACTTACGAAACTCCTCGCGGCAGGCCGACAGCCTGGCAAATAACGGATACCAGCCGATGAGAGCAGAAATTAAGCCCACTGCGATCAACGCGGAGAGCTGACATCGCGCTACAAGCATCGGTTGCGTGATGCCAGGCTTTGCGCGAAACCGCCGAATTTCTGGTCCGACAATATTCCTTGGTGCTTTCATGTTCCGAATTCAGAACTCAAGCGTAAGGCATCGAGGGACTACAGTGGTTCTGAATTCCGAACGTTGCCCAGCTGAGAATTCCAGGCGAGCTAGCCCCTTTGCTACGCACAACCGGCGGAGTTTCCAACTGGTCTCAAAGCTGAGTTGACTTCGTCGGCTGCGCTTTTTTGGCCTTTTTTGGGGAAAACGAGTCCAGTCTTTTCAACCCGCTAGGTTTCGACATAATGTGGGCGATGAAAGTCACACAAGTTGCAATATGCCCGAGCGAAGCGTCCAAAATAGCTGAGCGTCCAGCACTTACGCCAGAACTCCTTGCAGCGAGCGGGGCTCGTTATTCGAGAAATAACGAGGGCCTCGATTCAATCCTGTCCAAAATCGACCCAAAAAATCTCGAAAAGTCCGTGGACGGGATTTTTCGCATGGTTGACTACGGGCATCAATCAATCGCAGACATGGTACCGGTTGCCATGTTTATTGACGAGGTTTCCATGTGGCTTGCCCACTACGTTTGGACCCTTTGCCCCACGGCTGGTGGTCAAGAATCATCTACCCGATATATCAAAATCTCAGTTGATGGGCTCATTTCACCAGAAAGCCTTGGGATTTGCTCTGAAGATGTAGCCGTGTGGCGCGATTTGATGGGTGAATGTTTCCAAGCGTACCAGGCTTCGGTGGAAATCTGGGAGGATTTGGCATCCGGGAATCCTGCATTGCTCGGAATTCCAAAGACGCTCTTGGAGGATAAATCTGATTCTGCACGGAAGAAAGTGGCACGCATGAAGCGAAATTATGCATTCGACCGTGCGCGGTATTTTCTTCCTGTCGCCGCAGCAACAAATGTCATGCTCATAATGTCCGCGCGCGGATGGGTGAATCTTTGTCAGCATCTCTTTTCGCATTCATTGCCGGAATGCCGCCAGTTGGGCACGCTGATTCGGGGCGAATTGGAGATTGCTGCTCCGCGAATGATCCGACACGCCAAGGCCACGGAGTCTCACAAAGCGGTGCTTGAAGCGGAATTTCAGAAACTTGTTCAAACGGCGCAAGCCGGGTCTTCAGCATTAAGCAATCCTTCACGAGCCGACAATGTAGCTATTCCCAATCTGTCTGTCACTCTTCCTGAAGGCGTGGATGAGAAAGAGCTTGCTAACGCCCTCAAGCATCATTCCAACCGGTATGCTCCGGTTGGAAGCAGTCTGCAGCGGACCGGCGTACGCTTTGGTTGGTCGCAGATCGCATTCGGTGAAATCCGGGATTTGAATCGACATCGGACTGGCAACAAGTATAGCCCGCAAATCCCGATGGGTTTCTATTTTGCCGCTGATCAATTGCCCCAGGACGCGAATAGCAAGTTTGCCCTGTTGGAAAAACAGGGCGAGGTGGGCAGAAAAGCCTCGACCACGGCGCGCAAGTTATTGGAGAATGGTATTGTCACATATATGTACTGGGCACTTCTTGGTACCGAATATCCTTTTGAACACACGACCACAGCGGACAAGTTCATTTACGAGGCGGAATTGCGCACAGGTTTGGGGGCACATTATCGGTACGCGAAGCATTTGAGAGATGCCCTAGTGCAGTGGTATAAAAGATTTCCAACCACAAAAGGATTGGTATTGGAAGGCAGTGCAGAACCAGAATAGCAACTTCAGAGGAGCGTTTCGCGAATTGATGGGCCAATTCATCGTGAGCACTTCAGGTTATACTCTTTTGACGATGTGAAGCCGGCCCAACTTCGGGATGCTTCACATGAACACGAAAGAATGCGCCGCAAACAGCTTGGGCTACCTCTAGTGGAACTCGACCATTCGCTGCCACAGCGCGAGGGGCAAAATCAACAGCAACCGCGGACGGTGGGAAGCACCGCGGAGACGGGAAAGTGCTTTTCTTGTGGTCTCAGTAACGACCACCTCACATGTTGTTACCCAAATGCGATGGCCAAAACTCAGGGCTGTGGCTCGGACCGTGCGATGTGCTCCGCCTGACTCGAACGGTTGATTTGCATCAATTTTGAGGTCACAAAGCACATTTTTAGTCGATTTTTTCGGTGCGGAGACTCATGCTGGCGCTAATATGACGCTTTGGAAACAGATGAATGCGCCAATTTTAGCACTCAGATATGATGTGAGAAAACCCTTCAACATCGCCAGCTACGCGCTGCTCACGCTGATGGTCGCGCAGGTCTGCGGGCTGCAGCCGGGAGATTTTGTCCATACGTTCGGCGACCTGCATCTCTACGCAAACCATATCGAGCAGGCCAAACTGCAATTGTCGCGCGCTCCGCGTCCGCTGCCGCAACTGAAATTGAATCCGGCCGTTAAAAAGATCGAAGATTTCAAGTTCGAGGACATTGAGCTGGTGGGCTACGATCCGCATCCGGCCATCAAGGCGCCGGTGGCGGTGTAGCTGGGGTTGGACTTCAGCTTGCTCCGCGACCAGAAAACGAGATAAACAGGGAACGAGCCAAGCTTGAACTCAGCCATAAAAAATCTCAATGCCATCACACCAAGGCAGGTCGGGCTTGGACTCGTGCTGGTGCTGGCCACGCTGGCGGCGTATTGGCCGGCGTACTCAGCCGGTTTCATATGGGATGACGATGCGTATGTGACGGAGAATCCATTGCTTGGCGCACCGGACGGGCTATGGCGCATCTGGTTTACCGCGCATTCACAATCCCAGTATTTTCCGCTGGCGTTTACGACGCTGCGAATGGAATACGCGCTGTGGGGTTTGAATCCGGCCGGCTATCACATCGTTAACGTCTGTTTCCACATTGGCAACGCCCTGCTCGTATGGGCGTTGTTGCGGCGGCTGGCGCTGCCCGGTGCGTGGCTGGCGGCGGCCATATTTGCGCTGCATCCGGTGCAGGTGGAAACCGTGGCCTGGGTGACGGAATTGAAAAACACCGAGTCCACCCTGTTCTACCTGCTGGCGTTGTTTGCCTGGCTGAATTTTTGCGCGGACAGGGGCCGGTGGTTTTACGCGCTGGCGCTGGCGCTGCAAGCGCTGGCGTTGTTCGCCAAAACCACGGCCTGCACGCTCCCGGCGGTGCTGTTGCTGCTTTTGTGGTTGAAAGGCGAACCGGTGGACCGGCGGAGACTGTTTCAGACCCTGCCGTTTGTGCTGCTCGGTGTCGGCCTGGGTCTGCTGTCGGTGTGGTGGGAAAAACATCTCGGAAATTACGAACCGCAATTTCATCTGCTGGGCGGGCCGCTGGACCGGCTGCTGATCGCCGCACATGCCCTGTGGTTTTACGGCGGGAAAATATTCTGGCCGGCGGATCTGACCTTCAGTTATCCGCGCTGGGAGATCAACGCGTCCGACTGGCGGCAATATGTCTGGCTGGCCGGGGGGCTGGCCGTGGCGGCGGCGCTCTGGTTCCGCCGGCGCAAACTCGGCCGTGGGCCGGCAGCGGCGGTGATTTTCTTTGCCGCTGTCTTGTCGCCAATGTTGGGATTCATTCCGCTGTACACATTTTATTTTTCCTACGTGGCCGACCACTATCAATATTTTGCCGCCCTTGGTTTGATGGCTTTGGCCGCGGGCGGCGCCGCACATTTTTTTGAAAACTGGCAGGTGGACCGCCGGCTGCGAGGTTTCCTGGGAGCATTGCTGCTGTTAACTTTTGGGTTCCTTACCTTCCAACAATGTCGCATTTACCAGGACCCGGAAGCACTTTGGACCGACACCTTGAAAAAGAATCCGCGCTGCTGGATGGCCCACACCAATCTGGGCCGTCTGCTGGTGCAAAGAGGCGAATTCAACGAGGCGGAAGCGCATTATCAGGCCGCCCTCGCCATCAATTCCGGTGAGGCGACCATTTATTATAACTACGGCAATCTGCTTGCGCGAACGGGCCGGATGGATGAAGCCGTGGCCCGATATCATCTGGCGTTGCAAATTGCCCCGGAAAAACCCGAGGTGTACAACAATTTGGGTTTTGCGCTTAAGCAAGAGCACCGGACCGACGAGGCGATCGCTGAATACGAACGCGCCATTTTTTATAAACCTGATTACGCCGATGCTTATTTCAATCTTGGCAACGCGCTCTCGTCCGAGCATAAAATGGATGCAGCCATCCTCGCGTATCGCGAGGCAGCGCGCCTGAACCCGGGTTCCGAGCTGTTTCAAAAGCGGCTGCAGGCCTTGGGCGTTCCGGCAAACTAAACTGTCAAGCGAGCGCAAAAACAGGTAAAATCGTCATCCTATGAAAAAACTTAAACCGACTTTCTGGTCGCGAGCCAATCGTGCCAGGCTCGCCATAATCTTGACCCTTGTCTCCCTGGCCGCGGTTGGGTTAATGATGTGCGCCGACTACGCTTGTCAGCGGGCGGCGGGCGGGCGCATATTTGGCGTCATATCTGCCGTGCCGGAACGCGAGGTTGGCCTCGTCCTGGGCACGAGCCGGGAAACCCGCCACGGGAAGGTCAATTTACATTTCAATCAGCGCATCGCAGCCGCGGCGGCTTTGTATCGCGCCGGCAAGGTCCGGCATCTGCTGGTCAGCGGTGATAATCACATTGCCAGCTACGACGAGCCGGATGACATGCGCGCCGCGCTGATCGCCGCCGGCGTGCCGGCGGCTGCCATTACGTGTGACTACGCGGGTTTTCGCACGCTCGATTCAGTGGTCCGGGCGAAGGAAGTTTTTGGCCTGTCGCAATGCACCATTATCTCCGAGGAATTTCACTGTCCGCGCGCCCTGTGGATCGCCCAGCGGCACGGATTGGATGCCATCGCCTTCGCCGCGCCGGACGTTGGCTTGAAAAGCTGGTCGCTGCGGGCTGATGTTCGCGAACAACTGGCGCGGTCGTGGTGCGCCGTGGATTTGTATTTGTTGCATCGGGGCCCGAAGTTTTCGGGGCCGAGGGAACCGATCCTGGCGCGCGATCGAGCTGCAGGCTGCCAGGCTAAAGCTTAACCGCAGCGTGAATTCCGAAATTCAAAAGCAGCCGCGTATCATGGAACTGGATGGGATTCGGGGGCTGGCCATCGCCTTGGTCTTGTTTGAACATTTTGTGGGGCGTTCCATAACGGGGACGGGCTGGCTGGCGAACGATTTGCAGATGTCGCGCATGTTCGGCACGAGTGGGGTTGACCTTTTCTTTGTTTTGTCAGGCTTCCTGATCGGCGGCATCCTGATGGACAACCGCAAGGCTGAAAATTATTTTAAATCGTTCTATGTCCGGCGATGTTGCCGGATTCTTCCGGCGTATTTTTTGACTCTGGCGGCTTGCCTTGTTTTCAGATTGTTGCTGACCGCCCATTCTTCGCAGGCATGGTTCGAAGAACTGTTTCTCCATGGCAGCATGCCTTTCTGGGCTTATTTGACATTTACGCAGAACATCGTTAAAGCGGCAACCTTCCACGTCAATGCCAACTGGCTGATCGTAACCTGGTCGCTGGTGTTGGAGGAACAATTTTATCTCGTCCTGCCGCTGGCACTCTGGCTTTTCCGCCCGTCGAGCGTGGTCAAGGTCGCGCTGGTTCTGACGTGCCTGAACCCAATCATCCAATTGTTTCTCTGCATCGCGAATCCCCTGGCGTACCAGGCCGTGGGTGGCACGCTCCCCGTACGCGGTGATGCCTTGCTGATTGGGGTTATTTGCGCCTATGCGCTCCGGCAAAACCGCCTTCGGTCCTGGTTGACACAAAACCACAGGTCTCTCAATGCGGTGTGGGTTGTTCTCCTGCTGGGAATGTTCGGCATGACGCCGATATATGTGCCCGCCGCCTATGAGTATGAGCGGATACTTTTTTTTGATTTGTGGCTGGGATTGTTTTACGGCGGTTTATTGCTCGTGGCGGTGACCAACAAAAATGGAATGATTTCAACCGCCATGCGCTGGCCGCTGCTTCGCCGGCTGGGGGCAATTTCATACGGGGTGTATCTTTTCCACATGCCAATTAACAGCTTGTTGCATGGCCTGTTGCTGGGCAAAGACACCGCTTACAGTGATCCCTGGGACGCGCTGGTGACAATTATTGCCCTGGTCGTGACCCTGCTTTTTTCAACCGCGTCATGGCATTTTTTCGAGAAGCCGATTATTGCCTTGGGGCATTCGTTTTTGTACGGCAGGCATAAACGCAGCCTAGTCACCTGAAACATTTCAAAGCCATCGCCGCGATGTCGCTGAACCGCATAAAATCGTGGCCAAATTTGCGTTTGCGTTTGCGAATTTTGCAGCGCATAGTTTTGAGGTTATGAGCGACCGGCAACTTATATTGGAAGCGGTCCAGCAAATGCCGGAACAAGCTTCTGCGGATGAAATCCTTGATGAATTGCTTTTGTTGAGCGACGTCAAGAAGCGTCTGGCAAAAAGCGAGCTTGGTGTCCGTGGGGTTGCGCATGAAGACGTGGTGAAAATGCTCGATTCATGGGTTACAAAGTAATCTGGGACGACGAAGCGATCGAAGAACTGCGGCAGGTAATTCGGCATATCGCACTGTACAACCCGGCTGCCGCACGCAAGACGGGAGAAACCATTCTTCGAAAAGCCGGTGCCCTGGCCCAATTCCCGGAGATGGGGAAAAGGTTTCGCAGACTGAACCGGGGGGGGATGTTCGCGAGATTCCGGTTCCACCTTACCGCATTATTTATCAGATTAAAGATGCCGAACGCAACGTGCGGATTTTGAAGGTCTGGCACGGCGCCCGGCGCGAGCCCGAAATTTAATGAAACATTTCAAAGCCATCGCCGCGATGTCGCTGAACCGCGTGATCGGCGCGGGGAACAAAATTCCGTGGCATTTGCCGGAGGATTTTAAATGGTTCAAGCAACTGACCTCCGGCAACGTGGTCATCATGGGGCGCAAAACTTTTGAGAGCCTGGGCAAGCCGCTGCCGAACCGCATCAACATCGTCTTGAGCCGGCATCCGGGCCGGTTGCAGCGCGATTTTCCGGAAGTATTTGGCAATGCCTGGGTGGGGCGGGGGAAGACTCACATTCCCGACCGGCCGCACCAGTTTGAACTGCCCAAGGTCGGCGGCGCGGCAACGGTGGATTTGCGCATCATCAAGGATGTGCTGAAACTGGACCCGGCGAGTTCACCGCTGGAATTTTTTATCGCCGGCGGCGCGCAGGTTTACGAACAAGCCCTGCCGCTGTGTTCGGATCTTTATCTCACGCTGGTGAAATGCGAATTGGAAGGCGACGCTTTTTTTCCGACTTTCGAGGACAAGTTTGATCTGGTGGAAACGATTCGCGACGAGCCGGAGTTTAAGATTCTGCATTACCGGCACAAGTCGCTGTTTTCATTGGAACAATAGTTGTGTGCCAGGCAAAGCGGCGGAGGGCCGCCGCACTCCAAGACGCTTCGCGTTCGCGGGGCCGCGGTCATTCGCGCCAGCGTCTTGGAGTGCGCCCAGCCCTCTGGCGCTTTTTTTCCAACCGCCCGAACGCATTCAATCTTCAGATCAGCCTCGCGCTGAAAAAAATAAAAAAAACGACGGACTGTTGCCAGTCCGCCGTTTTGAATTCGGTGCTCGGGATTATTCCTTGTCCGCCGTCTTGACTTCGTCGAGGGCGTCGAAGGCGTGCTGGAGAGCGACGAGGTCTTCGCCGGGCTTGAGCGCGTCGAGAATCTTCTGCTCTTCCTTGAGCTGTTCGTCGCTGTAGCTGGCGGCCTTGATGGACAGGCCGATCCGGCGCTCGCCACGATCAATTTTCACCACGCGGGCGCTGACATCCTGGCCCACTTTGAGAACGTTCTTGATCTTGTCCACGCGATCCTCGCTGATCTGCGAGATGTGGACGAGGCCGTCAATTTCATGTTGCAGACCCACAAACGCGCCGAAGCTGGCGAGCTTGGTGACCTTGCCCTGCACGAGGTCGCCGACCTTGTAAAGCGTCTCGATTTTTTCCCACGGATCAATTTCGAGCTGCTTCATGCCGAGCGCGATGCGCTGATTGGCGCGATCCACTTCGAGCACGGTGGCCTCCACTTCGTCGCCCTTCTTGAGCATTTCGGAAGGATGATTGATCTTGCGGGTCCAGGACATGTCGGAGACATGCACCATGCCGTCAATGCCTTCTTCGAGCTCCACAAACGCGCCGTAGCTGGTGAGGTTGCGGACCTTGCCTTTGACCTTGGTGCCGACGGTATATTTGGTTTCGGCATTGTCCCACGGATTGCTTTCCAACTGGCGGATGCCGAGGGAAATTTTCTGCTCGTCGCGGTTGATGCCGAGGACGACAGCTTCGATTTCCTGGTCCTGCTTGAGGATGTCGCTGGGCTTGGCCACGCGCTTGGTCCAGGAAAGTTCGGTGACGTGAACGAGGCCTTCCACGCCGGGTTCGAGTTGCACAAACGCGCCGTAGGGCACGAGGCTGACGACCTTGCCCTTGACCTTCTGGCCGACGGGGAATTTCGACTCGATGTTGTCCCACGGATTGGCCATCTTCTGCTTGAGGCCGAGGCTGACGCGTTCCTTTTCCTTGTTCACGTCCAGCACCACCACGTCGAGTTCCTGGCCGACCTTGAGCACTTCGGAAGGATGGTTCAAACGGCCCCAGCTCATGTCGGTGATGTGGAGCAGGCCGTCCAGGCCGTTCAAATCAATGAACGCGCCGAAATCGGTGATGTTCTTGACCGTGCCTTTGCGAATGTCGCCGGGCACCATTTCCGAGAGGAGCTTGGCGCGCTTGTCGTTGCGTTCGGCCTCGATGAGTTCGCGGCGGGAGAGCACGATGTTCTGGCGTTCCTGGTTGATCTTGACGACCTTGAACTCGTAGCTGTTGCCGACGAACTGCTGAAGATTTTTCGGCGTGGTCATGTCAATCTGCGACGACGGCAAAAACGCCTCGACGCCGACATTGACGATGAGACCGCCTTTGACCACGGACTTGACCTTGCCCATCACGCGGCCGCCTTCGTTGCAGATGGAAAGGATGCGCTCCCAGTTTTTCTTGAACTCCGCCTTTTCATGCGAGAGGACGACGGTGCCTTCCTTGTTTTCGAGCTTCTCAATGAGGACGTCAATTTCCGCGCCGAGCTTGATGGCGTCGGGTTCCAAAAATTCATTGGCGGGGACCACGCCCTCGCTTTTATAACCGATGTCCACAAGGACCTCCTTGGAACGGATTTCGATGATGATGCCTTTGACGATTTCGCCCTGGGTGACGAGCTTGCTGCCCTTGCTGCCCTGTTTCAGGGCCTCTTCCATGGTAAGCATAATAATTTATCTGGGGTAACTGCGGGAGACTTCGTCCGAAACGGACTGGAAGACTCCATTGCCTAACTAACAAACGCTGCCGGGGCAACGGAGGTTAAAGGTTAGGTTGTTGGTTTAACGACTTTTCTCAGCCTTAAATGAACATCCGCACACGCGGCGTTCAGGCAGGATGAATATTACAGGAAGTCTGGCGCGTTGCAAGCGCTATTCCGCGGGAATTAAGGTGCCCGAATCCCTGGCCGGGATTTGTGGAGTCTGCGGGAACGGGTTTGGGACGGGATGCGCCCTCCCTCAACCCAAAGCCAAAAATGCTGACGGGACCATTGTGGTCGGTGGGTAGGGTAACACCCCATAGCAGTCGTTCGCACCAAAGCTTAAGCTCACAACATGAAAGATAAAACAATGATCCAAACAGGAGGCCCGCTATGTCACTGATCTCTCTCGTCGTCACATTGGTCGTCGTTGGCGTGCTCCTGTGGCTGGTCAATTCCTATATGCCGATGGACGGCAAGATCAAAAAAATTCTTAACGTCGTCGTGGTGATCTGCGTGGTGGTCTGGCTGTTGTCTGCCTTCGGGGTGCTGGGCCATTCGGGAGACATCCGTGTGCCGCAACTCCGTTGATAGATTTAGCTCGAACAAAAAACAGTAAATAAAATATATATGAACCAAGAAACACAAGCCGTCTGCAATGACATGGGACAACTGGCCGAAGACGCGCAGGCGTTGATGGCCGCCACCGCTGATGTGGCCGGAGAGAAAGTCGGGCAAGCCCGCAAGCGGCTCGCCGCCGCGCTGGAAAGCGCCAAGGCCATCGCGGGCAGTGTCCGTGACAAGGCCGTGGCCGGCGCGAAAGTGGCCGACGAAGCCGTGCATGAGCATCCTTACCAGGCTATCGCCATCGGAGTTGGGGTCGGGGTGGTGGTCGGCTACCTCCTGAGCCGCCGCTGTTCGCGCAACTGCGATTGATTCCCTTATGGAATCCACCACCGGCAGCATCAGTCAACTTACCACGACCTCAAAACAGTTCGTGCGACGGCTGGCGACCATCGGGGAAAACCGGCTCGAATTGTTGACGGTGGAAATGCAGGAGGAACGCGAACGTCTCCTGCACGCCGTCCTCCTGGCGCTTGGCGTGGCGGCCTTCGGCCTGCTCGCCGGCCTGACGCTGACGGCGGCCATTGCGGTTTGGCTGTGGGCCTGGTCACCCGCCGCGGTGCTCCTGAGCTTGACCGGTGTTTATGGCGCCGCCGGGCTCTGGCTTTACCGGCGGCTGGCCGGGCTGCTGCGCAACTGGCAGACGCTTTCCGCCTCGTTGGATCAGTTCCGAAAGGACCGCGCATGTCTGGAAAAAATTCTCGCATGAAAGCACTCGAATCCCGGAAGCAACTATTGATTGCCGAAAGCGAACTCAACCGCGCGCAGCTCGTGCATGAAATGCGGACCATGGCGGGTGAAGTTCACGCGCTCGTCCAACAGGCTCAAACCATTACTTCCTTCGCGTCTGCGGCCGCATCGCTGGTGGCCGGGCTGTCATCCTTTCGTCGCACAAAATCCCCGCCCGCGCCCGGGAAACCCTCCTGGTGGCAGACCCTTGGAAAAGTCGCCAGAATGGTTTCCACGTTCTGGTCGGAATTCCGCTCACGAGATCACGCGAACCCAAACAAATAATATCCTGGCTGGCAAGGCCGGAACCGCGGCACGGTGAAGTGGGACCAACTCGCCAGCGAGGTAGGGTTTCACCCCATACCACAACTGTTCCGCTTGGACTATGTTGCCGCCGCCAATAACATTTCATGCAAGCCCCATCTGCCATTCGCAAGGTCGCATTCCTCGGCGATTATCTGCCCAGGAAATGCGGCATCGCCACGTTCACATCGGATCTGCGCTGCGCGGTCGCGGCGGAATTTCCGGCGATCCAATGTCCGGTGGTGCCGGTCAATGATCTGGCTGAAGGATACGACTACCCGGCAGAAGTGCGGTTTGAAATCGCGGAGCAGGATCTGCCGTCGTACCTGCGGGCGGCAGATTTCTTGAACATCACAGATGTGGACGTCGTTTGCGTTGAGCACGAATTCGGGATTTTCGGCGGCCCGGCGGGCAGCCATGTGCTGGCGCTGCTGCGCGAACTGCAAATGCCGATTGTCACCACGCTCCACACCGTGTTGCGGGAACCCAACGCGGAACAACGCCGCGTAATGCGCGAGCTGATCCGGCTTTCGACCCGGCTGGTGGTGATGAGCGAACGCGGGCGGGAATTTCTGCGCGAGGTTTATCACGCGCCGGAAAGCAAGATTGATCTTATTCCGCACGGCATTCCCGACATGCCGTTCGCCGATCCGAATTATTTCAAGGATGAATTTGGCGTGGCCGGCAAGCAGGTGCTGCTCACGTTCGGATTATTGTCGCCAAACAAGGGCATTGAATTTGCGCTGCAGGCATTGCCGGACATCATCCGGGAATTTCCCAACGTCGTTTATATCGTGCTGGGCCAGACACATCCGAACCTGCTGCGCAACGAGGGCGAAGCCTATCGCTTGAGCCTGGAGCGGCTGGCGAAGGACTTGGGCGTGCAAAAGCACGTGGTATTTTTCAACCGCTTTGTCGAACTGGAAGAACTGATGCGGTTTATCGGGGCGGCGGACATTTATCTCACGCCGTATCTGACCGAGGCGCAAATCACCTCGGGCACGCTGGCGTATGCGTTTGGCGCGGGCAACGCCGTGGTGTCCACGCCCTACTGGCATGCCGCGGAATTATTGACGGCGGAGCGCGGCAAGCTCGTGCCCTTCCGCGACGCCAAGGCCATCGCCGTGGCCGTCGTCGAGCTGTTGCGCGACGAACCATTGCGCCATTTGATGCGCAAAAACGCCTACAAGCTCGGACGCGACATGGTCTGGAGCCGGGTGGCGCGACTTTATGCCAGGTCATTTGAGCAGGCGCGGCAGGACCACAGTTTCATCGGCCGGAAATCGTCACCCATCAAGACGCTGGACGAGCAGCCCGGACAGTTGCCGGAGTTGAAGCTGGATCATCTGTTCCGGATGAGCGATTCGACCGGCATTTTTCAACACGCAAGTTTTACCGTGCCGAATTTCGCCGAAGGCTATTGCACGGATGACAATGCCCGCGCCCTGGTGCTGGCGTTGATGTTGCAAAAGCTGGGGCGGGGATCGTTACGGCTCGGTGCGCGGGCTGCCACCTATGCGGCTTTTATCAACCACGCCTTCGATCGCCAGCACGGGCGCTTCCGCAATTTCATGAACTTCGAGCGGCGCTGGCTGGAGGAAGTAGGTTCGGAAGATTGCCAGGGCCATGCGTTGTGGGCGCTCGGCTTGTGTGTGTCGCAGGCGGGTCAGGGCAGTTTTCAAATGCTCGCAGCGCAGCTTTTTGAGCAGGCGCTGCCGGTGGCCGCAGAATTTTCGTCGCCGCGCGCCTGGGCCTTTACGCTCATTGGCATTGACGAGTATCTGCGACGATTTGGCGGCGACCGGCGCGCCAACCACATTCGCGGAACGTTGACGACGCGGCTGATGCAGAGCTACGGCGACACCGTGCGCGACGACTGGGACTGGTTTGAAGAAGTTGTTTCGTATGCAAATGCCAAGCTGCCGCATGCGCTCATCCTCAGCGGACGCTGCATGAATGCCGCGCCGCTGCTGGAGACCGGCCTCAAGGCCTTGCGCTGGCTCGTGAAAAATCAGACTTCCCCGGCCGGCTCTTTCCGCCCGGTCGGCTCGAACGGATTCTACCCGCGCGGGAAGGAGCGCGCGATCTTCGACCAGCAACCCATTGAAGCCCAGGCCACGGTTTCCGCCTGCATCGAGGCCTATCACGCCACCGGCGACACGATTTGGGTCGCCGAAGCGCGCCGCGCCTTCGAGTGGTTTCTGGGTCGAAACGATCTGGGCATCGCGCTTTATGATCCGGGCACTGGCGGCTGCCGCGACGGTCTGCACGTGGACCGCCTGAGCCAGAATCAAGGCGCTGAATCCACGCTGGCCTTTCTGCTGGCGCTGGCGGAAATGCAGGCGTTGCAGAACAGTCTTACCAGTTTCAAAGAGCCGCTGTCGGATTAACTGGAAGCAGAATGAATGCTCGCTTTACCGCCCAAGCAGGCGAGACTGTAGCCGATGCCAAAAGCCGTCCTTCCGTCAAACCTGCCACCTTGCCGCCGCTTCTCGTTTTGAACACACCCCCTCTGCTCGCAAAACGCGTCGGGCCGACGCTGCTTCCGGATCGTTCGCGCGTGCTGCTGCGCCCGTTCAATCCGAGCAACGTGGACATCGCCCGGCGGATCGTTGCACGCATCCTGGCGCTTTCAGATGGTCAGGCCGCCGGGCTGTTGGCCGGAATTCTCAGCGAGTTCGGCAGCCGTCACAAGCACGCCGAAATATTTTTTCAAAAACGTTTCACGCAGGTCAGCCTTTATCTCGGGCCCGGCGCGCTGGCGTCCCCCGAACGGCAGTTGCTCATCGGCGCGCATTTTACCAACGAATATTCCATCGAAGCGGCGGCGCTGTTCAATCCGTCCATCGTGCCGCATCCCGATCAAAGCGGTCTGCTTGACGGCGAGTTGCGATTCATCCTGAGTTTGCGCGCCACCGGCGAGGGGCACATCTCCTCCATCACCTTCCGCACCGGCACGCTGAGTGCCAAACACGGTATCACCCTCGCGCCGGCGGCGCCGTTGGTGGTGGAACCGGCACGCGTGCGGAACGCCGCCTACACCAAGAAATTGTTTTGCCACAAACTTGAGGAAGCGGGCGTGCAAAATGATTTTTGCCGGCGCGTGCTGGACAAGTTGCACGAGGATTTCACGCTGAAGGAACTCCACGCGGTCCTGCTGGCGTCCGGCTTGACGGACACCTCCGATGCCGCCGCGACCCGCGCCGCGCGCGGCATCCTGATGCTGGCCGAATCAAATTTCGAAGTGGGCTTCGCACCGGACAGCCAGATTTCGCAACGCGTGCTGTTCCCCTCCGCGCCCAGCCAGAGCCACGGCATCGAAGACGCCCGCTTCGTCCGCTTCCGCAACGACGATGGCAGCTTTGCTTACTACGCCACCTACACCGCCTACGACGGCAAGGTGACATTGCCACAGTTGCTGGAAACCCCGGACTTTCTGCGCTTCAAATTCAGCACGCTAAACGGGCCGGCGGTGCAGAACAAGGGCATGGCGCTGTTTCCACACAAAATCAAAGGTCAATTCGTCATGCTCTCGCGCCAGGATGACGAGAATATTTTGATCATGTTCTCCGACAACCTGAATTTTTGGAGCCAGCCAAAGGTGCTGCTGTCGCCCGCGCAACCCTGGGAATTCTTCAAGCTCGGCAACTGCGGTTCGCCCATTGAAACCGAAGCCGGCTGGCTGGTGTTGAGCCACGGCGTTGGGGCCATGCGAAAATACTGTCTCGGCGCCTTCCTGCTGGACTTGAACGATCCCACGCGCGTCATTGGCCGCTTGCGTGAGCCGTTGCTGTCGCCGACTGAAACCGAGCGGGAAGGGTATGTGCCGAATGTGATTTATTCCTGCGGCGGGCTTCTGCATGGACGCGAACTGATCATCCCTTACGCGATGAGCGACTCTGCCTCCAGCTTCGCCACCGCTTCACTGGATGAACTGCTGGCGGCGATGGAATAGAAATCAAACGGTAGGGTTACACCCCATAGCGTCCGGCGGCAGGGCGGGCTATTCTCACCTTGTGAATTACCCGTCCAACCACCATCACAAACTCAAAGGAATATTATGTTAGGAACTGTTTTAGCGGTGCTGCTCATTCTCATGCTGCTCGGCGCGCTCCCGACGTGGCCACACAGCCGGACTTGGGGCTACTACCCCAGCGGCGGACTCGGCGTGCTGCTGGCCATTCTGATTGTCCTGCTGCTGCTGGGCAGAATTTGAGCCCTGCGGTTCACCGGCCCAAACGAAAGACAAATTATTTATGTTACAAAGCATCAAACAACTATACGGAAACAAACTGGGGGCGTCGGACGGCGACATCGGCCACGTGAAAGATTTCTATTTCGACGATCGGAACTGGGCGGTGCGTTACGTCGTCGCGGACACGGGGAACTGGCTGCCGGAGCGGCAAGTGCTCCTCTCGCCCCATGCCTTTGACGGCAGCCCGCCCGCCGGAAAAACCATGCTCGTGAACCTGACCCGCAAACAGATTGAAGACAGTCCGGCGATGGAAACGCACAAGCCAGTGTCGCGGCAGTACGAAGAGGAGTATCACCGATATTATGGCTGGCCCTATTACTGGGAAGGCGACGGATTATGGGGCGGCATGAGAGGCTTTCCGATTTTGGAACTGCCCCCCAGGTTTTCGCCGCAAGCACCAGCAGGGGCTGATCAGAAGCCTAAATCCGCCGATACGGATCTGCGCAGCACCCAGGCCGTGAGCGGCTACCACCTTCAAGCCACCGATGGCATTGTCGGCCATGTTTGTGACTTTATGATGGATGAAAAGAGCTGGGCCATCAACCAGCTCGTGATCAAAACCGGCCACCGGTTCACTGGCAAGGAAGTACAGATACCGATAAGCCAGGTCGAGCGGATCAGCTACAAGGAATCCACGGTGTTTGTGAAGCTCACCAAGGAAGCCGTCGAAAAAAGTCCCGAACACCGGCTGGTTCCAAACGGCCCGGTTGTTTCCGCCGAGCCAATTCTCGCTTTATGAAAGAAAAAACCTATTCCAATAATCAAAGCCAAAAACCGGCCGCCGCTCCCCAGCCAGTTTCACCGACGGCACCGGATGCCAGGGAAACAGCATTCATACCCTCGCCAGACGAAGTGGCAAGACGGGCCTATTTCACTTATGTGAACGAAGGTTCGCGGGACGGACACGAGGTGCAACATTGGCTCGCAGCCGAGGCGCAATTGATCGCCGAACGGAACCTCACCCGGGTCCACGGTTTTCACAACCGGAACTAAAATATTTTCCACGAAACAACCAACCAATCACAAGCGCATCGCAATTATTTTGGAGATTTTTAAACTATGAACGCTGAACTCTGCAAGCTGGCCAACGAAAAAGTTGGCAACCCCAATGTGCTGGTAAACCTCATTTCCCGTCGTGTGCGCCAGCTTAATGCCGGCGGCGGCGGCTTGGGCCGTCCGCTGGTGAATGTGCCGGCCAGCATGGGCCTTGCCGACATCGCGCTGACGGAAATTCTGGAAGGCAAAATGGGCTGGGAACTGCCGGAAGAAACCGTAGCGGTCCGCCCAATCGCCAAAAAGCGCCGCAAAAATTGAGTCTTGCTGCGATTGGCGGTTGCTGATTTTTGGCGCGAGTTGACTCGCGGCTTTAATTTAGAGCATTTTCAAAAAACCTGTAGCCACAAAACGGGCAATAGCAGCGCGCGGCAAAGCTGCATTTTGGAGTGCGGTGGCAGAGCGCAGCGGCGACACCGCTTTCGCCCGCACGGCGTTTTAACGAACGAAACAAAGCGTTCGCCCGATATCCGGATGGTTTTGAGTCAATGACCCTTTCTACGCCCTTTCGCCACAAAAAAAAGTTGCGCATTGAGCTTTGAAAAGTGAGGCTACGGAGCATGAAATCGCTCACTGAACAACTTTGGTTTGAAGTGCCGGGCCGGCGCGGATTTGTGAACATCACCGACACCGTCGCCGGGCTTGTGCGCAAAAGCGGCGTGCAGGAGGGCTTGTGCCTGGTCAACGCCATGCACATCACCGCCAGCGTTTTTATCAACGACGCCGAGGACGGTTTGCTGCACGATTATGAGGTCTGGCTGGAGAAACTGGCGCCCCACGCGCCAACGTCACAATATCAGCACAATCGCACCGGCGAGGACAACGCCGACGCACACATGAAACGCCAAATCATGGGCCGCGAAGTGGTGGTGGCCATCACGAAAGGGAAGCTGGACTTCGGCCCCTGGGAACAAATTTTCTACGGCGAATTTGACGGCAACCGGCGCAAACGAGTGCTGGTGAAGATTATCGGGGAATAAAAAAATCATTCCCACTCAATCGTCCCCGGCGGCTTGCTGGTGATGTCGAAGACGCAGCGGTTCACACCTTTAATCCAATTGCCAGACCCGCATGAGCGGCCGGCCGGCCGCAGCACGGATTTCGTTGGCGCGCTTTTGCATGGCCACCAGACGGCGAAGTTTTTCCTCAATGGGCAGCGCGGCGGCGATTTTACGGCTACGGGCCTTGCCTTGGAACAGGCCTTCAGCGATGGCGGTTGGAGAAGATCCACTCACGGTCGGAACTTAGTCTTTTCCCAGCGAATTTGCAAATCGTGGCGGGCAAGAATGTCTTGCAAGCACGTTTGATTCACGTCCGCCGTTTCCAGCAGCAGCGCGATGCGCGCGTGATCCTTTGCCCGCCCCGTTTGCAAGGCGATGGCGATGAGGTGTTCCACCCGCATGACACGGGTTTTGGTCTGGCCAACGGTTTTCTCAACCGCTTCGCGAACCGCCTCTTCCGTAAGTGCGTCAAAGGCGGGAATCAATTGCACCAGGGTTCCAGCCAGCCAGAGGTGTTCGCGTTCCTCAATCGCGTCACGCTGTTTGAGAAAATCATAAATGGGGCTGAGTGAAATCAGGCTGCCGGACGTTTTAATCAGGACAAAAATATCCAAATCCTCCGTGACCACCGCTTCAGCGTAGAAGAATGCCGCCATTGCTCCACCAATCGCATAACTTTCCACCAATCCGGCAGCTTCCAGTTCGTTCAGAATGGCAAGCGTTTTTTCCATGTCGGGAAATCATTCCCACTCAATCGTCCCCGGCGGCTTGCTGGTGATGTCGAAGACGCAGCGGTTCACGCCTTTCACTTCATTAATGATGCGGCTGGCGAGTTTTTCCAGCAGGTCGTAGGGCAGCTTCACCCAGTCGGCGGTCATGCCGTCCTGCGATTCCACGGCGCGGATGGCGATGGTGTATTCGTAGGTGCGTTCGTCGCCCATCACGCCCACGCTGCGCACGGGCAGCAGCACGGCAAAGCTCTGCCAGATTTTGTAATACCAGCCGCTCGATTTCATTTCCTCGACCACAATGGCATCGGCGTTGCGCAAAATTTCGCAGCGCGCGGGCGTGACTTCGCCCAGGATGCGCACGGCCAGGCCCGGTCCGGGGAACGGCTGCCGCCAGACGATTTCCTTGGGCAGGCCCAGTTCCTCGCCGAGCAGACGGACTTCGTCCTTGAACAAGCATTTCAGCGGCTCGACGAGCTGGAATTTCATCTTCTTGGGGAGGCCGCCGACGTTGTGATGGCTCTTGATGAGCGCGGCGGGATTGCCGGCGATCGGCACGGATTCGATGACGTCGGGATATAAAGTCCCCTGGGCGAGAAATTTTGCCTTGCCGGCGCGCTGGGTGGCGGCTTGAAAAACTTCGATGAACGTCTTGCCGATGATTTTGCGTTTGCGTTCGGGATCGGTCACGCCCTTGAGCCGGGAGAGAAAAAGTTTTGAGGCATCCTCGTATTGCAGCTTGACGCGGAAATTTTTTCCAAACACCTGC
>Ga0181520_10005630_pt1 | contig 19802 bp, 34 predicted proteins | sample PEATcosm2014_Bin_29_FD_132451 | JGI IMG/M metagenome (GOLD analysis project Ga0181520, IMG submission 132451) | Peatland microbial communities from MTU Mesocosm Facility, Houghton, MI, USA - PEATcosm2014_Bin02_30_metaG | ecosystem: Environmental > Terrestrial > Soil > Wetlands > Peat | place...
AGCTGTCGATTTTGGCCTGACAGTTAGCAACAAAGGTATTCAGGGCGGTGTGGAATTCTTGAGCGATGTTTGTCATGGGATAGTTGTACCCATGCCTATCCGGTTGACGCCCCTACTAGGGATAGTCGGCGTAGATTCGTAGCCAAGTGAGCAACTTGGCTTCGGCGCGCCCACGGGCAGGGGCTTTTGAGCGATCGATGAAGTGTGCTGTTCGTTCATAGACCTCTCGTTGTACCATTGGATCGGTACGCAGAGCGTCTTGAATGATGTTACGGTACTGAATTTCCCATGAGGCGGATTTTATTGATGGGTGTTCGTCCAAGATGATCGCCTGAATAGCTTTATTAGCACTGGCTGCGGCTATTTCTTGGACCTGCCAAGACCACACGGCGGGTTCTTTGCATTTGGGTTTAGAAGGCTCTAATTGCTGAGTCATAGTTCTCCTATCAAATCAGTGGAGTGTGTGAACCGGATAAGCATGCCATGATCTATCCTTGCGGCCCGCGCCGCCGCTAGAATTCGTCTTCGTCGCTCTCTTCGTCCGGCGTGTTGAGCTCCGCCAGCACGGACAGGAACTGGAAGGGCTCGCGCCCAGTGCCCTTGCAGCGAGCGCAAGCGTCCTGGGGCACATGTCCCGGCATGTCCGGGTCACAGCCTCGGCATTGCTTGCTGCTTTGGCCGACGATGGCCTTGAGCTCGTCTTCCGACGTCTCTCGGACTCGTATGGCGATGGCTGCACATGTCATAATCGTCCTCCTTTGATGGAGTACGATCCAAGTCTACTTGATGGAAGCGCTAAGGAACAGGTTTTTCGTTCGATGGAGCGTTTTGCTCAGTTGGCTCTTGGCTCGGTGTTTCTTCGCCATCGACTTGAGAGTTGTCGAAAGGTACTTCTAGCAACAATTCGTCAGCCAGGTTGTCACTATCGTCTTCGTGTGGCAATTCGCCGCCAAGCTCGAGGCCATCGTCGAAGACCTGGACAACAGAGGTCCGCAATGACTGGACGGTGTCGGAGAAATCGAGCAGGGCTTGGCCTCTCTTCATCCTTTCGAGGCAGGAGACCATTTGTGACGAGGTGGTTACGTTGTCGAAGAAGCTGAGAATGTCCTGAGCATCTTGCAACAAGTTGAAGAGGCGACCGACTTTCATGGCTGTTCCTTCATGGGCTCATTGAGCAGGGAGGTTTGTTTGGGTGTCACGGAGAAGAGGCAGTTCGGGCACACGTACATGTACCCGATGGATAGCGTAGCATTGCCGTGAGCTTCGATGCGCACCACCGTCCAACCAGGCGCAATCTCATGGCCGTCTCTAGGAGCGACCATGGTCAGATTGCAGCCGGTGCAGACAGGTTGGGGCATTGTTAAGGCTCACCAGTTGATCGGGGCCGTGGGAGCGTTGTCACCGAGCAACACGTCGGGCACGGTCCATAGTGCCACCTGAGCGCGCTCGGGGTGCTCGGCACTCCCCGTGTCCATGAGCACGACGCAACGGCGGCAGGGACCAAGCTCCCCCGGCTTGACTTCGTCCTGGACGATGTAGGGGGAAATCCAGAGGCACCAGCGCCAGCCGACCATTGTTTGGATGAGCTTGACGAGGCGGGTCTCGCCGCGAACGGGTTGTCCACGAATGATGCCCGGTTCGGGAACGGAAGTGTCCGGGGTGATAGGGATGATGACCTCGCTCATGGGACCTCCGGAGTGGTGGGGGGTTCGGGATCGGGCGAACCTTGCGTATTGACCGGCGCGGGCTCGGCGGCAGGGGCAGCGGTGGGCTTGGGCACGTGGCGCGTGAGCAGGTTGGCTAGGTGTAAGGTGATGGTCTTGAGGTGGGGGAACAGACGGTTGAGGAGCTGGGGGTCGAGCTCCTTGAGCTTTTTCCCTGAGTATATCGCGGTGCCCAGTTGCTCCAGATCCTTGCGGTTCGAGAATTTCCAGTCGGGCGATTGCAGAGATTCCCAGATGGCATTCATGAGCCAGGCGATATCGGCAGGGCTCATGTCTGGAGCGGGATTTTCAGTGGTCATTGCATCTCTTTTCGTTAAAGTTTGTGATTTCGAAGAATCACTTCGATCTGGGTCATCAAAGGTTCATATCGACTTCCAAGGACTACAAGGGCTATTTGCCTGTTGTTGCTGTTCTTGAGCTTCTTGACGATGTTGGCTTTCTGCTCTGGAGACAGTTGGTCTTTGGTCTTTGCGATGACTTCGCCAAGAAAGTTGAAGCCCCCAAAGAAGCCAACATCGATGATGGGGTTCTGATTGGTGAAGTCTATGACCAGCTTGGAGATGTCCTCGTAGGCGGCCAGGTACGATTGACTGTCGACTTCAATGGCAGTGATGTTGAACTTGGCCATTAGGCGTTTTGCCTGACGAATGGCGGCTTCGCGTTCGTTGGGGTTGGGGGTACCATTCGCCTGGGCGACGATTTTACGAACCTTGACGATGGCTTCTTGACGGGTCATCGTCCTGCGTCTTCCCCTTCCCGTGTTATGCGCCTATTCATTTGGCGGCGCTCGTTTTGTCGAGCTTTTTTGACTATTTGTTCAATGTCGGGGAATTTCGACATCAAGTGAGAAGTAAGAAGCCAGCGGGCATGGCTAGTCATCGAGCGCTCGTTGGCTCGAGCTTCGTCGACTAGCTTCTTGTGTAGGGGAGCAGGGATCCGGATCTGGATGAGCACCTGCTTGGTCTTGGGCACGACCGGGATGCTGGCACACCTAGGTGTATGTGTCAACCGTCGAAAATGTATGTGAAAACTAGTGGTATTGGAGGGGCGGGATGCGTCCAATGGTCAGTATGTTGCGAAGATATCGGGTACGCAGCAGGACTTCGCCTCCGTCGGAATCGCTAGAGGGCGAGGTGTTGCCCTCTAGTGACTGAACGCCGCCCGTTGGATCTGGGCCATGGATGTCAGGCGTTCCGCAGCTTAGACCGATATGTTGGGGTGTTTTGCCGTCCCAGGTGTAGATGAGGATGTCGCCCGGTTGGATGGTCATTCGGTCGACGGTCAGGTGATTGGCTATTAGCCAGTTTTGAATTGTTGGTACATAGGCACAACCCTTTCCTGCTTTGACTCCCTTTCCTTCAAATCCCGAACAGAGTGTAATTCCACAACTGGTCACGAAGCAGTAACTGACAAAGATGGCACACCAGGGAACGCCGTTGTCTTCGAACCACTCTCCGAATTGGGTTTTGTTCGAGTTGGGAGGAGACTCTGTTGTACCCAGAAAAGTCATGCCTGAGAGGATTGCCCGAGCTCCTGGATTGGTGGGTAAATTGTGCAGAGCCGGGCCTGTGTGAGGGTCGTCGAGGGCCGCAGCAGGTTGACAAGGTGGTAGGAGGTGGCCGGTCTGGAAGGCTTGCAGGGCAGCGATGGTCTTGGGTCCTATGACACCATCGAGGGGTCCGGGATCTTGTCCCTGGAGCTCGAGCAGGAACTGCAAGGTCAGGGAGGGAGAGTTTTTTGACACGATGCTCATGGAGTGCTCCTATCGTCGATTCGGTTGGGGCGGTCGGGGAGAGTGGGAGAAGTGTTGGTCTGGTTGGGAAGATTTGTCCTGTTGTCGGGTGCTTCGGTTTCGAAAAGTTGGGGAGGTGTCTCTTCGGGCTGTTCGCTCTTTGGCGCTCGGTCTCCTATGACGCCCGGCACGTGCTTTCGTGCTCCCTGCATGTACTCGACTAAGGCCAGGCAGAGCTCCTTGGTGCTTGCTGGCATCTTGCTGATCTTGATTGCCATGTGCAGGCGCTGGGTGCGCTCGAGCCCGCGCACCGTCCAGAGCCTTCCGGAGCGGTCCGGCTTGCGCTGGAGTCGTTTGAGAGATTCAGATATGTCGAGCCGGCGTTGTCCCATCCACAAGCGGTAGTTCCGAATCGCCTCGGTGGTGGTCAGCGTGGCCAGCTTGGCTAGAATCTCGACGGGAACCTTCTTCCCAGCGCGCCATTCGTCGACGATGGCGACGGGTAACCGGTCCATGCACAGGAGTAGCTGGTTGATGGTCTCCGGTCGCTCGCCCACCTTGCGCGCGAAATCGGAAGGGGAGACCTTGAATTGGTCTCTCATGAGCTTGGCGGCCTCGGCTAGCTCGTAGGGAGTGAGCTTTTCGCGGGCGGTGTTCTCGATGAGGTTGATCCAGTACTCCTCTGCCTGGGGCGTGTCCGACGGCAACACGATGGCTGTGATGGTTTCCCAGCCGAGATTGCGCACGGCAGTCACACGTCTGAATCCTGCGCGCACGTAGTAGTAGCCTTCGAAAGGAGCCGCGACCACGATGATGGGGATCTTGAGTCCCTCGAGATCGATGCTGTTCTGTAGTTCGGTGAGTTTTACCGGGTCGATGGTGCAGCGGAAGTTTTTGAATTCGGGGTCATCGAGAATGGCCTTGACGGGGATTGGCTGGCTGTACTCGTAGAGTCCGGAGTGTCGTTCGCCCGCTCGGCCCTCTTTTTTGATTACCTTGTCGCATTCTTTCTGTGTGCGATACTTGGCTACATGGACGCGCGCTCGAGCCAGGAGTTGTGAGCCATGCGAGGGCAGGGGTGGCGGTTCGAGGGGCCTGGCTTCTCGTGCCTGGACCTCGTAGGTGGGGTCGAGCAGCTGCTTGATGCGCTCGATTAGATCGAACGTACCTGGATGGGGGGTGTCCATATTCAGAGGGTGGGGCGAGCTATCCACCGGCCCGAGGGATCATCATACGCGACCAGGTTGTTGAACGACAACCATGCGAGCTGGTTGCGTACGATGTGGCCCGTAATGTCATGCTCCCTGCCCCAGGTCACGATCTGAAGGATCGTGGTCCCGCCAGACGCTCTGATCATATTAAGGAGGGGACGGGTTGCGTTAGGCCAGCGCGGGTCGTCGCAGTCGGGCACGCCTGCCACCAGCTCGAGGGTGCTAGCCGGCAAGGGTCTCAGAATCACCACAGCGGTCATGCCGCAGCTCTTACTCCATGGTCTGGCGGTAGGTTAAGCCCCATGTCTATGACATCGAGCTTCTTGACGATGCGCTTCATCATGTTGGCGTCGATTGAACCATCGAGCACCGGCACGATAACGTGAACCATCTTCTTTTGTCCGATTCGGCAAAGACGATCTTCGGCTTGCTTCATGACAGAGGGATTCCAGTCACCTTCTACGAAAACGACTGTCGAGGCGGCAAAGAGGTTGATGCCCGGTCCCGCTGCCTTCAGTCCTCCGATGAATATCCTGGCGTTTCCCTCTTGAAACTCCTTGACGTAAAATCCTCGCCTGGGTATGGGAGTGCGCCCATGAACGGACACCGCCTGCGAACCATAATGGGCAATGAGGGTATCGAGGATGTCCTGGTGGTGGGCGAAGATGACCAGTTTGTCGAGCCCGGCGCTGAGTAGCTCGTCGATGTATTTGATGCAAGCGGGGAGCTTGGCCACTGCCGTCTCATGGCGAAACTTGGAGATCTCCTCGAAGGGGATTTTCAGGTCTTCGAGCGCTCTCACCGCTTGGCGATATTCCTCTTCGGTCTTGGCGCTCTCGATGGCGGCCATCTTGGCATCGTACTCCGCCGCGTAGAGCTCTTTCCAGCGCGCAAACACGAGGTTGTTGCTGCATTCGGCATCTTCGGTGCCCACGGCAATCAGCTGGCGGCGCTTGGGCGGCAGTTCTTTCAAAACGTCGCTTTTCAACCGTCTGATCATGAAGCTGGCGCGCAGGCGCTGCTGGAGCTCGCCCAGATTGGATGCCCCCGTGTCCACGAGTCGCTTGCGACCTCCCTTACCCACTTCCGTGTGTAGCGCACAATGACGCTTGGCAAAGTCCCACCAGTCGCCGAATTTGGCAGGGCAGCACGCGGCAGCTATCGTCCAAATCTCCTTGGGGTAGTTCTCGAAGGGGGTGCCTGAGAGAAACTCGGTGCGTTTGGCGTAGTCCATGATGCCCTTGAAGTCTTTGGGCAGGTCCGGATGACCGAGTCGGCCTAGCACTGCGTGGGTGCGCTTGTTGCCATAGGTTTTCAAAGCATGCGCTTCGTCGCAGACGAGAATGTCCCAGGGTCGTTTGAGACTATTCGCCAGGGGAGTATCGCCACAGGTCTTTTCGTAGCTGACTAAAACGATGATGTTGTTCTTGTCAGGAACGACATCTTTGCCGGTCTTGGGAACAATGACTTCGTATTGATCGAGTAGCCACTTGGATGCTTCATCGATCCAGTTGAAGACCAGGGTGGTGGGGCACACGATGAGCGTGCTTCTGGGCTTGAGGCAGTTCATGAAGCCCAGGGTGATAGGGGTCTTGCCTAGGCCCATATCGTCGCCTTCGTAGGTATCCTTATGAGCCAACATGAAGGCTACGCCGGCTTTCTGGTAAGGCTTGAGCTCCAATCCTCTTGGCACGGGCACGACGATGTTCGATTCCGTCGCTCGCGAGGCATCGAGCTTTTTCAAGTGATCGGCAATGGCATCGAGGGCTCGCTGGTTGCAGAACCTCTTGAGCCGCGTAGCGGATTCGACCCGATTGGACCAATGGCGCGTTCCGATGGCGGCTCGGCATGCTTTGCACTTGTGGGGATTTTCACAGAGAGAAGGTTCGTGGTGTACGAATCCGGCTCTTTTTAGCTCGGTGGGGTATTCGGGGCGATCTACCACGAAGATGCCTCGATAGAATGTGATGATCATCAGATTCTCACCTTCTTGCGCGCACACTTCACAGCCATGTCTAGTTGGTCACTTGTGCATTGTCCGGCGAATTTTCCCTTGTCGGTGACCATCTTGACTGTGTACTTTCGCCGATTCCCCGTCAGTTTCTTGGGGGATATGTAGGTGCGGCTGATGGCACGCGTTGGTGCCCGGACCTTGGACAGTGTGCGCGGCATGGTGGTACCTTAGCACGGTGCTAGAGGGTATGGGAGGGTTTGAAAGACCTCTTTGAAAAAGTTTTTCAAAATGCTTGACCACTGTGAGACCGGGGATTATTGTCGCCCCTCGTTCGCGTCCGGGTTCCCGGCCGAGTGACCGGGGCCAGAGTGTTTCGAGTAACGATCAGGAGTGTACAATGAGCAAAGATCAGAAGACCACCCCACAGACGGCTTCCAAGGGCATCGCGGTACCTTCCAAGTACCATCGCCTTGGTAGCGTTGCCAACGCGCCGTATTTCAACCTGGCGCAAGGCAACTCGTTCGAAGGCAAGCTGCTCGGCGTCTTCGAGCGCGTGAACGAGCGGGCCAAGTCCGATACCAAGCAGTCGCCGACGGTGAAGTTTTTCCAAATCGAGCTGCTCACGGCTGCTGAGGTCAAGGAGGGCAAGGGCGAGGAGGCGACGGTCAAGCAGGTCGAGCCGGGGACCATCATCAACCTCAACTGCAGCACCAAGACGGCCGATCTTCTGCCCTGTGCCGAGGAGATCAAGCACGGAGCCGAGTACAACGTGTTCGTTCACTGCGGCAAGAAGATGAAGCTCGCCAACCAGAACACGATGTGGGACATCACTGTCGGCATCGAGCAGGTCAAGGCTCCCACGGCTTCCGCAAGCGCGCCCGACTTCGGCGATAGCGACGATTCCTCGGAATAGGCCATGCCCCGGCCTATCGTTATACGCCCGAGTTACGATTCCGACGCTGCTAGCTTGATCCGCTTGATGGAGGCCCTGGACAAGGATACCACGAGGCACACCGCCGAATGGTTGCACGCGGGCCAGGAGAAGCTGAAGGTGGCGGCCCAGCACTTGCTCACCGCGAGGGAAGATGCGGCGAAGAAGCTGGGACTCGATCGTGACGAGGCGAAAAAGGCCGAGCAGGGTCGTAACAAACGGGCGAAGTAGTAGAGGGCGAGGCTCCTTGCGGGGCCTCGCCCTTCTTTTTGGGGAGATGATGATGAGTTGCTGAAAGGCTGTTGAACAGGATGAAGAATAATGTCTGACGAAAAATGCAACGCTACGGTAGAGATCATGGACGTGCTAACAAAGGCGATTGCGTTCTATCAAGAGAAACATCCCCGCGATGTGGATGAGCCGTTTCCTTACTTGCAGGAGGCGTGCGAGGCACTTGCACAAGAGCTTGGCTTTTTCGAGGGGGTGGCTTGTTTGGGGGGAATTTCGGCTGAGGACAGGGAGAAGCTTCGGCTAATTCACATCCGACTCGGAAAGCAGTCTGCTCTGAAAAGTCACCAGGCGACTACGTGCAAGGGCTGCGATGGGAGCAAGCAGCTACAGATGGAGTTGAAGGCCAACTAGTCATGTCCGTTCCAGAGTTGGAAAGAATTCGAAAAGATCTGGTTATCGTAGATCCGGAGCGGGTTCGAATTTTTTTCAGGTTCGGCAAAACGGAGAGCACTGCCGAGTGTGGCGAATCGCGAAAATGTCCTACTTGTGGAGGAGAGGTCATCTGCCGGGCGAAGCGTGGCCACCCAGGCGATCATGAGTTGTTCAATCGCTATGTGAGTTCCAAGGATCGACAGCGTTAACAAGGAGTGTTCTACAATGGCTGAAGACAGCAAAGTTGAAGAGCGTCGTCCAGTCATCTGGGCCATGTTTTGCCCCGATCTGGGCATTTACTACTACAGAAACGAACAGGACATGTCTATCGATCCTGTCGTCATGAAGTTCACTCACGATGAGCTGCTCATCCACATCGAGGGTCTCTTTCAGGCTGGCAAATCCGAGCTGGGCAAGGAGCTCGTCATCATTTGCGCCTGGGCGCGGGCATTCGCCCACCTGATGGTCGTCTTTTTCTCCGACGGAACCTTCCAGGCCCACCGGCCTCCACCCCTGCCCAAGGAGGTGTATGAGGATGTCGAGGAGATGCGGGACTACGTCGAGCAGTGGAAGAAGCTACATCCCGACACGTCGAAGGTGGAGGTGGCTCCGGCGTTCGGAAAACCTGATACGGTATAGCCCATGCTTGGCAGACCACGTGGCGGCCCGGGCCGAGGACAGAATTTTCTGATCGGTGCTGGCCGCCCGGGAGCGGGCGCTCCTCGCGGCCTTCCTCCCGTATATCCTCGCCCGATTGACGCTTCGGATACTCCTGATTCCGATGGACCGCGCAGCATGCCCCGGCGGCTGCCCTCTACTCCCATCTACGAGGGTGGCGGACCCTTTGCGGGGATTCACCGTGTGCAGCGTCCCAAGCAGCTGCGCGACATGCTCTTCGATCGGATGTGCGACTGGGGATACCACACCAAGGATGAGCTCGACGGGTGGATGCCCGATCGGCAGTGGATCAAGGCGGTCTGCGATCTGGTGGAGATGGGCTATGCGTTTGATTCCAGCGGTCAGTATTTGCGTATGCGCAATCGGCATCCGGGCGAGCCGGTGCCCTCGGTAGTGACGATCTTGTCCGGTCTTCTGTACCCATCGGAATACCAGTCGGAAGAGGCGTCGCAGGAGTCTGCCGAGGTGGAGAGTGCGCCTTTCGAGGGTGAAGAGATTGAAGTCGGCGACCGCCTGTTTTTGGACGACGAGGGTACGTTCAGCGTCTCCATGACCCAGATGATCACGGATATGACCGGGATACTGGCGCGGCGTGGGGCGGGGAAGACCTATCTCGCCCTGGGCATAGCGGAATCGTTCCTGTTCAGCGAGGTCTACGACGTGCAGTGGGTCTGGCTCGACCCGATGGGCATCGCCTGGGGCCTTCTAGCTGACGATAAGGGCAATCCGATCGAGAAGGACATGGTGCTTTTGGGAGGGGACAGGGGGCGCAGACCGCTCACCAATCGCAATGGTCGGGCGGTAGCTAGGGCTGTGATGGCGATGCGCTCGGTGCCGTTCGTGCTCGATGTCTCGAAGATGGAGCCCGAGGCTCAGCATGAATTCGCCGCTGACTTTCTGAGTGAGCTCTATCGCGAGAATCGCATTCCCATCCACCTGTTTCTCGACGAGGTCGACGTTTTCGCTCCGCAAACGCTGACGACATCCAAGCACCAGAAGCGTTGCCTCGAGGCGATGGAGAACGTCGTAAGACGAGGTCGTACCCATGGGCTGGGCGGCACGCTCATCACCCAACGCCCTGCTGCCGTGAGCAAATCTGTGTTCACCCAGATTCGCCAGCTGATTCTCTTGCAGACGGGTGCGCCGCATGATCTCAAGGCCGTCGCGACCTGGTTTACACCGGAGGTGGGGCAGGCCGAGATAGACGCTTGCATGAAGGCTCTGCCTACTTTGCCTCTGGGGACCGCGTACTACACGTGCAATGGTGAGGGGTTTCGGTTTGGTCGATTCAAGGTGAGGAAGCGGAGAACGTTCAATTCGTCTTATTCGCCTCCCGTGAAAAAGAAGGGCGAGACGGCGGACCCCAAACTTCTGGTTGATGCCCGAAATGCCCAATTGGCCGGATTACAACCGGAGCTGGCAGAGATTCTGGACGGATTTTTGCTGGAGGGCGAGGAGGGTAAGTCGCCAAAGGCTGATGTCGAGATCGAGCACAACGAGCAAGAAAGCGATGAGCAAGAGACTCCGCCGGAGTCGGAGCTCGATGAAGCTGATACGGACGAATTTGACACCAGTGAGTCTGTTTCGGACGAGGTAGACGGTGGCCAAGAAGAAGCTTGAGCACAAGTCCAGGAGGGTCAAGAAGGCCGGACGGGAGACCAGGAAACGGCCCACTCGCGCGTTACCCACTCGCTCGAAGCCGAAGGCCACGGCTAAGCTTGCCGTTCAGACAATCCGGATTGTAGTTATACGCGACAAGAAGGGCCATTTTGCACGCAAGACGCTGCCGAAAAGGCAACGCCTCAAGGTTTCTGCCAGAGCTCCAAAATCAGTCAAGATAGAGCTCGTTCGCGATAAGAAGGGGCATTTCGCTCGCAAGACACTTCCCGAGCGACGACGATGGGCTCCGCCGGTTGCGAAGCCGGTTCGCAAGAAGCCGGTCAAGAAGCCGGTCAGAAAACCAGTCAAGCCGGTTCGCAAGAAACCGCTTCCCAAGAAAAAGCCAAAGTTTCCCAAGCGTCGCTTTCCGACATGGATGGCCCAAGCCAAGGAGGCCGAGGTCATGATGCAGGAAAAGCTGGTGCAGATAAGCGATCTGCTGCTCAGCATAGAGGGCTCGCTCTCTCCTCGGGTTAAATCCTTCATCAACAAGGATGCAACAGTGGACGCCGAGCTGAGGATCGGTGATTTGCCTGATGAGTGGAGAACGGTGGAGGGGTTGCCTCTTATCGTTGCCGCTATCTCGGAGGCTCTTCGGGCGGTGGGGCCGTTTCCGACCAATCCCTCATGTGGAGGAGCTTTCTGGATTTCCTTCGGCCTGCGCTTTGGACCCAAGGACATGGCCGACATGATGGAGTGGGCCAAGAGGTACAAGCGGTTCAAGGGTTTTCTGCAGCTGGGTGCGTACCACACCTCGGCGCAGAGTCTTCCCGCCATGCTCAACAACGCACTTGCCTTGCGCATGTTCGTGGAGCGGTTGTGGCAGAGGCATAACCTGCCGCCGGTGCAGTTGCTTATCAGGTTCGTGTGGACTCCCACCAAGGTCAATCCAGGTCGCGAGGCCGGAGAGGAAGGCGAGACGAAATGAGCTTCTGCAGTCATTCTCACATTACTGTCGACAAGGAGCTCGGCACCGGGAAGTGCCATGATTGTGGGGCTAACCTGAAATTTGACGGTGAGTGGAAGAAAGAGTTCGATTGGTACTGCTGTGACTACAACATCACCGAAATGTGTCAGAAGGCCGGTTGCGAGCTTCCGCCCAGGTGTTTCTTTTGTGGGAAGATCAGACCGGTCGAATCAGGAACCTTGCAGTTTCCCGAAGATCCGTTGGCGTTGGATCTGGGTAATCTGTGGTGTGAGAAGATCGCGGAAATGCGAGGAGAGCCCTTTGCCCATGGAGCTTCACTCGATGTGTTTGGCCGATCGGATATGCACGCCTGGCGAGCAGTGGCGAGAAGAGCAATCGAGCTTGGAGCCAAAATGAACGAATTGAAGGAGGAGTCATGACGATCAAGGAACTGATGATCGAGTCGCACCGGATAGCTCTGGCGAAGGGGTGGTGGGAGAAGCTGCCCTCGGGCGAGCTCAAGCCGCGCTCGATGGCTGAAATCCTGTGTCTTTACCACAGCGAGGTGTCCGAGGCCCTCGAGGCATATCGGGATCCCAATCACCAGCCGGCCGAGATCTGGTTTGGTGAAGAGGGCAAACCCGAGGGGTTCGGTATCGAGATTGCTGACTTGCTCATTCGCCTCGCCGATTCCCTGGAAGCCAGAAGGTTTGACATGGCAGATGCTGCCGCTTTCAAGTTGTCTGAGTTGAATGTGGCCCCGTTTGCGCGGGTCCAATACTGCACTCAGGTGCCCATTCCTGCATATCTGAATTGTTTACATAGGACAATTGTGCAAATGGGGCTGGATTGGGAGGATGAGTATGTTGGTGGGGAGAGGAAGAAGCTGATCGAAGTCTTTGGTGTGTCCGGGCATATAATGAGGCTCGTCAATCCTTCGCAGGCAAATGAGTTTCTCGAGACCTGCCTTGAAATGAAGATGACATACAACGAGAAGCGACCCTATCGGCACGGTAACAAACGTTGCTGAGCCGTGCCATGAACACGTTTCGACTGCTCGACGAGATTGAATTTTGGTCTTGGTTTGTAGGTATGTCGCTATTTTTGGGGGTGGGCATGGGGCCAGGGAGGTGGCTGTGCAGGTGGCATGACGTGCGCCTCTGGGGCAACGGTTTGGCTCTGCCTTGTCCCGGGTGCCGCCTGATGGTAGTCAAGCACGGGAGTCGAAAGCCATGAACACGCTTCAGGTGCTCGACGAGGTGAGGTTCTGGTCTCGAACGGTGGGGGTGCTGCTGGCTTGTGGGTTGATCTTGGGACGAGGTCGGTGGTTGTGTCGGTGGCATGACGTGCGCTTCTGGGGCAAGGACTTGTCTCTGCCTTGCCCTGGGTGCAACTTGATAGTGAAGAGGCACAAGAGAACACGGTGTGTCAAAGTTCGGCCCGATAACCACTGATCGGAAGATTCGCCACTTCGGCGTTGTCGACCTTGAGTGGGTTCCGGGCGAGGTCTTGGCCTTGCCCGAGGCCACCGAGCTCAAGATCGACGGCATCGTCGATCCACTGGTCATCAATCTGCCTCCGCGCAAGGTGCGCACGGAACCCTTGCAGCTGCGTCTGGCGGGGTACTACGACCAGGTCGAGGAGGAGGATGCCGACGGCGAGCTGCTCATGAACGAGCGGTATGAGCATTTTCGGACCATCGAGGAGCTAATTGACTTCCTCCTGGTGCGCGAGCACCGGGGCATGTGGTTCTTCGCCCACGCCGGGGGCCTGTTCGATATGGAGTTCGTCCTGGATGAGCTCTTGAAGCAGATCAAGGAGGAGCTGTCGGGCAGCAAATCGAGGGTTGTCTATGATGCCGAGGGCAACAAGACCACCGAGGAGATTGTGTGTACCAAGGGCCAGACAACCTGGACCATCAGAGCATCATTCTCGGGCTCGTCGGCTATTCTCATCCACGTGACTCGAGGGAAGCACACGTGGCACTTCGTTGATTCGTATTGGCTCTTTCGCGATAAGCTGGCCAAGATAGGCGAGTCGATTGGTATAAAGAAGAAGGATGAGGAGAAGCGGCAGACGCCGGAGGAGACCCGTCTCTACTACGCCGAGACGCCTTTGTCCGTGCTGATCCCTTACAACAAGGTCGATTGCGAGATTCTGTGGAAGGCGGTTCACGAGTTCGAAAAGGAGCTTTTCGCGCTGGGCGGGCAGCTGCAACAAACGATAGCCTCCACCGCGATGAACCTGTTCCGGCGCAAGTACCTCAAACGAACAATCCAGACGTCCGAGGTGGCCAATCAGATCGCGGTGCAGAGCTATTTTGCCTCGAGGGTCGAGGTCTTTCAGCGCTTCGTGGAGAAATTCTGGATCTACGATATCAACTCGTCGTTTCCCTACTCGATGACGTTTCCTCTGCCCGGGGACCTGGTGGGGATGTCGACCACCCTGCCGAGTACCGTCTCCGATGAGTGTATCTACATCGCGGATGCGACGGTCGAGGTACCTGAGATGGCGGTGCCGCCGCTGCCCTTTCGCACGGGGGAAGATAGTCGCGTGTTTTTCCCCACCGGCAAGTGGCGAAGTTGGTTCACATCGACCGATCTGAACCTCGCCATGCGCGAGAACGTAATAATCCACAAGGTGCATGAGTGTTACGAGTTCGAGCCTTTCTACGACTTCAAGTCGTACGCCGTGGACATCTACAAGTTGCGCGTGGAATCGGAGAATCCATTTCGCAAGCTGCTTCTCAAGTATCTTCTTAACAGTCTATATGGAAAGGCGGCCGAGTCGTTACTCAAGCAAGAGATGCTCATAAATCCTCCAGAGGAGGAGTTGGACCGTGAGAAGCTCATGCTACTTCAGCCGGGCATCTGGCTAAGAGAGAAGACGGTTCCGATTGCACATAGGCACGTTGTTGTCTCCGCCATCATCACGGCGCTGTCAAGGCGTCACTTGTACGATTATGCCAAAATGTGTGAAGCCCAGGAGAAACCCATGATGTATTGTGATAGTATCACTGGAGATAGGACGGTTGTGCTGAAAGACTCAAAAGGGTGGATATGCATAGATCCAGTTGAAGAGGTCTGGGAGAAGGGAAAGATTTCTGCGTACGGCAAGGAGAAAGAGTCGTGCTATCTGGGTGAGGGGTGGACCGCGCTGGCAAAGGATTCCAAGGGTGTTACAGGATGGTTTCCCCTGAAGCGCTTGATACGCCACAAGACGTCGAAGACCTTGTATCTCATGAGCGCCAAGCGAGGGCAGGTTCACGTCACGGAAGATCACTCGCTGGTGGTTGACAATGAGGAGATCAAGCCTGTTGATTTTATTGCCAGAAATCTGCAGTTCGAGGTACTGACGGCTCCCAAGCCTGTAGTGCTCGATTGCATCGATCTGTATGAATACCTCAAAGACTTTTCCAGAATGTCGGAGGGAAGTGTTAGTCACGGTGGCGAAGTTGAAAATCACTTCGAGCTCGACGAGAGTGGTGAGTGGATTTATCTGAGCAACTACAGGAACGAACGTCGATACTTCAAGCGGTTCTACAAGAGGGGAACCGAGGATTTCCATCGGCTGCTCAGGTTACTTGGCGCTTTCATAAGCGAGGGAAGCTCGAGCGTGCGTGGTTATACGACAGAGACAAGGGACATGTTTTCGTTGAGTCAGAAGCGCGAGCAATGGTTGACGGACCTGCGTGGTGACCTGGAGGCTTTAACCCAGAACGTGGAGCTATTGGGTCCGAAATGGAGTCAAGGCTCAGGGGTCTACTATTTGCGAAGTGGGGCCGGCTTGCTTCCTTGCTTGTTTGGATATTTGTGTGGGATTCACGGATCGGCTGGTCGCAAGTTGCCCTCGTTTCTCTACGCGTTGTCGGAGGACGATTTTTCAGTTTTTTGGGGAAAGATTATGGAGGGGGATGGAACCATCGATGTGTGTGGCGAGGCTGATCGATATACGACCATTTCTCAACAGTTAGCAGCGGGCGTGTCGTACCTTTTCAGCCAACATGGCCTTGATCACCTTATTAACTACAGAGCCGAGAAAGGCAGTTACTTGCTAAGGACCCGAAAGGGCAAAGAACGGAAGCAACGTGTTCTTCATGTGGAGAAGTCAACAGTTACCGGATACGTGTATGATCTTGAAGTAGAAGGTGCTCACACGTTTGTTGATGGCGTAGGAAGGGTGTTGTTGCACAACACCGATTCTGTCGCAACGCGTGCAACATTACCGACTTCAACCGATCTGGGAAAGCTCAAATTGGAGAAAGACATCGAATGGGCTGAATTCGTTGCGCCCAAGATCTATCTTGGTGAAGGTCGGGAGCTGAAGAATGATGGTAGCTGGAAGGACGTGAAGCTGGCCAAGGCCAAGGGCTTCTCGCTAGGCAAGTTTCCCAAGCCCATAGAGGCGCTCCGGCGAATCATCGACGGCGAGCAGGTGGGAGTACAGTCCATGGTGCGCATGCGCGAGCTCTACCGCGCGAGCGACCCGGAGCACGCCGAGACAGCGCCTTACGAGAAGCTCGTGATCAAGGCATTAACACAACGCATGCTATCTAAGCGGTTTCAGTACCCCGACGGCCATACTCGCGCCTGGACGGTCGAGGAGCTCATGTCGGGCGATTTCCAGCGCCATGGATTTGACTTTGGCGATGAATTCATGAGAACTTTGGACACTACCACCCGCTCCATGCTGGCAGCCGCCGGCTAGAGTGCCCCGCTTGCGAGGCCACATGACATCACATCGGTACGACGTCCGCAGGCCGAACGGAACCTGCTCGCTAGGATTATGAGATGCCCCGAGGGATTCGCGACGTCCTAGCCAACACCGAGCGCATGGTGATCATGGAGACCCTGGCGCGCAATCGGTGGAATCGCAAGCTGGCGGCCCAGGCTATGAACATCTCGAGAACGAACCTGTGGCAGCGCATGAAGAAGCTCGAGATAAACCTGGCCGAGCTGCCCCGCGACCGGACCGGGCGCAAGGGATCTCTGAGCGGTCAAGGATCGGCAAATGCCAGCGCTCGGTGAGCAGGTCGAATTCGTCTACGACGACTTTGCCCAAAAACTCGAGCTCGATTTTGCGATCATGATCACGCCGTACTACGGCGACAGGTTTTCGCCCGACGCCGTGCGTAAGCTGGCAACGCGTTTAGCCATGCTGGCTTCGCGGCGGTGCAGGGAGGTGGGCAAGTTGCCCGATTTTCAGGGGACCAGGAAGTTTTGCCCGAGTTGTGCTTGTTGGTCATGTCAACTTGAAAAGGATAACTTGGCTAAAGAGGCCAAGGAAGCCAAAAAGGCGAAATCTGAAAAAGGTGGTTGACAGGGAGGACGACAGGTATAATCTGGTCAAAGATGTGATGTTTGGAGGTTTGCAGCATGATCTACGTTATCGACAACGGCGAGGAATACGACGATCACAGGATCTACTTCGTGGAAGCGCCGGAAAGCTTTCGCACGTGGTTCGAGACAACGCTCTTGCCCTGGCAGCGGGCCACCCTCGAAAAGTCGCTGCAGGATCGCGCTTGGTTCAAGATGCACAGTCTTATTTGCATCGCCAAGGATGTGGCGTGGATGACCGAAGGGTATCCTATCTCGGCCGAGTCCTATCTCGCCAAGAACATGTTCGTGGCGAGAGGGAATATGTTCGATGAAGATCTCGAGGGTCTGGTTCCGTACGCTCCTTAGATCTCGATGAAGGGACCAAGCTCATGAAACTGGTTGATGTGGGAATCGTGGCTCTGGCCCTGGTCATGGTCATCCGGGCGCGCCAGGGGTATAAGCTGCTTTTTTGGGTTACGCTCGCCTTTGTTGCGAGTGTCATGGCCGGCTACGGTCCCTGCTGGACCAGGTTCGCAACTCTAGTATGGAGAAGCTGAGATGTTCCGACGCTTCGTGTACTACGTGCTCATTTTTGCCACGGCCCCCTGCCTCTTCCTCGCCGTCCCGGTCGCCCTCTTCGAGGTTCTGGTGCTCGACACCGGCGGCGAGTGGGGGCAGAAGTTGGCCGGTCCTTTTCTGTGGGCTTGCGATAGACAGCCGTGATTGTAATGCGACACGAGATTCCCATGTCGAGGTGCCCCGGTTGCGGATTTGACGCGGACGCTGCCATCAACGTCCAGCTGGGCAACAACGATGCGCCTCGACCTGGGGATCTGGCACTTTGCACGCGGTGCGAGACCTACCTGCAGTTTGATGAACGCCTGAACCTGGTTCACCTCAAAGCTGATGTGATGCGGAGTTTGTCTGAGCTCGAATGGATGACACTTGATTGCGCTCGAAAAGAAGCTCGAATGAGGGCGACGAGCGGTGAGTGCCGAGTTTGTAACTGAGGGTTTTATGCCAAATAGGATCGATTCGCCGGAACAGCATCGTTATCTCATGGAGACCCATTCGGGCAAGGTTATCGATCTTGCCGATATCTACCAAGATGACATCGAGATCGAGGATATTGCCTATGCTCTTTCGATGATCTGTCGCTGGGGAGGGCAAGGGCAATGGATCAGCGTTGCGGCTCACTCCGTGGCCATGGCCGATTTTGCTCTCAGCAACGGGCGCGAGAAGATGGCCCTGGAGTGCCTGATGCATGATGCGGCCGAGGCGTACCTGGGCGATACGATCGGGCCATTACGCAAGTACCTGGTGACTATGGAACGATTTGTTCATCAACCTCTGTCCGATTTTCCGCCTACCGGCGTGCTCGAGAATCTGCACGAAGGTCTAAATGGTCTCATCGGAGATCGTTTTGGCCTGGTTCGGCCAGCGGAAACCGTGTCATTTGCCAAACACCCGGTCGTGATGATGATCGATCGTCTGGCTTTCGATGCTGAGCTTTTGCAGGGTTGGGGACGGAAGTTTTGGCAAGAACCGACTCCCGCCCCGGAGCTGTTCGTCATGTATCACGCTTTGCTATGCGCTCGTCAGTTAGAGGATGACGGTTCTCCTCGAGGCCGCGACGCCATCAGGACCAAGTTCCTGACGATGTTCAAAGACTTGCAAGCGGCCAGAAAATCCTAGATACTGGCCCGGCTCAAGGAGTGCTGAATGCTGTTTCGCGTGCTTGATATCGAGACGGTTTCCGACGATGGGGCCTTTACCCCGCGAGAGCCGAAATGGTCCCTGGTGCCCGAGGCTCCTAGTCCCGCCAATTATCTTCCTGCCTCTGTTGTTGGCATGGCTTTCCGGCGCGAAGACCCCTGGGCTCCTCCTCAAGCCAACCGTGTGGTTGCCATCTCCCATCTCACGCTGGAGACTGCTGCTGCCCAAGAAGGGGAAAGGCGATACTTGTTTCGGGAAATGGTCTCGCGCGCTGCCTGGGGACCAAACGACGAGGCTGGCCTGATATCCGACTTCGGCGACGTGCAAACCAAGAACGATGCGACGATCGTGACCTGGGCCGGGCGGAGCTTCGATTTGCCCGTTCTTGCGCTTCGTGCGCTCAAGCATGGTCTCGTCTGGGGCTGGTACTACAACGAGAAGTCGGTGCGGTACCGGTACTCCGACGAGGGCCACTGCGATCTTATGGACGTCCTGTCGGATTACGGCGCAAGCAGGTCGCTTTCCCTGGGCGATGCGGCTCGCCTGGTGGGCCTGCCGGGCAAGACCGACATGGACGGCTCCAAGGTGGCTGACGTGGTGGCCAAAGGGGAGGACAAGAAGGCGCAAGCCAAGATCGAGGAGTATTGCGGTCATGATGTTTTACAAACTGCGTTAGTCTTTCTTCGTTCGAGGCTCCTATTTGGACGCTTGACGCTAGAAGGCTTTCGTGCTTCAGCTGAGAGCTTCAAGCCCATTGTCGAGGAATACCACCTTAACGTGAACTGGAAGGCTTATTTGCTGCTCTAGGTGAGCATTTTTGTTTGATTCTTGCGTTCGGACTACTTGGTGTGCTAGGAGAGAAGAACCACCCCATGAAAACTCATGTAGAAGTGGACGCTGTGGTGTCCGACTCTACCTCCGCTGGGAAACCGGCGAGTTTTCAGATTTGCATCAAAATGTTCGGCGGCCACCCGATCACCGATTTGCGTAGCAAGAAGGTTGGCTACGTGCTCTGGCTCGAGCTCGACGAGGCGGAGAGCATGATCAAGAAGGTCGGTGTCGAGCTCGAGCGAGCACGAAACTTTCGGTCGAGGACGGCAACATGAAGCCAGAGCCGCTTGTCGCTTGTCCGTTCAAGCGAAGTCGCAGCAAGCAGCTGTATGCGCTTTGCATATCCGTCGACTACCCGGGCGACTTCGCTCTTTCCGGGCGTCACTGGCGTGTGGTTAAGGGCACCATGGCGCGGTCGGCTGAGGAAGCTTACAAGAGCTTCGAGTCGGCTGGCATCAAGGGGTCGCATGCCAAGCAC
>Ga0181520_10005631_pt1 | contig 19801 bp, 12 predicted proteins | sample PEATcosm2014_Bin_29_FD_132451 | JGI IMG/M metagenome (GOLD analysis project Ga0181520, IMG submission 132451) | Peatland microbial communities from MTU Mesocosm Facility, Houghton, MI, USA - PEATcosm2014_Bin02_30_metaG | ecosystem: Environmental > Terrestrial > Soil > Wetlands > Peat | place...
CGCTTCACGTCCCCCACGGTGTACTCGGCCAGCGGCACCCCCGGATACCCGCGCTGCTGCGAACAGTAGTGAACCAGCCCGTCCTCGCAAATGTAGAGGTAGCGCGACCCCGCCCGGCAGCGCAACTCATATTCCCTCGCAAGGGAAGGTGCTAGCCTTGTACAGGCGCAATTTCTTCGCCGCGCGCGCGATATGCGCATGAGGCCTGAAACCCTTGGTTGCCACATCCGTACAGCCAGTCGATCCACGCGAACCTGTTCAGCCGCGCCGCACGCGAACCGATCTGGTTCCCGCGCACCGGCGGCGCAAGCTCGTGGGCAAGTTCGCGCTGGTCGCCCTGCTCATGCTGGCGGCGGTTGCCGGCTCGATGGCGGGACTCATGCTGGTCTACTCGGTGGATTTGCCGCAGATCGACGATCTGGAGCATTACCGGCCCTCGACGACCACCGACCTTTTCGACCAAAAGGGCCGAATCATCGGATCCTTCGCGCTAGAGCGGCGCGTGGTGGTCAACTACAACGATTTCGCGCCGATCCTGCGCCAGGCGGTCATCTCTATCGAAGACAAGAGCTTCGAGTCACATTGGGGCATCAACGTGCTGCGCATCGCCGGGGCTGTCTGGTTCGACCTGCGCACTCACGGGCGCGCCCAGGGGGCCTCCACGCTGACCATGCAGTTGGCGCGCAACCTCTTTCTCTCCTCGGAACGCACCGCCGCGCGCAAGCTGCAGGAAGCCTATCTTTCCATTCAGATCGAGCGCTCCTTCACCAAGGAGCAGATATTCACGCTCTACGGCAATCAAATCTATCTTGGTCACGGAATGTACGGCTTCGAGGCCGCCTCCGAGTTTTACTTCTCGAAACACGCCAAGGATCTGACGCTGACCGAAGCGGCGTTGCTGGCCGGGCTGCCCAAGGCGCCTTCGGCCTATTCGCCGCTGCTGAATCCAGAGAAGGCGCTGCGGCGGCGCAACCTAGTGCTCTCGGAGATGGAGTCCGACGGGGCAGTCAGCCACGCGCAGGCGGAGCAGGCCCGCCAAGCCCCGCTCGGCTTGCACATCGCCCAGCCGGAGGGTTCGGTGGCGCCCTGGTTTCAAGAGGAGGTCCGCCGCGAACTGGAAAAGCAATTCGGCACGGAAGAGGTCCACGAGGCGGGCTTGCGCGTCGAAACCACGCTTGATCTGGATCTGCAACAGACCGCCAACCGCGCTGTCGCCGACGGCCTCGCGGCCTACGAGCGCCGCCACGGATGGTACGGCCCTGATCGGTCCGGCAAGCTGGAAAACATCCATGACGACGGCAACGCAATTGGGGACTACAAGCATCCCGACTGGGCGGTGAAGGCCCGGCCAGGGGACTACGTTCACGCTGTCGTAACCGGCGTATTGCCGCTGGAGATTCGCGCCCGCGTGGGCGGCGACGAGGTCGCGCTCACACCGGACGACTGGCAGTGGACCGGACAGCGCATCGCCACCGCGCTGGTCAAGCCGGGCGACGTGATCTACATTCACATGGCCGAAGGCACCGTCGGCGGAGCGCGAAAGGCAACGCTGGAGATGGACTCCGGCGCGGAGGGGGCGCTGATGGCCCTGGACAACGCCACCGGCGATGTGCTGGCCATGGTCGGCGGACGCGACTACGCGCTCTCCGTCTTCAACCGCGCCACCCAGGCCGAGCGCCAGACCGGCTCCAGTTTCAAGCCTTACGTCTACACCGCGGCCATCGAAGACGGCGCCAAGCCGGACGACAAGATCGTCGACGGCCCGGTCAGCTTCGGCAGTTATACCCCGCACAACTACGAAAACGATTACAAAGGCACGATGACCCTGACCAACGCCTTCGCCGAGTCGCGCAACATTCCCGCGCTCAAGCTGGCCGCCCACGTTGGCATTCGCAAGGTTATCGATATGGCGCACCGCTTCGGCGTAACCTCCTATATACCCCCCTATCTTCCCATCGCCATCGGCGCCGTCGAAATCACACTCGAAGAGCAGGTCGCGAGTTACTCGGTCTTTCCCAACGACGGACTGCGCGTGAAGCCGCGACTTATCCGCAAAGTCTCGAACGCCGACGGAATGACGCTGTGGGAAGAGCCGCCCTCGGTCGATGAGGTGATCGACCAGCCCACGGCGCGCACCATGATGATTCTGCTGCGCGCTGTCGTCCAGCACGGAACCGGAGCGGCGGCGGCGCAAATGAATCATCCGCTGGGCGGCAAGACGGGCACCACCAGCGACTATACCGACGCCTGGTTTCTAGGCTTCTCGCCCTCGGTCACCTGCGGCGTTTGGGTGGGTTACGATAGCCGCCAATCTCTGGGCGACAAGGAAACCGGAGCAAAAGCCGCGCTGCCTATCTGGATGAATGTGATGCGCGCGGCCATCGCCGGCAAGGACAACGAACAGTTCCTCGGCGACGAAGAGACCACGCGAACGCAGAGCGCAGCGGTGGCTGCGCCGTCCAAACTCGGAGCAATCGGTTCGCCCGCGGCAACCGTGAAAGCGAATGGCGCGGTCAAGCCGCCCACCGCTTCGGCATCGGTCGGTGTGGCCGGCAAACCGCTCCCGCAACCCGCCGCCAAACCGTCTGGGGCGCCGGTTGACGGAGGCAAACCGCGTGTTATGCCGGCGCTGCCGCCGCAGTCCGTCCCCGGCCAGCCTTTGGGCAAAGTCAAGCCTGCCCAGAGTTCCAGCGTCATTCCGTCCGGGAAATGGGAGCGCGAAGAGAAAGGCCCGCCGGTTCCGATAACTCGAGATTAGGGCCTGTTAACACTACCTGGACGGTGGCGACGGGAGCCAATTTTTCTCAGGTCGAAGAATGAGGAGTGACGGATACCGGGTGTATCCTAGTGAGTCAGAAGTTCGTTGGATAAGTCAGCTTTGAAAACGCAGGTCCTTCGACTGCGTTCGGCGCGAAGAACGCGCCAACCTTCGCTCAGGATGACAATCTGTTTGTTGAACGAATTTTGGACTCAGGACACTAGTGACAATTGACGAAGAAATGGGAAAAATTGGCCCCGTCCCAAAGGGTTGCGGCGAAAATCCGGCCATACTTCATTCTCGCCCTTGACGGTGGACCCGCCACAGCCTTCGGGCTCGGCTTCGTCTAGCCGGATTTTCTCACGCAACGCCATCCGTCCAGGTAGTGTTAACAGGCCCTAGCCGGAGAGAATGCGGGGCGGGTAGTTACCCACGCAAACCATTCTTATTGCCTTCCCAACGAGAAAACCACATTCACCGTGGTTTCCACTTCGACAGGTTCGCCGTCGAGCAGATAGGGGCGATAGAGCCAGCTCTTCACGGCGTCCAGCGCGGCCTGTTGCAGCATTGCCGGACCGCTCACTACGCGCAGATTCTCGATCGTTCCTGTTTTGGAGATAGTGGCCGCAAGGACCACTGTGCCTTCGATTCCGGCAACCTTCGCAATGGGAGGATAAACCGGAATCGTCTTGCGCATCAGCAGCCCGGCGATCAGGGAAGATGGAACGTGGATCGGGCCTGTGGGAGGGCGGACGACGGGGCGCGCGGATGGTCCGAATTGCGGTTGACCGAGACCGCCGGGAGTGCCGGAACCCCAGTCGCCCATCGAGGACAGTAGGACCGCAGGTTGCGGTTCGCTGAGTATCGAGATGTGAATTGGTATCTGGGACGGCGCGTGAATGCCGCGTTCGTCTATCTCGGTTGGGACGGAAGCGGCATGAACGGGCGGAGCCTTCGGCGGATCCGGTGCGGAGGCGGGAGGCGGCGGAGCGTCCACCAGGAAGGCGATGTACTGGCGAGGCAGCGCTTCCGGGTAAACGAGTGGAATGGCGATGGCTGTCAGCAACAGCGAGCCATTCAAGAGCGAGGCGGCAATCATCCATCCGCGGCTGCGAGTGCGGATGGTTCCATTGGATTCGAAGGTGGAATCTTCAAACATAACTTGCCTCCCTAAGTCACAGTATCAGCCGCGCCGGACCGGAGTTATCGGAGGCCTCTTGCGAACGCGGGCGGGCGAACCGCTCCGCGCGCCCTGTCGGCGCGGGGAGCGGAGCTCAAGGCACTCCGTCACTCCGAATCGGAACCACTGTGTTTATGTAGACACCGCCGCGGGCAAAACTGTTCCCGGCGCAAAAACTCGCTTCTCGCTCGACGCAAAGAAGGCAGGTTCGCAAGAAAGTTTTGCTCAGCCGGGCAAGCGATCTGGAAGAGGCGGAGTTATCGACCTATCGCGCGCATATCCGTTTGCCGTCACTCGGGCAGAGTCAAGCTGCCGTTCACGCTGAAGGCCCTGCTCAAAGTGGCGGTTCCTGTGCCTGGTTGTCCGCCGCCGACCGAGACCGTATAGGTTCCAGGGGCGACGACGACCTCTCCGGCCTCGGTGACCATGCTCATATCGTGCGATGTGAGCTGAAATTGCACCGTCCGCTCCTCGCCGGCCTCCAGATGGATGCGTTTGAATCCGCGCAGGGCCCTGCGCGGCGTTCCCGGCACGTTGGGGAAGGCGAGGTAGAGCTGGACGACTTCATCGCCCGCTCCGCGTCCGGTGTTAGTCACCTTCACTTCGGCCGTCACTACGTAGCCGGCCGGAACCGCGTTGGGCGAAATCGCAAGTCCCTTGTAAGCGAAAGATGTATAACTCAGCCCATAACCGAAGGGATAGAGCGGCGTTCCCTCGAAGTAGCGGTAAGTGCGACCTTTCATAGAGTAATCTTCGAAGGGAGGCAACTGACTCACATCCGTGTAGAAAGTGACGGGCAGCCGCCCGCCGGGATTGTTGCGGCCGGAGAGAGTTTCCGCCACGGCCGCGCCCCCTTCCTCGCCCGGATACCACGCTTCGAGAATGGCGTTGGCATGGGCCTTGGCCCAGTCGACGCCCAGAGCGCTGCCGTTGAGCAGTACCACCACCAGCGGCTTTCCCGTTGCCGCCAGCGCCTCCAGCAGGTCTTCCTCCGGCTTGGGCAGCGCGAGGCTGGTCCGGTCTCCGCCTTTGAAGCCCTCCTCGTTCACCTGCATCTCTTCCCCTTCCAGTTCGTTGGACAGCCCCACCACTGCCACCACCACATCGGCTTTGCGGGCCGCGTCGATGGCTTGCGGCGCGGGCGCTAGATCGATCTTCGACCAAACCAGCCGCGCCCGCGCGTCGCTGCCTTGGCGTTGGCAGTACTCCACCAGCAATGAATAGGCTCTGCCCTTTTCCAGTTGCAATCTACCCATCTTGATCTCGACGCCGCTGGTGGCAAAGGCCGAGGCGACTTCGTTGCCGTCAACCGAGAGGCGAAAGTAGCCGTCGCCTTGAATTCCCATGTTGTAGGCGCCACTCTCTTGCGGGGTGAATGTGGCTTCCCAGCGGATCGTCAGTGGGCGGACTCCGGCAACCTCCATCGGCAAGGGGGAGGCGGAAGCGTCGATGCCCTGCTCGATGCGCGCAACCAGCGCCCGTGGATTTTCCTTGCCGCCGGTCGGGTCATACCTGAAATAACTGGTCTTCGCGCCGGGTTTTCCATCCGTTGTCAGCAGGGCGGCCGGCACGGGTTCCGATCGCTTGCGCAAGAACTGGGTGCCAGGCACGAAGTTGACGTTGGCGGCATGAAACTCCTCGTGCATACCCTCCAGCACGGAGACAGTGTGGGTGGGATTCCCGGCATAGTTGCCCAGCAAGACCTTCGTCTGGTCGGCCAACGGGCCTATCAACGCAATCTTGATGCCGGGGGTGCGCAGCGGCAAGATGCCGTCGTTCTTGAGCAGAACCATCGATTCGTCGGCCAGCTTGCGGGCCAGATCGCGATGTTCCTGGCTGTCGAGCGAGGAGTCGTCGATCTTGTTATAGGGCACAAACCACGGCGGATCGAACATTCCCAGTTTCATGCGCGCCGTAAACAGCCGGGTCAGCGCGACATCCATATCGCTTTCCTTCAGAAAGCCCTGCTGAACCGCATCGAGATACGGCTTGTAGTCGTGGTTGTCGTTCACCTTGGATGTGTAGTCGGCGCACTCGTTGTCCATGCCGCGCTTGAGGCTGTCCGCCGAGGCCTCGGCCTGCGTCGGCCGGTAATGGTGGCCATCGAAGATATTCACGACCGCGTCGCAATCGGAGACCACGTAGCCTTTGAAGCCCCACTTGCCGCGCAACTGGTCTTGAAGCAGAAACTGGTTGGCGCAAGCCGGTTCGCCGTTGACGCTGTTGTAGGCGCACATCACCGATGCGGCGTGCCCCTCGGTCACCGCCGCGCGAAAAGCGGGCAGATAGGTGTCCAGCTCGTCGTGCTTGCTCACCGTCACGTCGGCGGTGTGCCGCGTCGGCTCCGGGCCGCTATGAACGGCAAAGTGCTTGGGCGTGGCGATGGCGCGGTAATAGTGGGGATCGTCGCCCTGCAGGCCGGTTACGTATGCCACGCCCATGCGCGCGGTCAGGAACGGGTCTTCACCGTAAGTCTCCTGGCCGCGTCCCCAGCGCGGATCGCGAAAGATGTTGATGTTGGGCGCCCAGAAGTCCAGCCCCTCGAAGATGTCGCTATGGCCATCGCGCATATCCTGGGCGTGCTTGACGCGCCCTTCGGTTCCGATAACCGCGGCCATCTCGTGAATCTCAGCCGGGTCGAAGGTTGCGCCCAGCCCGATCGGCTCGGGGAATTCGGTGGTTCCGTTCACTGCCACGCCGTGCAGCGCCTCGCTCCACCAATCGTAGGCCGGCACGTAGAGACGTGGGATCGCCCGCGCCTGATTCACCAACTGCGAGGCCTTCTCCTCGAGCGTCATGCGACTTACCAGGTCCGCCACCCGCTGTTCGACGGGAAGGCTGGGATTCTGGAATGCGGGCAGGCTGTTCCCAGACTCGCTCTGCGCTCCGGCCAACCATGCGACTCCGCAAAACGCCATCCCCGCCACATATGGACGCAATACAAGGCTCTTCATCGCTCTCCTTGCGGGCCGCCTGAGTTTTCTCTTCGATGCCAGTCTTAACGAAGGCGGCTATCTATTTCACTCAGATTGCGCTATTTGTGAGGTTGACGGTCCGCGGTATTCATGTCACATAGAGTCAAATACTTGCGCTTAGGGGAGCCCCAGCGACTCCGCACCGTACTCCTCGGGAGAAGGTTTGCGAAGGGTTATGGAGCCTGCAGGCTGAGTCTAACACGAAAAAGGGCGGAAATCCCGATCGACGGCGCGCGGAACCGGGCTATCGCATCTGAAAACATCTACAGGGGTCCGGTTAATAAGGCATCGTCCGGCCCCGCGCGTATGTATTCTCCGCGCCGACCGGGGTCCCGATCCTCGTTCATCGCCTCATCCATGCGCCATTGCCGGCGAACGGCTTCCTTGAATCGCTCGGACGCGAGAGCTGGGCAGAGCGGAGAGTGCGCAGTGTCGGTCGTGGTCGTTCCGATGTTTGGAGTGCCCGGCCGACTTTGCGGAAGGTAGGGTATCGCCGCTGTTCAACTCATATTACAAATGCGATTGCCCTGGCCGGGCGCCATATTTTCCCTTCCCCCAACCCTGCCCTCGCCTGTTAAACTCTTTCGTTATGCCCCTTGCTTTTCTCCTCATCGCGGCTACCGCTTATCTGCTTGGATCCATCCCCGTCGGTTACCTTCTGGTCCGCATCTTCCGCAAGCAGGACATCCGCACCCATGGCAGCGGCAACATCGGCGCCACTAACGTCCTCCGCTCCGGGGGAAAAGCGTTGGGCACCGCCACCTTCCTGCTCGATATGCTCAAAGGATTCGCCTCCGTCACTGTAGGCGCCGCGCTGGCCGCCGCGCTTCCGCCCGCGCTGCCTCACCGCGACGCGCAGGCGCTGGCCGCCCTCTTCGCCGTCCTCGGCCACGTCTTCCCCGTCTGGCTCGGCTTTCGCGGCGGCAAGGGCGTCGCCACCGGCTTCGGCGTCTTTCTGGTTGCCGCGCCCTGGGCCGCGCTGGCCGCCATCGCCGTCTTCGCCCTCGTTCTGGCCCTCAGTCGCTACGTCTCGCTGGCTTCCATCCTGGGCGCGGCCAGCTTTCCTTTCTTTGCCTATTTCCTGGTCGGCGGCCCACGCCCACTCTTCTTTGTCGCCGTTCAGTCCGCCGTGGCCCTGCTCATTGTCGTCAAGCACCGCAAGAACATTCGACGACTTATCGCGGGCACCGAATCCCGCATCGGAACCCGTTTGGAAGAGAGGAAGCCTGCATGAGCCGCATCGTCGTACTTGGTTCCGGAGCTTGGGGAACCGCCATCGCTCTCTCGCTCCACCGTCGCGGAGGCCACAACGTCGCGCTTTGGGCGCACAGCCCGGAAGTCGCTCAACAGATTGTCGCGGCCGGAGAAAACTCCCTCGCCCTCCCCGGTTTTCCCATCCCCCCGGAGATTGCCGTCACCGGCAGCGAGGAGGCCGTTGCCGATGCCGAGATCGTCGTATCCACCGTCGCTTCGGCATTTCTGCGCTCCGCTCTCGCCCGCATTCGCCCTCATCTCAGACCCGGTCAAATCGTCCTCAGCGCCAGCAAGGGCATCGAGGATCTCACTTATCTGCGCATGACCCAGGTCATCGCCGCCCATTTGGTCTTGGGCGAAGCCGCCCACCCCGCTCTGAATTTGCCCCTCGGCGCCCTGAGTGGACCCTCCTTCGCTTATGAAGTCGCCCAGGGTCAGCCCACCGCCGTAACGGTCGCCTTTCATGACCCTGCCGTCGGCGCTCGCATCCAGGCCGAGTTCTCCTCCGAATCCCTCCGCCTCTATACGTCAACCGACATGATCGGCGTCGAACTGGGCGGCGCCTTGAAGAACGTCATCGCCATCGCCGCCGGAGTCGCCGCCGGAGCCGGCCTCGGTTACAACCCAGCCGCCGCCCTCATCACCCGCGGCATCGCCGAGATCACTCGCCTGGCCGTCGCCTGCGGCGGTCGCCGCGAGACCCTCGCCGGCCTTTCCGGCGTCGGCGACCTGGTCCTCACCTGCACCGGTTCGCTCAGCCGCAACCGCACCGTCGGCCAAGCCCTTGGCGAAGGACGCAAACTCGCGGATATTCTTGCCTCGTTGGGCAGCGTAGCCGAAGGCGTTCTCACCACCCGCGCCGCGCTCGGCCTGGCCCGAAAACACGGCATCGAAATGCCCATCGCCGAGCAAATGGAGCTCATCCTCGACGAAGGCAAAGACCCCCGCGAAGCGATCAAATCTCTCATGCTCCGCCCCGGCAAAGACGAGCGTTAGCAGCAGTTCTAGTAGCGAACAGGTCTCTTGGGCATGGGAGAAGGATTCTACACCGGAAGCGGGCTATCCGCTCCTCCTCGTTGGGAACACGAAATGGATAGTCAAGGTCTGCGCTCACCCACCCTTGCCGCGATAAAACCGCGTCTCGATCAAAGCCCGCTCCTCAACTGAAACGTGAATATACCCGCTCGCCATATGCAACTATCTCCTATCTGGAGATGTTGCACTTGGACCTTGAATCCGCCCACCCTCGTTTGTGGGAAGATTAACATTCCTAAAACTCAGGGTGCGTGACCCGGCAAAGGAGCAATAGAAGAGTTCCGCCCTTTCCGCGATGAGACTGCGGAAAGGGCGGAACTCTTGCCCTCAATCCGACCTTGCGGGTCGATTTGGCATTTGAGTTACTTGAGCGACTCACCGGAAATGCTAAGCTTCTGAGTCCGCTTTACGGAGGGTTCGGCTGTGGCTGTGCTCTTGATCGCGTACCAGGAACCGCTCCAGCCGGAGAATGTCGAGCTGATTCCCACGATGGCGCTGTCCACAATCGAGCCTTCGTAGGCTGTGTGGAGGCTGTTGTTGTACTGAAGAAGGATCTGTCCGTCATGGGAGCTCCAATTGCCAGATCCGCCCTGTGAATCCGAAAATGTTCCATTGGCGTTGAAGGTTACAGTGTCGTGAGCGTAGTTGCCGCTGTTCGTCCAGTCGTAATACGAGTTCCAGGTACCGGGGACACTCATGCGATACTCCTTGTTCCATTGATTTACTTACCGACCTGTACTCATATAACGGGCTTGGAAGCATTTTTCCTTTGGCATTGCGAAAAGTCTTCAGAGAGGTTCGATCGCTTCGTTGGGGTGACCCATATCCGACCTTCCAAACATGATTGTGCGTCCCAGGTTCCGCTTTGGGATCTGGGACACCGCCACAGTCTGTTAGCGGCGCGAACCGCCGGAAGCATGGCTTGCCGATCCGCCACTGGGATAGGCAGGCCTGCCGACGCCGGAACTTCTTGCCGCGGAAGAACTGCCCGAGCGGCTGCCGCCATTCGCGGAACCAGTCGGACGATTCGCGCCACTGGGGGTCGCTCCCCCTGAGGGCTTTGCTCCCGGATAGCCGTACTGTGGGCGACTGGCGGATGCTATTGCTGAAGAGCGGTCGTACCGCATTCGAGTGGCAGACTCGGAATTGATCGCTCCTGAAACGGGCGCACGGTCGTACTGCGCCCGCCGCGCCAGTGGTCGCAGCGGCTGTACGCTAGCCCCGGCAATCGTTACTGGAACATTCCTGTCTCTCACCGGAAGTTCGCCGGACTCGATCGCGGAACGCCGATTGACGGCAACCACCGCGTAGGGTCCCAATCTGCCTCCGCCAGCCGGAGAAAGATGAGGTGAAACTGGGCGCGGATGCGGGCGAAGCGGAGGCCGATAACCGCCGGGGGCAAAAACGATGTTGATAACCCAGCCGGCACCACCCCACCACGGCTGACATCCTCCCACTCCCAGCCCCCATCCCCAGCCGAATCCGCTGTAATAGTTCCAGGCGCCGCATTGGAAGGGAAGATAGCCCCACGGCTCGCCCGAAACCCAGATGTAACCGAAGCGCGGGGTCCACATCCAATATCCGTTGCCGTAAGGATCCCATCCAGGGTTGGAAGCGTCGTACGGCGACCAGATATTTCCCTGACCGGGCACCGAATACCAGGCGCCATTGGCGTCCAAGTCGCCCCACGCGGGATTGCCGCCGTCGGCAAATCCATTCGTCGCTCCGGTGCGCACACCGGCTTCGGCGTTCAGAGCCTGATCGCGGTCGGCATTCCACGCATCCCAGGAGTCCGGCTCAATCGACTCCACCAGGTTGTAGCGGCCGGGATCGGCGCCGTCGAGAGTCAAACTCTCGCCGCCGTGCAGATCGACCGTCATGGCGCTGCCGCGCTCGATGTGGGCATCGCCCGCGAAGACCGCAACCTCCCCCGGGGGGGTGTCTAAGTTGATTCGCAAGATCGTGAAACCGTTGGCGGTGACCGTGCCGTCGCCGAATCGAATGCGAATGTTGCCGGACGAACCGCTCTGCAACTCAAAATAGGCGAGACCGTCTTGGAGCGAAATCTCCGTCTCGGCCGCGCTGCCCTGGCCGCGCATCACTCCTAGCGTGAGCGCGCTCTGCGGAGATATCCGAGCCAGACTGCCGTCATCGAACTGAATCTCCGCCCGGCCATCTTCGAGGGTAGCCACCTGCGTTCCCTCAAACAGGGGCGTATTCGCAAGAGCCTGATCGGCAATCACTTGGTTTCCCTGCAAGAGTTGCGTTTGACCGTCCACACCGCTGAGCCGCGCCGCCCTCATCGACGGCCCTGGCGTACTGTCGGCCGACTGAGCCGAAGCCTGAAAAACGGCTCCCAAGGCAAGAACCGCCAACCCCAGCCCAGCTCGATATACTTCACTCCGAATCTTCTCTACTCTATTCATGGAATTTAGCCTTTCTACCGCAAATTCGGGAAAACTGCCGCAAAATCGGCAACTCAACATCATGTTTGACACAATATATCCTTAATAGTCGCGCGGCAATAGCGATCTTGAGAACCTCTATCTATCTGCCCGCGCCAGCAGTTCCCTGGCCCGCCTGCGCACCCGTTCCATCAGCGCGGGGTTGTCGGCCAGCCGCTCCAGAATCTCGCGGATGGCGCAAATCTGCCGCGCTTCCCCGTTGCCCGCGGCTTCCACCAGATACTCCGTCTCCTCGTCCAGTCCCAGCCGGTCATGTTGCAGCCGCATCTCCAGCCGCGCGCCCTCCAGGATGGTTGTGGCCACCGACTCGAGCGCTTCCCCCAGTTCTTGAATCTCCTTGTCCTTCGAGTAATTGAACTCGCAGGAGCCGTGCCCGTCCGGCCCGTCGTAACTCAGTTTCTTGACGCCCTGAAAGGCCACTTTCAAGTGGCTCTCGCACTCCCCTCCAAACCATCTCTTGCGCTGTGCCGTCTGAAATACGCGCTGGGCAAACTCCTCGCTCACGCGAATATCGCGATCCACATCGCGCGCCTCAAGTCCGCGTCCAGCAGCGTTGGGAGCCGCGGGGGACAGCGCATTCGCGACGGGCGCGCTGGACTGTTCCGAGCGAATTCGATCGGAGCGAAAATGGCCGCTGCCGTCGGGTTGAAGGGTCAGGGTCCAGTGCGATGGCGAGAGGCCGGGATTGGAGAAATCGATCTGAAAGACAGGAACGGTCTGGCTCGGCGCGGAGAGCGCCGAAACAGCCGCAACCGATGCAATCAAGGCCGCCCTCATCGTACCGCCCCCTGTCGCGCCTGCGTCTGCGCGGTATGAATGTGGCAGATGGCGATGGCCAGCGCATCGGCGGCGTCGGGAGGATGCGGCGCTTCAGGCAACTCCAAAAGCCTCGCCACCATGAACTGAACCTGCTCCTTTTTCGCCAACCCGTAGCCCACCACGCTGGACTTGATCTTCAGCGGCGCATACTCCGCCACCGGCAACCCCCGCGTTGCCGCGGCCAGCAGAGCCACGCCCCGCACCTGCCCCAGCTTCAGCGCCGACTTGACGTTCACCGAATAGAAAACTTCCTCGATGGCCACCGCATCCGGCTGCCAGCGCTCCAGCGCCGCGGTCAGCTCACGGTAGACCTGCTCCAGCCGCTCGGCGGTGGACTTGATCTTGGCCAGCCGGATCGCTCCCATGGCCTTCATCGCCAACCGCGGCTGCCGCGCGGAGTCGTCCGACTCGACCACCCCAAAGCCGGTGATCTCCGTCCCGCAATCGATGCCGAAGACTCGCATTGGCTGCAAGTTTACCCCAAAGGACGCGCTCTCGACCGCTCTCTCGAACAAGTCGATTCGCCGCGGCGATCAGGACCGTGGCATGGGCCGCGCTTCGGTGTCGCTCGTAGCCTGTCGCCGTTGCTCGTCGCTCAACTTGTCCATCAGGCCCTTGGGAAACGGCCTGCACACGCAGTTCCTTATATGCTCGAGGTGCCAGCCAATCCGCTCCGTCTCGGTCGCCCTTTCGGGCATCCTATGCTCTTTATGCCATTCCCGGTTCACAGATTCTCCCGCGCCGCGCCGACCGCTCCATTCCGCCGCAAACAGTATAGACCGCAAACGCAACGGCGGCCTGGGCGCAGTGCCCAGACCGGCGCGCTATCTTGTCCGACTCGACGACCCGAAGCCGGCTATCTCCGTCCCGCAATCGATCTCGAAACCCCGACTGACCTGGTGTGCCTGAACCTGGCCGTCTCGGCGCATCGCCGCGCGGGAGGGGCGAGTTATCGAACCCAGGCAGTCAAAAGCCGTCCAATCGCTCTGCTATTTGCGCATCCGGTTCTGCAGTTCGATGATCGAAACCCCCACCTTTTTGGAGACCTCCGCGAATTGGGATTCCACCGCCATCAGGCGCTGAGCGGCCTCCTGTTTTTTTGCATTGATTGCGGCTGCAATTTTTCCCGCCTCCACGTGAAAGGCCGCATGGGCGGCCACGCATTTCGCATAGCTGTCGTCGTTTCCAAACTGCGCCTTCGCTTCTCCGTGAAGCCACTTGCCGAACTCGCAGTTGTTGTCCGTGGAGATTGTGGCCGCATCCATGAGTTCATTGTTTTGGAGCGCGGCGCGGAATTTGAATTTCCACTCGGCATGTTTCTGAATCGCGTTGCTTAAATCCACTTCGGAGTCCTCTCTGGCAGTCGACGATACGCGCATCTCGCAAACGGAAACCCGCGCCGATTGCTCCACGCGCTCATGGCCTAGATCGATGGATACCACGCATCGGCCCCACAATCGCTCCGCTGTCGACGTGGTGGCATGAGGTTCTTCCCGATTCAAGACAGTCCCGAACTGGAGCGAGTCTTCGCTTCCTCCAACCAGCCCTCCCCAACGCAACGGCGGCCTGGGCGCAGTGCCCAGGCCGTCGCCGGTGATCTGTGGGTATTGGACTAAGGCCATCGCGCTGCCGCGAGTGCCCGTTGCGTCTTCACTTCCGCGTTGTTTCCTGGGCGCGAATTCTTGGTGGCGATACCCGTTAAGCCGGGCTTCTTCGGCGACCGGTTTCGTCGCTATCCATGAAGTTTCGCCATCTCGCAAATCGGGCCGAGGAAAGCGTAAAACAGTGAACGCTCAGTCGCTTCCGGCACGGTAAGAATGCTCTCCGCCGGGGCGGCCAGGGGGGCTGGGGCGCGATGCCCTAGGCCTCAGTCACCTCACGTACGAAACAACTCGAACAGTCTTTTGTCATCGGCTGGATCAACCTCCTTTCCCGTGTGTGCTCAATCTACTCCACAGCCCGCGCCGCGTCAATATGAGTTTTTTAGGAAATCGAAACTTTTCTCTGTCGCCTTTCCCGGCGCGGAACGCTCTCTTCGCGCCAAGACGCGGTCACGGCTCCGCCTTTCGTGAGGAAACTGCGTTTGTTGAGGTTGTTATACCCGGTTCGACTGCATTGCCGATTGCACTCTCTGCATGAGTTTCAGGTTTCCGGGTGGAAATGCCGCCAGATCGTCTCCGCCGTCTTTCGCGGCACCACCGCGGCCAGCGACTCGGCGGCGGCTTGCCGCACCTCGCGCAGGCTGCCGAAGTGAGTTAGAAGCCGCTGTATCGTTTGCGGGCCGACGCCGGGGATATTCAGTAACTCAGAATCGCGGTCGCGCATGGCGCGGCGCTGGCGATGATAGCCGACGGCGAAGCGGTGACTCTCGTCGCGGATCAACTGGACCAGATGCAGCACCGGCGAGTGGCGGTCCAGTACAACCGGCTCTTCTTCGTTGCCATGGAGATAGATGACCTCCTCTTTCTTGGCGATAGAGGCAAGCGGCTGCGCGGCGATGCCCAGGCACTCCAGAGCTTCGGCGGCGGCGTGCAACTGGCCGAGACCGCCATCGACCAGGATAAGCGATGGCATCGCCTGCTTCTCGTCCCGCAGTCGACGGTAGCGGCGCTCCACCACCTCGCGCATCGAGGCGAAGTCGTCCACGCCCAGGACGGTCTTCACCTTGAACTTGCGATAGGCCTGCTTGTTCATCTTGCCGTCCTCCCACACCACCAGCGAAGCTACCGTCTCCGCGCCCTGAATGTGGGAGATATCGAAGCACTCGATGCGCTTGGGCAACTCCGACAGCATCAGCGCGTCGGCCAGCGCCTCCTGAATCGTCTTGCGCGATGGCTTCAGCACCCGGAAGCGCTGGATGTAGGATTGCTTGGCGTTCTGCGCGGCTAAATCGACCAGCGAACGCTTCTCGCCCCGCCGCGGGACGCATAACTCGATGCGATGGCCTACGCGGTCGGTAAGCAGGGCGGCCAGAGACTCGCGGTCGTCGAAGTCCACCGGCGACAGGATCGTGCGTGGAACGTAATGCCGATCTATGTAAAGCTGCTTGAGCAGCGCGGAGAAGACCGAACCCGCTTGAAAGTGCGGCTCTGGGCCGAATTTTCCCTCAGAGGCTAAAGCCTCAAATTTTCTAGGAGCGTTTATGTACGGGCTAAAGCCCGTACCCTTCAAAGACTCGACCTTCGCGGGAGCGGATTTCTCACTGCCGGCGGCCGTGTCTTCAGAAGCGTCGGCCTCGAGCAGTTCCGGCAAATCCTCCCAGAAAAACTCCCTCCGGTCGACTATCTTCCCCGCGCGGACATGAAAGAGGTTCACCGCCAGGTTTCCGTCTTCATAGTGATAGCCGAAGACGTCTGCGTCGTCGTCCATCTCGGCGGTGGCGGCTCGCTGCTTCTCCTGCAACTGATGCAGCGTGGAAAGCTGGTCGCGCAGCCGCGCGGCGGCCTCGAACTGCTCGGATTCGGCGGCTTCCATCATGCGCCCGGTCAGCGAATGCTCCAGTTCCGCGGCCCGGCCTTCGAGGAAGAGCTGCGCGTCGCGCACCGCGCTCTTATACAACTCCGGCGTGGCAAGTCCTTCCACGCACGGCCCCAGGCAGCGATGAATGTAGTATTGCAGGCAGGCGCGTGGATGGTAGCGGGAAAGATCGACCTTGCAACTGGGAAGGAGAAAGCTGCGATGAATCAACTCCACGACGCGCCAAGCCAAACTGCCGGGAAAGTAAGGCCCGTAGTAGGCCGCCCCGTCCTTCAGCAGCCGCCGCGTCACGAAGACTTTTGGAAAGCGGTCGGCCAGGGTCAGCTTCACATAAGGATAACTCTTGTCGTCCTTCAGCAGGATATTGAAACGAGGCCGGCGCTCCTTGATGAGATTGGTTTCGAGCGCCAGCGCCTCGCTCTCGTTGCCCACCAAAATGTATTCCAGGTCGACAGCCTCGCGCATCAAGGAGCCGGTCTTGGCGTTTGCCTGCGACGCTTCCAGAAGATAGGACCGCACCCGCGAACGCAGGTTCTTGGCCTTGCCAACATAGATAACCGCCCCCTCGGCGTTCTTGTAGAGGTAGACCCCGGGCTGCGTCGGAAGGGTGCGGATTTTCTCGTAGAGGTCCATAATCCAGAGCCAAGCCATAGAATAGCCGGTTCGCGGTCCGTTGTTCTCGAACCGCCGATCCCTTCCCGATCCTCTGCCTTGTGCATTCCTTACCGCATTCCGGTAAAAGTTACACGGAGCCGCTCTTCCGCCTGTGCCGCCCATCGTGCCAAATCGCCATTTTACAGATAGATAAAGAAAAAAATCCGGTTTGGCCAGCAGGGTGCAACAATTGAGATAAGTGAATAGCCGCTCTCGCCCGAGGTTCGACTGCCGAACAGGAAGAGCAGCGAGGAAGGGAACAGAATAATGAAGATATATCGCTTGGGAGTATTGGGTTTAACGGCTTTGGCTGCCGCTGGGGTCACCGGCTGCGCCACCAAGAATTACGTGCGCAACGAGACCGCGCCGCTTATCGACCACACCAATCAACTGGACGAGAAGACGGCTGCGAACAATCGCAAGATTCACGATGTGGACGACCGTTCTCAGGCCGGCATCAAGCAGGCCCAGTCAGCAGCTGACACGGCCGGACAGAATGCGCAATTCGCAGCCAAGAGTGCCGAGGATGCGGACCTTGCCGCCAACAATGCCGTTCATCGTGCCGATTCGTTGGAGAGCGTGGTCAAGGGGCTTGACAACTACAAGCCGGTAGCCGACGTTTCGGTAACCTTCGGTTTCGACAAGGCCGCCCTGACCCAGGATGACCGCGATCAACTGGACAGCTTCGCCGCGCAGCTCGCCTCGGCCAAGGGTTACATTCTGGAAGTAACCGGCGGGACGGACTCCACCGGACCGGCCCAATACAACTACGACCTCAGTCAGCGCCGGGCCGACGCGGTGGTACAGTATCTTGCCTCGAAGTACGCCGTTCCCGCACACCGCTTCTATCTGATCGGCATCGGCAAGGACAAGGAAGTCGCTCCCAATACGACCGCGGAAGGCCGTAAGCAGAACCGCCGCGTACAGGTACGTTTGCTCTCAAATCTCGCCGACGCATCGACCCAGACAACCGCCGCTCAAACGCCTTCACTTCAAACAACCGCCGCGCGGTAACCGAGTTCTCCGTTCCAATCGTTCTCGGATCGGCGCAAAAGACTCCGGGCTTGCCCCGGAGTCTTTTGCGCCTTGAAGCGGATCGCACCGGCAACGGGAACCGAGCGATTCCGGCCGGATGCGGATTTTGCATCCAACTCCGGCCAAGTTCGGCTACGAATCTTGCGCAAAAAATCATTGTTGCGCGACGCAGAGAAATTGAATTGTCTTTACTGCCGTTATCCGTGTTTCGGTGACAATGTTTTGTTGTTCCACCCGAAAAATATTCGCCTTTTCGTCGCTGGCAGGCAGGTGCGCGACTCGATCTTGGAAATCGCTCAGAATTGTGTTTACAGCTATCTCGAAAAGCGGTAGCATTGTCTCCGCTAAATCGAAGCGGTTACATAATGCTCGCAATCGTGCGGTTCGTTGCACGGCGGCGAGTGCGTAGCCAATGTCTATCTAGAAACCGGTAACCGCCGTAACGTCAAACCGCTTACCTCCGAGCCGCCGGTTGCTGGGAGAAGGCCCTCTCCAGGAAAGGACCCCGATTATGAATTCCCGGTTTCACCCGCTTAAGAAAAGGCAATTCAAGGCTTTTGTTGCGACAGCGGCCTTTTGCCTGTCCTGCCTCCCCGTCTGGTCCGAGACCAGCGCAACCGTCACCGTAAACGCCAGTTCGGTCAGCTACCCGGTGCCTCCTGAAGGTTATGGGCTCTGCACCTACGTCTGGGACAGCAATATGCTCAGCAGCGGTGTGGCCGCTGAAGTCAAGGCCTCCGGCATCAACGCCCTCCGCTATCCCACCGGCTCCACTTCGGACGTATTCAACTTCATCAGCGGCACTCAAGCGTCGATGAACGACGGCGCCGGCTGGGACCCGACCAACACCTTCGCCAACTTTATGAGCGAGCTCGCCATTCCCGAAGGCGGCAAACCGATCATCACCACCAACTACGGCTCCAATGCTTCCAACAACGGCGGCGGCGATCCCAACGTGGCCGCCAATTGGGTCAAGTACGCCAATGTCACCAACAACTACGGCATCGTCTACTGGGAGATCGGCAACGAAACCTACGGCAACGGCTACTACGGCGGCTGGAATTGGGAATACGATCTGCACGACCTGGATCAAAACGCAGGCGACCGTGTGGGCAACGCCGCCCTCTCGCCCAACGCTTACGGCGCAAATGCGGCCGCGTTCGTAAAAGCCATGAAGGCCGTCGATCCCAGCATCAAGGCCGGCATCTCCGTCAGGACCGATGCTAACGGCTGGGACCGGGGCGTCTTCCAGGGAATCTCCAGCGCCCTCAGCGGCACCGGGTTATACCCGGACTTCGTCATCGTGCACTGGTATCCGAGCCTGCCCGAATCTCAAGTCCTTGGCGCGCAAGCCGGGATTCCCGCGGAGGTGGCTCAGATACGCTCCGAACTCAACAGCTACTACACGCTCAGCAACAAGAACGCGATGGAGATTCTCGTCACCGAGACCGGCCCCGTCAATATGGGTGGAGATTTCGAGTTTCTCTTCACCGTGGACGACTACCTAACCTGGTTTGAAAACGGCGCTTCCAATATGGACTTCGAGGACTTGCACCAAGGCTTCCTGTCGTCCCCCGGCGACGCCGGCGACCCCAGCGGGAGCTATCTCCTACCGTACGGCCCCTGGTACGGCGCAAGTCTGGCCAGCACGGTGGCGCGCCCCGGCGACAATATGGTGGCGACCACTTCCTCCAACTCGCTGCTTCGGGCGCACGCTGTTCAGCGCGCCGATGGCCAAACCGGCGTGATCCTCGTCAACGAAGATCCAAACAACAGCACCGCGGTCTCAGTCAATATATCCGGCGCCACACTTTCCAGCTCCGGCACCCAATACAACTTCGGCAACGCCAACTTCTCCAGCGGCAGTTGGATTGCCAACTCCGGCATCAGCACGAGTTCGATCAGCGGACTGGGAAGCAGCTTCACGGTCACCGTTCCCGCTTACTCGGCGATGGGCATTGTCATCCCGTCCAACACCAAGAGTACGCCGAGCTTCACGCTCTCTCCCTCGGCGTCCACTCTGACGGTAAATCCCGGCGGCAGCGGCACTGACACCGTTACGGTAACCGACGCGGGCGGATTTACCGGCAGTGTAACTCTTTCCGTATCCGGCCTGCCCAGCGGAGTTACAGCGACCTTCGGCACCAAC
>Ga0181520_10005635_pt1 | contig 19794 bp, 22 predicted proteins | sample PEATcosm2014_Bin_29_FD_132451 | JGI IMG/M metagenome (GOLD analysis project Ga0181520, IMG submission 132451) | Peatland microbial communities from MTU Mesocosm Facility, Houghton, MI, USA - PEATcosm2014_Bin02_30_metaG | ecosystem: Environmental > Terrestrial > Soil > Wetlands > Peat | place...
ACCGCGGAAGCTTCGTTGGCGGCAATGCGTGAGCGTAGCAAGTTAGGAATGGCAATGGCGGCGATGATCAGGATGATCGCCACAACGATGAGAAGCTCAATCAGCGAGAAACCCTTCTGTTTATGCATAACCTTTTCTCCGTCTGTCCTTCTTGAAGAAGGTTCAGGGTTTGGCATGGACTCGCGTCTCATCCGTGCAATCATCTCGCCAATCGAACCCAGTCTGCCCGGAAAGTGCTAAGAACCAGGCATCTTATTTTGATGCAATTACTTAGAACAAATGTCCCCCAAAGAGATTAGGAAAATTAAGTACCAGAAATATCTCCATAATGACAATTGGTGTCAATTCCGGATGACAATAAATGTCGATATAGGTTAAAATCAAGACTTCTGCTAGGTGAGATTTGGAGCGCCCACTAGGGACGAAAACCCATTCCTGTGTCCGTCGAATGGGCAGTGTACCTTACCGTATTTTCCAGTGGCGACCCGTGCACCATCAGCACGCAATCTGATCCCGCGAAATCTTCAGTCCCGTCAAATTACCCAGCACCGTTACCGCAATCTGGTCTGCATGGAAGAATTCCTGCGCTACTTTCTGAACGTCTTCGATCTGCACCGCCTCAATCCGTTCCGTAATCTCGTTCATCCCGTAGAAGCGGTCGTAGTACATCTCCTGCCGCGCCAGATTGCTCATCCGCGCCATCGATGATTCCAGGCTCAGCATCAGGCTGCCCTTCAGTTGTGCCTTCGCCCGCACCAGCTCCTCGGTAGTGACCGGAACCTCTTTCAGGTCGCGGAACTCCCGTATGACAGACTGCACCACCTTTGGCGCGGACTCTTTCGAGGTTCCCGCATACACAGCCAGGCAGCCGGTATCGCGATACGGATTCAGCTCGCTGAAAATCGAGTACACCAGCCCCTGCTTTTCCCGCACATTCTGGAAGAGCCGCGAGCTCATCCCGCCTCCCAAGAGCGTATTCAGCACGAACGACGAGTACCGGTTTTCATGCGAGATCGAGTACGACGGCACGCCGATGCACAGTTGCACCTGCTCCAGCGACTTCTTGTTGCGCATCGAGATCTTCGCCGTCGCCTTGGGAGCCAGATCCAGCACCGCGCTGCCGGCGGCAGGCAGGTGCGCGAATTTGCGCCTGGCTAGCTCCAGAAACTCGTCATGATTCAGGCTTCCTGCCGCCGCAATCACCATGTTCCCCGCCTGGAAGCGCTGTTGGTAGTAATCGAACAGCAGCGCAGGCCCAAACTTCTTCACCGTGTCGCGGGTTCCCAGGATTGGCCGGCCCAGCGGGTGGTCTTTCCAGAAATTCTGCACAAAAATCTCGTGGACCAGGTAATCCGGGTTGTCCTCGTCCATCTTGATCTCTTCCATGATCACGCTGCGTTCCTTCTTCACGTCCGTATCGTTGAAGCTAGGATTCAGCACCAAATCGCTGAGCACGTCCATGGCGTCGCCCAGGTTCTCATCCAGCACCTTCACGTTGAAACAGACGCACTCCTTCGCCGTAAAGGCGTCCAGATTGCCGCCAAATGAGTCCACCTGCCGTGCAATCATCTCTGCCGTGCGTGTGGTGGTGCCCTTGAATACCATGTGCTCGGCAAAATGAGAGATGCCGTTGACCTCGGGCTCTTCGTGCCGCGAGCCGGTACGTATCCACACCCCGGCTGAGACCGAGCGGATATGGGGCATCTCTTCACTCAAAATCGTGAGTCCGTTGGAAAGGACGGTCCTGCGTACATTCCGCAATGCTGGGTTCGAGTTTGTCTCTTGGTTCATTCAGATCCCTTCCAAGCGCCGCCTGCATGGCGGATCGTTCCGCGCACCTTTGTACTTATGGCTCCGCCGGGGTTGCTGGCAGGCCTCTATAAGCGCGATACAATCATACGGAGAGATAGAGGTGCCCAGGAAATCTGGAGCGCTTGTCTATTGGATGCATGCCAGCTCCCCCACAACTCGAACTTTTAGGCCTTACAGCTCAGCAGCTTACGGAGCTTGTCGAGCAGCTCGGAGAACCCCGGTTCCGGGCTCGCCAGCTCTTTGACGCCCTTTACCGCCAGCGCCTGGCAACTCTTGACGACATCTCTACTCTACCCAAAACCCTGCGTTCACGCCTGCTCGCAGAAGGCTATTCCGCAGGATTCCCTACCATCAGCCAGCGTTTTCTCTCCACAGACGGCACGGTCCGCTACTTGGTGCGCTTCGCCGACGGTCAAACCGTGGAGACCGTCTGGATGCCTGACGGGGATGGAGTTGAGGAAACCGAGGATCTCCAACCCGGTGCTGGAGCCTCCTTCCCGGCCAACTCCCGGAAACATCAAGCGAACCTCCGCGGCACAATCTGTCTTTCCTCGCAGTCTGGATGCGCCGTGAACTGCAAATTCTGCATGACCGCGCTGCTTGGCCTGCAGCGTAACCTCACCACAGGAGAAATCCTAGGTCAGGTCTTGCTGGTTCTCAATGACCACGGAATCGAAATCGGACGTGACCGGATCAATCTGGTTTTCATGGGGCAGGGTGAGCCGTTTCTGAACTACGAGAACTTCATTCACGCCGTGCAGCTCTTGGTCGAGGGTACCGGAATTCCCGAATCGCGCATGACTGTTTCCACCTCCGGCATCGTCCCGCGCATCGCCGACTTCGGCCGGGAGCCGGTACGTCCCCACCTCGCCATCTCCCTGAATGCCTCCAACGACCAGCTTCGCGGGCGCATGATGCCCATCAACCGCAAGTGGAATCTCGAAGCTCTCATGGAAGCCGCGCGCGAATTTCCCCTGCGCTCACGCGAGCGCCTCACCTTTGAGTATGTCCTGCTCTCCGGAGTCAACGACGCGGCGGAGAACGCCCACGAGGTGGCTGCCTTGCTACGCGGAATTCGCGCGAAGGTCAACCTCATCGCCCTCAATCCCGGTCCGGAGATTCCGTTCCAAACACCCCCGGCCAGTACCGTCGAGCGCTTTCAGCAGATTCTCGTCGCCGCTGGCGTCCCCGCCTATCTGCGTCGTCCCCGTGGACTCGACATTTACGCCGCCTGCGGACAGCTCAAGCGCACCACCGATCTGATCTCGCTCGGCTAGAACCGCTGCTCCAGAGCCGTACCCGTCGAACTCCGCTCTGTGCAAGTCTCGACCTCCAGCTCCGTTGCACGCATCTCACTCCACGTACACCATGGAGGAACTCGTATGTCTGAACGTCTCAGAGGATTTCGCGTGGCCATTCTCGCCACCGATCTATTCGAGGAAGCTGAACTTATCGAGCCCCGCAAAGCTCTCGACGAAGCTGGGGCAACCACAGTTGTCATCGCTCCCCACGCCGGAGAGATCCAGGCCGTCCAGCACGACCAGAAGACCCAGAAGGTTAAGGTTGACCAGACCCTCACGGATGCCGATCCCGAGCAGTTCGACGCGGTTCTACTCCCCGGAGGGGCCATGAATGCCGATGCCCTGCGCATGGAGCCCCTAGCCCAGGAATTTGTCCGCCGCATCGACCAGACCCGTCGGCCGGTGGCCGTCATCTGCCACGCTGGCTGGCTGCTCATCTCCGCCCGGCTTGTTCGCGGACGTCACATGACAAGCTACAAGACCATTCAGGATGATCTGCGCAATGCCGGAGCCTTTTGGAGCGACAAGGACGTCGTGCGCGATAGCAACTGGGTCTCCAGCCGCCAGCCATCGGACCTTCCTCGCTTCAACCAGGAGATTGTCAACCTCTTTATCGACCATCAGGTTCGCTCGCGCATTGCCGCCTGATCGCGCAATGTTCGCTCCGGCCAAGCTCAAGCCGGGAAGTGCGGTGCACGTGCTTCCCGGCTTTTCTGTGTCGTTCAGGTGCATGTGATTTGTGGTTCTCCATCTGCTACCATGAACTCTGCCCCCATGACGGTCTCTATGTTTACCCTGCGCGACTATGACAAGCGCGACTTCGAGTCGCTCTTCAAACTGGACCGTCTCTGCTTTGACGCGGGCATTGCCTACAGCCGTCCCGAGCTAGCCAGCTTCATCGAGCAGCGCCGCGCCTACACGGTGGTTGCCGACTGGACCGGCGACAGTTCCGAGTCCATCGCTGCACCGGATGTGCTTCCCGCCGTGCCTGACACCAGCGACTTCAGCCTCTCCCTGAGCCAGCCAGTAGCAAAGGTCCTTGGGAAGGGCCATGTCCAGCCGCCGCGTCGCCCCATCGCCGGATTCGTTACCTTCCATTATCAGCGTCAGGGCTACGGCCACATCATCACCATTGATGTGCATCCCGAAGCCCGGCGCCATCGCCTCGGCACCCTGCTCATCAATGCCGCCTGCGAGAAGCTACGCAAGATGACCGCCTTCATGGTGGTGCTCGAGGTCGCAGTCAATAACCATTCCGCCCTCGCCTTTTACGACAAGCACGGCTTCAAGCGCATCAAGGTTCTGGAGCGCTATTACAACCGCGACGTTGACGCCATCTTTATGACCAAGCGCCTGTAACACCCTCTGCGCAGTTCACCCATTCCTCCAGAGCGGCGGTCACGGCAATGTCGGACTGGTCGCTGGTAGGCTGCTCTCGGCAGCCGCGAAACGGAAGGTCGACTTCCCGTTTTCGGCGGTTCCTTCGACATTCTGCTTGCATCGTCTCCTTCCAGTCGTAGGATGGTTTGCGAAAGGATGAAAGACATGGAAGTCTCTGCGATGACCAAAGAATTACTCGAGGCAAAGCGTGCAAGGGGATTGACCTTTGCAGAACTCGGCAAACTGATTGGACGTGACGAGGTATGGGTGGCAGCCCTGTTCTATGGACAGGCGAGGGCAGACGAGGCGGAAGCTCAGAAGCTCATTTCTGCCCTGGAACTCGGCGACGATATCGCCGGTGCTCTCACAGAGTTTCCGGTCAAGGGGATGGGTCCGGTAGTCCCAACCGACCCGCTGATCTACCGCTTTTACGAAATCATGCAGGTCTACGGAATGCCCATGAAGGCCGTGATCCATGAGAAGTTTGGCGATGGCATTATGAGCGCCATCGACTTCAGTCTGCACATCGAGAAGGAGCCTGACCCAAAAGGCGACCGCGTCAAGGTGACAATGTCCGGAAAGTTTCTTCCGTACAAAAAGTTCTAGAGCAGGTCAGCCAATGAAGAGGTTGAGGTGTCCCCGCGCGTCTTTCTGGTGCCGGGCGGCCGTAGCCATAAGGAGAGGCGGCGTGATTAGGTTCCGCATCGCTCATGCTTGATCGGCTGGTCGTGGAATCCGATGTCAATTCAGGTTCTATGCCACAGCCCGCCTCATCCGCTTACGATGGGTTCGATGGTCCAGCGAGAGAATAGGTCTTTCAGAACTAGACACCCAAGTGTCTACGAGATGTGCCCTCTGCGCCGGAAGCGTGCCGCCGAGAACGCGTGACATGCTCAACAGCGAGTGGCTCCCACAGACGCGGCAGGTGTCATGGGGGCTATCGCTGATTACCTCGCACTCTGCGCAGAGCACGGCATTCCGCAAGCAAATCGTATTGACATCTGTTTTTTCAGTCGCGTCCATGGAGATTGCCTCCTTTTCGCAGCTCACATTGTATTCAGATGCGGAGAATGCCAGGAAAGTGTCATTACTCTTGTGCTAAAAGCGATGCGAGTAAGGCCGCAAAGTGGAACGGCCGGTTGGACAACGCAGGCAGACTCGCTCTCCAGAATTTCTATAGGCGCCATGTGCCGGAAGATCGCAACTCTTACCCGATTCCTGGGTTTGCCTTAATGACTTTGACGGTGCAAGATGGCAACCGGAACCTCAACGATGCGAAATCAATGGTGGGCTCTCGTGTTCATCCTGGCGGCGCTGGTACCGGCGCACGCGGACGCCGTACTCCTATTAGAAGAGCCGTATGGGAGGTTAGGCAATGTAGACCCTACGGGGCATGCGGCGGTATATCTCACGGGTGTCTGTGCCGTCTCGCCAACCGTGCTGCGCCGCTGCCAGCCGGGCGAGACCGGAGTCGTCATCAGCCGCTACCACAGGATTGCGGGATATGACTGGCTCGCGATTCCTCTTCTTCCTTATCTTTATGCCGTGGATACCGTGCAAGAGATCCCGCAAGCGGTTGACGCGCGATTGGTGGCAGAACTCAGAGATGGCTATCGCCGTGCCCACTTGCTCGCCCTGGCGCCCAATGATGCCGATGGACGTGCGCCGCAAGGTGACTGGACCCAATTGGTCGGCTCTGCTTACGATCGCAGGCTTTACGGCTTCCAGATAGAGACCATTGCGGAGCAGGACGAGGCGTTCATTCAGCGCTTTAACAACAGGAAAAACAAAGGTCACTACAGCCTGTTTTTTGCCAACTGTGCCGACTTTGCAGGCGCTGTGATCAACTTCTACGCGCCACACGCAGTCCACCGCAACTTCATTGCCGATGCCGGGATCACTACGCCGAAGCAGGTTGCCAAGTCGCTTGCCAGCTATGCCCGGCATCATCCGATTGTAGAGTTATCGTCATTTCAAATTCCCCAGGTACCGGGCAGCATACCGCGCAGCGGGCCTGTCGATGGTGTGGCCGAAGCATTGCTGAAGTCGAAGAAGTATGTCGTGCCACTCGCCATCCTCAGTCCAGCAGTTACCGGCAGCATTGCGGTCGTTTACCTGACCGAAGGACGCTTCAATCCGAAGCGCAACGCCGGGGTCTTTGATATTGGCCGTGCGGTTCAACCGCAGCCGCCAAGAACTGCGCCGTCCCTTGAGAGCGATTTCGAGACGGAAGCCACTCGGGCAATCGTTTCCGGCGTGCAGAATTGATGAGAGGAACGGGGACGCGGCGGCCATGAAGCCGCCAACGGATCGCCTGCGCCTTGGAATTCCGTTCCAACTTCATCCTGGGCAAGAAGCGTTGCCAGGTGTTTACTCATCACATTCAACCTCGCGACTCCGGTAGTACGCTACTGGTAGGAGGATATTCATGAGCACCGCTGCCGCCCCAGAATCCCAGACCTTAAAGAACCTGAATGCCGCTTACGAAGGTGAGAGCAACGCCGCCATCCGGTACACCGCATTTGCCATCAAGGCAGACGTCGATGGCTTCGTCCGTGCCGCTGCGCTGTTTCGTGCCGCCGCCCGTGCTGAGCAAGTTCATGCTGCTCATCACGCCCGCATCATCGTAAAAATGGGCGGCACTCCTCACGCCGATATTCACTCGCCTGAGGTAAAAAACACAAGCGAGAATCTTGAAGCGGCCAAGGCTGGCGAGGAGTACGAGCGCGACGTGATGTATCCCGGCTTCATCCAGGAAGCCGAAGCCAGTGGCCACAAAGAAGCGGTGCGCAGCTTTACGCTGGCAGAGAAGGCCGAAGCCGTGCACGCGCGGCTCTATGGCGAAGCGCTGGCGAATCTGGATGCGCAGCGCGTCCCCACGGTCTTCTATGTATGCCTGGTCTGCGGCGAAGTCACAGACAACCCAAACGAAGCGGAGCACTGCCCCATCTGCCATGCTCCAAAGGAGAAGTTCGACGCCGTACGCTGAGCTTTTCCGCTCCCCGAATCCCGCAACAGAAAGGTCAGCGTCGTGCTGGCCTTTTGTAATTGGACATCACAGGACGGCGAGCCTCGCTTGCCATCGTGGATTGAGCGTTACCCTCAATCATCTCAAACGTTGTAAACTCCGGATCATCAGGAATGCTCTATGAAAACAAATTGAGCGGAGACGATCTCTTGACCGAACCATCTTACGAAGAACTGAAAGCAAAGCTCGCGGAACTCGAAGCCAAGCAGCAGCGCGGCGGCACCATGACCTTCAAGGTATCCGACAAGGGCGGCGTCAGCGTCTACGGGCTTGGCCGCTTTCCTGTGACTCTGTATTATGAGCAGTGGATCAAGCTCTTGGACATGTCGCAGGACTTACGCCAGTTCCTTGAGGAAAATAAAAGCAAGCTCAAGTTGAAAGAATTGTAGTTACCCCGAAGCACCAGCGCATCCAGCCGGTTGGCTGAATCACCCCGGCGTTGGTGGTGGAGCACAAATGGACATACTGGCAATTCTCGCGGAACTTCACGGTCAACGTGACCGGATCAATCAGGCAATCGAAGCACTGGAATCGCTGGACGGGACAAGTCTCCTCGGCAACGGTCCCCATCTTCCAATTCCTGTTACCAAGCCTGCCGCCACAGTTACTTTGACCGCTGGACGCCGCAGCATGAGTCCTGCCGCCAGGAAGAAGATTGCATTGGCGCAGAAAGCCAGATGGGCGGCCCAAAAGAAGAGCGTGCCTGTGGCAGCCTCAAAGTCCGCTCCTATCCAGGACACAGCGAAGTCGGCGCGCAAGACTGCCCCGCGTGTGGTCAGCCCCGAGAGTCGCAAGAAGATGGTAGAGGCCCAACAGAAGCGGTGGGCGAAGAAGCGGGCCGGGAACTCCGCTGCGAAGAAGGCGTCAGCGGCTCCGGTCGTCAAGGCGGCAGTGAAGGAAGCCGCGAAAGCGTAGTAGACGAAGCTCAACGCCCTTCCAGAGCTGGTGTCCGTTCTTGTTGGTGATCCCGGTACTCCCTCGGATGCCGCCAAAGCATCACAGTGTACAAGGCGAAAGAGCCGGAAACCACGCCCATTTCGGCGCTCGCTCGGGAGGCCAAGGCGCTTGTCGCCTTGGCCTCCCGAAATCAGGGAACCCGGAATGCTCCCGCATTACTCAGGAGGAGATGCCCGCAATCAGCCGGGGAGTACAACCATCTTGGCTGAGCTCGAGATCAAGGACTGGATCTGCAGGCGGCCATCCCGTCCGCCTGATTTTCGTGGAGCAAGACCATGGCAATCACCGACTTTCGCTGCATCAGCCGCTTTTGCGTCCCGTTCTGCGATATTGACATGTTGCAGCATGTCAACAACGCCTCCTATGTGGTCTGGGCTGAGACCGTTCGTTGCATCTACTTCGCCGAGGTTCTCAAGGAATCGTTAGCCGGGTCGAGCGGAATCATCCTGGCGCGGCTGGAACTCGATTACGAGCAACCCCTCGACTACCGCGAGCAAGTCGCCGTCGGGTGTCGCATCTCCCGCATTGGACGCAAGTCGTTCGATTTCACCTACGAGATTTGGAGCGAGACTCGTCAGCAACGTTCTGCACGCGGGCTCTCCGCAATGGTCGCCTACAACTATGAGAGCAAGTCGTCCATCGTGGTTCCCGAGCGATGGCGCGAGGCGATCACCGCATACGAAGTGGTCGCACCGGCCATGGGATAGGTGAAGTTGGATGTACGCATCACAGCTGTGAAAAGGTGAAGCATGGAGCGCAAAGAGTTCGTCAAGGTAATGCAAGAGGTACTCGACTCGCTCCCGGAAGAATTCCGCACTCGCATCCGCAACGTCGCCGTACTGGTTGAGGACCTCCCGCCAGGCCAGTTATCAACCACCTCCTGCCACCCAATCAAACTCCTTCTCGGACTCTTCCACGGCGTGCCGGTTACCCGCAAGAGCGTATTCAGCTTATCCACCGGGCCTGATTACGTGGTCCTCTACCAGAAGAACATCGAGGCCGTATGTTCCACCGAAGCCGAAATCCGCGACCAAATCCGGCGAACTGTCATCCACGAATTCGGCCACTATTTCGGTATGGATGAGGAGCAGCTCAAAGACGTTTAGCCGTTGCCGATAGACAAGAGCCTCGCGCTATTTTGCTTTGGCGGCCTGTGCCATTTCGGCCATTTTGGCAAGCCGCTTCTGGATCATATTCACCCGCTTGCGCATCTCTGGTGAGCTGTTCACAACCTTCTCCACGCCCGCCAGGAAAGCTGGATTTTCCATTTGTTGCCGCACTTCCTTTAGAAAAGGTTTGAATTTGGCGTAAACAAACACCATCTCGCCGTTCCACGTGAAGAACAGACCAGGGTGGACAATACCGTTCAGGACGAAAGAAGCCGCATTCTCCCAATACGAAAAAACCTGCCGTGCCCAGGCATTCTCCTGTGTCCCCATCGCCTGAATAAGTTTGAGAACATCATCAATTCCCTCGGGCTGGAACTGATAATTGACGAAGTTACGTGCCTTGCGCATTTCTGTTTCCCGGCGCAGTTCGTAAAGCTTCATACAGATGTCTGCATCCATCGCGGTTGCTTTTTTGCTTGTAGCCATGTGCGTTCTCCTTTGATCTTTGATTTCCATTTTAGCTTCCAGCAGCCCCGGACTGCATACCCGCAAGCGAGCCAATTGTATTTTATTAGCGGCTTAGTTCGCTTATGTGCGCTACACGACATACACCCCAAGCCAAAGGTGATAATTTCCCCTCAGCAATTTGATTGGGGTGGCGCAACCGGTAGAAGCGCCTTGGAGAACAGATCAAGCGGCTTCGGAACACGTTCTGCGAACTACATCCTCCGATTCACTCAGCCAGGCTCCATTCAAAAAAGGGACACACATGATGGAAAAGGGAACAGTAAAGTGGTTTAACGACGCCAAGGGATTTGGATTCATCAGCCGCCAGAATGGCGAAGATGTCTTCGTACACTTTTCAGCAATTCAGGCGAGTGGTTTCAAGACTCTTCCAGAGGGGCAGGCTGTTCAGTTCAGCGTCGTCAAAGGACCGAAGGGCTGGCAGGCAGAGAACGTGACTCTTGTTTGAAGTTCTGCATCCGAATCGTTATGCGAGGGGCAGCTTCCAGGCTTTCAAGCTGCCTCTCCCCTGCTGTGCCGGGAACGTCCTGAATCATCCTCAACAGCAAAGCCCCCGTCCAATGTCCGGGGGCTCGGGAAATCTGAGACAGACACCTTAACGCCGCCATTCGTGGCCATGCCGCACATCGTACCGGTATGCATAGGGTCTCGCGTACTCCCGTCCAACGTAACCATGCCCCACATAGACATAGGGAGGATAAACGTAGCCGGGAGCGTACGCCACATACGGCGCAGGAGCTACATAATGCGGCCGTGCGACAACGTATCCGTACGCTGGACGCACGCCCACTCCAATGACGACCTCGGCATTCGCCTTCGGAGGGGCGATCAGCGCCATCGCGAAGACCAGACCAAACAACGCGGCTAAAGATTTCTTCAACATTTTCAAGCCCTCCATATTCACTGAGTAGAAACCCAGGGGGTCCGGAAAGTTGCGCGGCCAATGCTGCCTTCCTGCGTTTTGCCGCTCTCCTTGAAGCAAATCATTGTCGCTTAGATAAACAGGCCCGTGCCAATGAATCCTGAAAATTCTGCTACGTACTTGATTCTACCGATGACACAGAATCCATAGTAGTCAGCGCTTCCTCTTTCTTCTGCGGATCGATTTCGCTCGTCTCAAACCTACCGGACTGCTTTTGTATTGATACGGTGCAATCCAAACGACAAGTAACAGCAAGCCAACGCATAACAATAGGGCGACAACGAACACGAATGCATTGCCGAAGCTCACCATCGTTTGCTCCATTGCGTGGTCTGTCATCAGCATTCGGATCTTGATCAGCTCGGCAGGATATTGGGTTTTCGCTCAACGGGTTCGACTTCTAGTGGCGCTCATCTCTTCTCGCGTATTCATCACAATTGCCACGTATCTTCTGGCCAGCTCGCGAATGCGTTTCGACTCATGGTGATTCAGCGCATCCGCCGAAACCAGCCCCGTGCCAACACCCAGGACATCCGCACCGCTACGAATGAAATCAGCGGCGGAATTCTGGTTGACCCCACCAGCCGCGATGAGCGGAACATCAGGAAAGGGCCTCCGCAAGGCCCTTATGTAATTTGGACCGCCGATCTGAGCACACGGGAATATCTTGATGAAATCAGCGCCGAGGTCCCATGCCGCAGAGACCTCGGTTGGCGTCATCGCACCGGGGATTACAGTAATGCCGCGCTTCCGCGACTCCTCTACAACGGTGGCTTTTAGCGAGGGGCTGGTAATGAAATGCGCGCCTGCGTCAATGCAGGCCGCGACGGTCTCCACATTGAGAACTGTTCCCGCGCCAACAATCAGTTCGGATTCGGACGCCACCAAGTCGGCAATTACTTCCAGGGCGCCGCGCACCGTCATAGTGATCTCAACAATGGGAATGCCGCCGCCGGCGATTGCTTCCACGGCGAACCTGGCCTCCTCGGCCGTTGCAACCCTGACAGCAGGAATAATTCCAACCGAGCGGATTCGTTCTCGAACCTGATCTCTCGTCATGTTCCCTCGTGCAGATTTATGGTGCAACTTCTGTCCCTGTTGCAGAACTTAGCTGATGAATCGCCATCCACGTTTGGCCATATGCATTTAGAGCGTTCAGAGCTGTGGTGCGATGGTCCTGCACGGCGTTCAGATAATCCAGCAGCGCAAGTCCTCCTTGCCGGTATGCAAACTCGGCAATCGACAGTACGTCGTTTGCTTCGGCAAGATAATGTCCGTTATACCGATCCGAAATCACCTTCGCGGTTGTGTACTGTACCCAGGCCTGGCTGACATCGGAAAGTACCTGGTTTCGAGCGGCAACTTCCGAGAATCGATTGGATTGCGCCTGGTACTTAGTGGTGAGCTTATTGCCTTGGTTGCGATCGAAGATTCGCAAGGGAATGCTGATGCTGAAACCTGCGGAGTTATACGTTCCGCTGCGATCAAATTCTCCCTCAAGTGTGGGATCGGTGGTTCCGTTCGCGAATGCGAGTTTTACATTGGCGTCAGCAGCACGGACCGCCGCCTGTGCTGCCTGGTAGTCAGGCCGCGCCGTCAGCGCCATCGCTTGCAGTTCGTCGAGCGTAGCCGAAACACTGGGAGGAACAACATCGCCTGCGATGTCGAACGACGGACTCGGCTTTTCGACTCCCATCAGAGTTTGCAACTGATCGCGTGCCGTCGCGAGGTTCATTTCGGCAGTTGACTCGTCGGTTTCAAACTGCGCCATTTGCAGGTCCAACCGCTCGAAATCAAGCTTGCCAATGTCGCCGTGGACAAATCGTTCATGATTGATTTCAAGTTGGCGCGCGAAGTCCGTGCGATTCGCCCGCGTCAGATTCAGAGTCGCCTTGGCCACCAGCATATTTGTAAACGCCTGCTTCACGCTAAACAGCGTCTGGCGTTGCTGGTCACGATATTGCGATTCGGTCTGTTCTGAAGTTGCCTTCGCGGAATCCATGCGCCAGCGCCGCTTCTCACCGCGCTCCATGAGCCTGGAAATCTGCAAGCTGTAGGCATAAGGATTCGAGGCACCTTGCGCAGGCAGCGTCACGTTCGTGCCGTAGAAGGTCATGTCTGGATTCACGCGCAGCGAAGCCTGGATCTCTTGTGCTTTTACGCCTTGCAAATTGCGTTCGGTGGCCAGCAAGACCGGGTTCCTGGCCTTCGCAATATCAATCACCTGCTGCAAGCTCATCGGTGCGGACTGTGCCACGGCACCGACAGACAGCGCAATACTGGTCAGGAGTGCGAACGATAGTCGCGCTGCTGAAATCGTCATCCTACTTTGTCTTTTCATCGTCAATTCCACATCGCAGCATTAGTCTTCAAAACCAGGTTCAGGAGCGGGCAGCACATCGCCATCGCCAGCGATCCAGACATAGAGCGTGGGCAGCAGCAACACGCTGATCAAGAGCGCAGAGACAAGACCACCCACGATTACGATTGCAAAAGGCCTCTGTGAATCTGACCCAATGCCGTGTGACATTGCCGCAGGAAGCAAGCCGAGAGTAGCAACCAGCATGGTCATCATGATTGGACGCAAGCGCAGCACTGCTCCTTCGACGGCTGCCTCTTCAATCGTGTATCCCAGGACGCGCATCTGGTTGATGTATTCGAGCATGATGACGCCTGTCTGCACCGACACACCGAAAAGCGCGAGGAAGCCCACTCCCGAAGAGACGCTGAAATGCGTTCCGGTCGCGAGCAGCGCAAGCAATCCGCCCAGTGGCGCCATGATTACGTTCAGCAATATCAGCAGAGCCCACTTGAAAGAGTTGAACATCGTGTAAAGGATGATGAAGATCAGGAGCACGGTAATCGGCAACACCAGCAGCAGTCTCGCGTTCGCCCGCTTCTGGCTTGCGTATTCTCCCGCCCAGTCGATGTAATAACCCTCCGGGAGCTTCACGTTCTGGTTGACCTTGGCAATGGATTCCTCGACGGTGCTGCCCAGATCGCGGCCGCGCACACTGTACTTGATGGCGACGTAACGCTGCCCGCCTTCGCGATAGATTTCTTCAGCGCCATCCTCCACGTGAACAGTCGTCAACTGGGCTAGCGAAACCCGCTCTCCCGAGGGCGCAAGCAGGCGGATGTCGTTGATGGTCTCAGTCGTATTGCGGTACTGAGGAAGATATCGGACGACAAGGTCGTAACGGGCTTCTCCGCGAAGAACCTGGCTGACCGCTCCTCCTCCGACGGCGGTCTGAATAGCATCCTGAATATCCGCCACATTGATTCCAAATCGCGCGGCGGCCCTGCGGTCCACTTTGTAGTCGAGGTTTGGCTGGCCCATCACGCGGAAGAGCCCGAGATCGCTTACGCCGTGGATGCTGCTCATCACGCCGACAATTTCGTTTCCCTTGGCCTCCAGGGTCTTCAAGTCGTCGCCATAGATCTTGACGGCCAGTTCACCTTTGACGCCGCTCACGGCTTCTTCAACGTTGTCGGAAATTGGTTGCGAGAAATTCCAGATCACTCCGGGAACCTTTTCAAGCTCGCGGTTCATCGCTGCGATCAGCTCTTCTTTATCGCTGCCGAAGACGGGGCGCCATTGTTCCTTTGGCTTCAGGTCAACAAAGTATTCGGTGTTGAAAAATCCGGTTGTGTCGGTGCCATCATCAGGCCGGCCAGTCTGGCTGGCCACCTGCGTCACCTCGGGAAAAGACGCGAGGATGGCGCGCGTCCTCGTCATAACCTCCACGCCTTCGGTGGGGCCTGTGCTGGGAGCCAAAGTTCCTCGTACCCATATGGCACCTTCGTCAAGATGCGGCAAAAACTCCGATCCAACAACGCCGCTGAACGCCAACACGCCCGCTCCAGCCAGAGCCAGGAGAGCGGCCCCAACGGTTATTCTGCGATGACGAATCGCCCAGGTTACCGAGCTCCTGTAACGGTTGGTGAGCCAGATAAGAACGGGGTTGTGCCATTCTTTCGCGCCCTTGCTGAAGAGGAAGCTTGACAGTACGGGAGCAAGCAGCATGGAAAAGATCAAAGCTCCCAGCAGCGCGAAGGCCACGGTCCATGCCATTGGTTTGAATAAGCGTCCCTCCACCGCCTGCAAGGTGAAGATGGGCAGGTAGGCGGTGATGATAATGCCGATGGCGTAGAAGACCGGCCGTTGTACCTCATGCGCGGCCTGCCGGATCTTCTCTCGCGGAGAGCGTTCGTTTCCGTTAGAGTTGCGCTTGCCAAGATTGCGGACAATATTCTCCACCATGACCACGGCGCCATCAACGACCATGCCAAAATCCAGCGCGCCTAACGAAAGCAGATTCGCCGGAATGTGGCGCAGGTCGAGGCAGATGGAGGCAAACAAGAGAGCGAATGGAATCGTAAGCGAGACGATGATTGCGCCACGCACGTTTCCTAGAAATAAGAAAAGAATGATGACAACGAGAATAATGCCTTCACTCAGGTTGTGCAGCACCGTATGGGTGGTGTATTGCACCAGGTCACTGCGATCCAAGTACGGCACAACTCTGACGCCTTTTGGCAGAATGTGCTCATTCAGTTCCTTGATCTTGTCGTGAATTGCCGAGAGCGTTGGATCCTCGTCCGCACCCTTTTGCAGCAGCACGATGCCGCCGATCATATCGTCTTCGTCGACGATCTTTCCATCCATACGATGGATGGCATATCCCATCTGTCCGAGCCTGATCTTTGGTCCCTGAGCGACCGTGCCCAGGTCTGCGATTCTCACCGGCGTGCCGTTCTGCGCCTTGACGACTACCTGCTCAATATCACGGGCCGAGGCGACCAGACCAACTTCGCGGACGTTGACCTGCTGCTGACCCTGTTCGATGAAACTGCCGCCTGCATTGATGTTGTTGTTGGTGAGTTGCTGCTCAACTTGCGCAAGGCTCAGTCCATACCCAACCAGCTTTGCCGGGTCGAGACGCACCTGGTATTCACGGGTCATGCCACCAAAGCTGGAAACATCGACCACACCGGGAACAGACTTGAACTGTTTTTCTAACGTCCAATCCTCCAGCGACTTCAACTCCATATTGTCGTAGAGCGGATTGGTGCTCTCGAGACGATAGAACATGATCTGCCCGACCGGGCTGTAATCAGCGCCGATCTGCGGCTGCAGTCCTTGTGGCAGGTTCGCCTGCGACAGACGCTCAAGAACTTTTTCACGATTCCAATCGTTCACCGAATCGTCGTCGAAGATCAACATGACACTCGAAAGCCCCGCCAGCGAAACCGAGCGCAGATGAACCATGTGCGGAATGCCCGCCATCTGAATTTCAATGGGCACAGTGACCTGCTGTTCTACTTCCTCCGCTGCGCGCCCGGGCCATTGGGTAATTATCTGAACATAATTGTTCGCGACATCGGGATAAGCTTCCACCGGCAAGTTGCGGAAGGAGACGGCTCCCCAGATGAAGAGCAGAATCGCGGTGCCCAGAACAAGCCAACGATTGTTCAGTGCGAAATCAACAAGACCGCGAATCATTGTTGCTCCGTCGCGTTCTGCAGCTCCAGCGCATTCTGCACAACCTGTTGACCGGGATTCAATCCCGATGTGACTTCCTGTAAATTGCCCGGAAGCATTGCCCCGCCTTGCACTTCAATGCGCCTGAATTGCCCCTGTTCCACGGGCTGATACACCCAGTCACGGTCCTGCAGATGCACAATTGCCGTGGACGGAACCGCCGCGCGCTTCTGCAGACCTTTGCCGAAGAACGTGGCGTTCACAAACATTCCCACGCGCATGAGGTTGCCGGGATTCTCCAATTCGATTCGCACCTTCGCGGTACGAATGTTGGTGTCGAGAACGGATCCTATGTCGCTGATACGGCCCTTCAATATCTTGTCGGGATAGGCGTCCAGACGAATCTCAGCCGTCTGGCCAACCTGCACGATGGCGAGATCGTTTTCATACACATCGCAGATCACCCACACTCGCGAAAGGTCGGCGATCATGAAAGCGTTGGGCGATCCGGACAAAGCCGTGCCCGCCGCCGATGCATTGGTTACATTCTGCGCGATGATCACTCCACTGGCCGGCGAACGAATCTCGACCAGGGCGGATGGATGATTCTTGTCGACGCCCAATAACCGAAGCTGCTGATCGGCCGCCGCCAGCGTCGCCGATGCGTCCTGTTCATTGTTTTCGGCAATCTCGAGCTGGCTCTTCGAATTCGCACCTTTTTCAAATAGAACTTGCGTGCGATCCAGCTGGAGACGCGCCAGGCGCTCATCATTCTGGGCTTTAAGAAATGCGCTGAATGCGCTGGCGACGTCGGTGCTTTCCACCTGCATGAGGCTCTGGCCTTTCCTCACCGTGTCTCCCAGACGCACTTTTATATTCACCACGCGGCCGTTCGCGAGAGAGATGACGGGAATCTCGCGGGAGATATCAGGGTTGACCGTTCCGGTCACGCGGAGCTCGCGAGCCGCCTCATGTTCGACCGCGCTCACCAGCGGAAACTGATCCGGATGCGCGACCTTCAGCAGATTGACATCTTCTTTCTTTTCAAGTTCTGCGCGAGGGGGAGCTTCCTGCCTCGGATCTGCTGCTTTCTTGCAGTCTATGTTCATCAGTAGGCAAACAGAGCACACAACCACATACAACATTCTTTCTTTCATAGTTCCTCAAAACATCCAATACGCCCATCCCAAAAGGGCGATCGCACACTCCTCCCCGAGGCTGCGGGAGTTGCGCGCGTCCACGCTTATTTGAAATCGGAACTGAGATTCTGGAGAGCTATCTTTGAGCCGTCTTGGGCTATCTTTTGATAGATTGACCCGAAACCTCAAACTACTGAGAACATGCATACGACAAAATGAATGAACTTTTCGTTTTGAGAGGAGTCACGACGTTACCTAAAAAGCAAGAGGTGAAGGTTCTTGATATTGGCCTTAGCATGTTCGAGGTTCGCACATCGGCCGGTCAGGAGTGCTGGGTGCTGAGCAATATGCCCGGCAGGGCAGATCAGGCTGGCCGGTAGCCCGCAGCTCAACTTCGGACGGGACGTCCGCCCTAACACTCATCCGGCAAGAGGGCGCAAGTTAAACTCCTGTCGGCCTCTGTGAGGATCCAGACCTACGAGGCAGCCACTTTCTTCGGGCGTCCACCGAGTTTGCCATTGGCGCGCACAGCCGCCACCTTGGCAATGGAGCGTGCTTGCCCCCTGCCTTTCCCAACTGCGCTGCCATCCACCGCCGCGACCCGAGGAACCCTTCCAGGAGCGAAGGCAAGTAAAGATCGGCATCGAGCTTCGGGAAATGCAACCCGAGCCCCGATGGCGAAATCTCGATTTTGGCAAGCTGTTCGGGTTTTGCCTCATCAAGCCCTTGGGCATCCTTCGGGTTGAAGGAAACGGTAAGGCGGCTGCTGAGATCGATGACGACGCGGTCAGTCCGGCGGTCATAGCGAGCCGCAACAGCGGTTGGAGTCTTAGCCAACAAAGCCGCCGCCCGAAGGTTCGCTGCCTCGATTTCGTCCTTACGGTTCACCATGAATCTTGCCCCACGCCGCGCACAGACGCGCTGTTCTAGCTGTTAAGGCCGTCTTGATTTTCGCCAGATCACCGGGCGAAAATCCGTAGTTTTCTCGCAGCTCTGGCGGCCCGTCGGGGGCAATTCAGCTTGAAAACAGCCTCACAGCCATCGCCGATGACGGCACATGGGCGGGTCTATGATCGTTCGGGTAGACGACAACCCGCAGTCCATCTATCACGGCAACTTTTGGCTTGACTGGGACACGCGCCGAAACATCCTTTCGCACAGCAAAGCCCGCGGCTTGTGTACGCCGCAGACTCGATATCTGAATTGTCTTGGAGAAAAACTATTGGTGGAGGCGAGGGGAGTTGAACCCCTGTCCGAAAGCGCTGAAAGCGAGGAGCCTACATGCGTATTCGATTCAAGCCGTGGTCATTAACCACAACGTTCACCAGTCACGCTAAGAATCGGCAAGAAACGTACCTGGCTAGCCTGTTAATCTCACTCCAACCCCCAGACGTAGGGTGCGGAGCCAGCCTACTGTGCGACGTTCTGACCGCAGCCCGTAGGCGAAGCCGCGGAGAACGGCAACTTAACTAATTAAGCTGCGTAAGCCAGTTCAGTGTTGGCAACTGTGTTTGTTTCACACGATTAAGGGTGCGTGAACCCCTGCATGCCTCCTGGCCGCAACCGTTTCCGTCGAAGCCGTGACGCCCCCAAAACTACTCCAGCCGAGACCCCAGTTTTTGAGTCTCGGACTGGCACCGTGAAGCAAAGCCAGTTTCGAACAGCGATTCACGGAGAGCTTTTGCGTCTTTGGTAGCTCCGCGCCCGAAGTATTCGGTGGAAGCTACCGGCCTGGTCCGCTGCAACTTCGCCGCGAACCTGAAAGGTCTTGGGACCATTTCAAAGAGCTGCTCCCACTCTACATCAACCCGTCAGTGGAAGCTACCACGTACAGTCTAATAGATGTACAATCCGCCCCAAACGATTCATCTCCCGCTCTCGCACTTGCATGGCGTCAGAAATTCCAGTTCCGGCGCCTTTTCGATCACTCCGCACTCCGCTGCCAGCTTAAAGTACAGCGCCAATCCCTTCCGGCACTCCGCATCCAGCGTGTAGTGGATGTTCTGGCGCAGATAGTTCGCAATCGCGCACTCTCGTAGTCCCATCCGTGGCGACCATTCCTTCGCAATTGCCGCCACGCTTTCCGGTCTTAACCCGTGGTCGCGCGAGCGCCGGAAAATCCCGTCCAAGTCCAAC
>Ga0181520_10005636_pt1 | contig 19791 bp, 21 predicted proteins | sample PEATcosm2014_Bin_29_FD_132451 | JGI IMG/M metagenome (GOLD analysis project Ga0181520, IMG submission 132451) | Peatland microbial communities from MTU Mesocosm Facility, Houghton, MI, USA - PEATcosm2014_Bin02_30_metaG | ecosystem: Environmental > Terrestrial > Soil > Wetlands > Peat | place...
ACGGGACAGCCGAACGATTTCATGATGGGAATCGAGCGCATGTCGGCCACGAGATTGTTGTAGCCGAACGTCGTGCCGCGCTCGGTGAGCAGGATTTTCTCCGCGCCCGCCCGCCGGGCCTTGTCCACAACCTGTCCCATTTCCGCCGGCGACAGGAATTGCCCTTTTTTAATGTTCACAATCTGGCCGGTGACAGCGGCGGCTTCAATCAAGTCCGTCTGCCGGCAGAGGAACGCGGGGATTTGCAGGATGTCCACCACCTCGCCCGCGATGGCGGTGTGCGATTCACAATGAATGTCCGTCAGCACCGGCACACCGAATTCCGCGCGAACTTTGCCGAGGATTTCCAGACCGCGTTCGAGACCGATGCCGCGAAACGATTTGCCGGAGGTGCGGTTGGCCTTGTCGAAGCTGGCCTTGAAGACGTAAAAAATTCCGAGCGCGGCGCAGGTTTTCTTGAGCGCGGCGGCGGTTTGCAGACAGAGATCCTCGCTTTCAATCACGCACGGCCCGGCGATCAAAAACAACCGGCGCGGCGAATTGAGGTTTTTCCAGATGGCAACGTCGTTGAACACGCGGAAGTTTTAGCAACAAACCGGGGGAAAGTAAATGATGACAAAATTCGCGGCTCTATCGTGCTGCCCAAAATCCGAAGTCGTGAATCGCTCCTTTATAAACCCAATCGCTGAATCCCGGACACTCGGCCCGCATCCGTTCCAGCCATGCCTCTTCATCATAGGTCACCGCGTCCGGGACAAAATCCTTTTGTTGGCTGGCGTAATAGCATGTGTTCCACTCGGAGGCGGCGTCGCAGCCGGACTTTTTTAATTTTTCAACGCTTCGCTGCACGTTCACAATTTCTTCCGGCGCGCGTCCGGCGCGCGCCGCGCGTTCCAATTGTTGCCGCGCACAGCGATTCAACCAACCGAAAATTTTATGATTTGCCGCGCCTGCCAAAGCAGCCTCCGCATCCATAAACTCCTGCTGTGGCCACGGGATGGCTTTTTCCCTCATCACCCGGAGTTCCTCAAAAAAATCATGAGAGGTGTCCGCCAGATTCTGGAGGACTTCATATGAAGCAAAATAGGGCGTGCCATAGCGTGGAGGTGTGGATTGAATCAAGGTAGACCCTCTAATAGGGACTTCACGCACAAGACAGTCTGGGAACTGCTCTCTCCAATCGTTCAGCGTTTGGCGGAAATTTGAATAACAATCAGGCATTTTCGCGGGGTGATAGCGGCCACCTATAAAAATTTCAGATGACATGGGCGACTTGTAACCAATCCACGCCGGACAAACGCGAGCCTCCACAATTCCCAACTGCTCTTCAATGCGGACGACAATCCATCCTTCCATGCAAGGCGTTTTGAAATCACATGGACGAAATACAAAACCGACAAGCGCCTCAAGAGCAGATGCCTGATCCTTGAATTGGAGCGTGACTGGTTCAGGCGGTGTTGGAAAAATTGTTGGCTCCAAAGAAAAGCTCATAAGCTGGAATGCCCCTTCAAATCTGCTGCGGAGCAAGCCGCCCGCGTTGCGCACCCAAGCGCTGGCGCATTATGCCGAAGAATAAACAATAAAGGCGACACTCTCTGGTGAGTTGACCAAGGAACATTTCCAAAGGGTTTTGACAGGATTTAATTCCGGCTGTTGCGCGCCAGTGTAATATAATAGAGCAGGTTCAGGATGGACGACACCAGCGCGGCCACATAAGTGAGCGCCGCGGCATTCAAAACCTTGCTGACCCCCGCGCGTTCGTGCTCATGCACGAGGCCGAGCCGGAACAATTGCTCCTTCGCGCGGCGGCTCGCGTCATATTCCACCGGCAGCGTGACGAGTTGGAACAGCGTCATCACCGCGAAGACCGCGATGATGATGGGAAGCATGACATTCAACAGGTGAAAAATGATCCCGGCAAAGAAAATGCCCATGTAGGCCATGCTCGCGAATTGCGTGACCGGCACCAGCACCATGCGCGCGTTGAACAATCCATAGGCCGCCTGATGTTGCAACGCGTGACCGGATTCGTGCGCCGCCACGCCGACCGCCGCCACGGTCTGCCCGTGAAAGTTTTCCGATGACAAAAAAAGCGCGCGCTTCATTGGGTCGTAATGGTCGCTCAAATGGCCGGGGATTTCCTCCACCGGCACGTTCACGAGGCCGGCGCGGTCAAGGATTTCACGCGCCGCCTCCGCGCCCGTCATGCCGGAGTCCACCGGCACCCGGCTGTATTTGCCGTACGCGTGGGACAGCTTGATTTGCGCCCAAATGCCGAGAATCAATCCCGGTATCAGAAACAACCAGTATAATGGATCAAACAAATTAAACATAAATCAATCAATTGACAACGCGCCCGTCATTTTCATTCAACGGAGCGTGCCGTCTTGTTGGAATATTACAAAAATTGAGCCAGAGTGCAATACAGAGTAGATCCAACGACCATTTGGCTTCTTCATAATGAAGAAAGTCCCTCCTCGATCGTGCGGTATTTCAAGACCGGCAACAAATCCTGCCGCATTCGCTCGGTATCGCCGTAATAAGACACCCTGCCAATATCGATGAAATCGCGGGTCAAAGGTGAAACGGAGCCCGTAATTCGGGAGTAGAACTCACATAGTTCCGCTGCCGTGTAGATCAACCAAAGCGGCATGGTCCAGGGCCTTGCAAATCCCCAATGGCGGCAGGCCAATTCAAGAAACTCCTGCAACGATACATTACCCTCGTCCCCAATATGGTAAATGTTGGAAGCAGCGTTGCTGGTAATTGCCGCGGTGCAGGCGGCGCAAAAATCATCTTTTGAAATCAGATGGATTTGGGTGCGCTCTTTCCAGACGCCGAGCAACCGGTGCTTCGCAAGCCATCGAGCGGCTTCGACCATGAGAATGTCTCTGCCATATACCATTCCCACACGAAGTGAAATCGGCTCGGCCGAATTCGCAAAAAGATATCGCTCCTCTTCAAGGCGCGTTTTCGCATGAACGGATATCGGCGTTCCATCCAATTTGCCTTTCGCTGGCTTTTCAATGGATGTCGGACCTTCCACGTGGGGAAAGCTGATCAGGATGATCCGTCGAACGCCGTTTTTCTTGGCGACATCAACGAGATTCTTGAAGTATTCAGTGTTTGTTATGTTCAAAAATCGTTCAGGATTGGCTTTAAATAACACTCCGGCAAAATGGACAATGACGTCGATGCCTTCCACGGCGTTTGTCAGCGAGTCACGCTGAAAAAGGTCGGCGCGAACAATTTCAATTTTTCCCGCGACCTTCAAATCGGCGGGCACATCGCGTCGAAAAATCATCAGGCGTAGTGGATCAACTCCTTGGGCCAGCAGGTGGCGGGCTAGCAATGACCCAAGATTACCTGCGGCACCCGTAATAAGTATTTTCATCAACCAACAATCGGGTTTGACTTTTGCGCTTAAATCTCCAGCACTTTCTCAAACCGCGTCAGATTTCTTGCGCCGTTGCTTGTGACGAGCGCGACATCTTCCAGCCGCACGCCGCCGATTTCCGGATAATAAAGCCCCGGTTCGACGGTCACGACATGGCCGGCCCGCAGTTTGCCTGGCGAGGTTGCGCCCAGACGCGGTGTTTCGTGAATCTCCAAACCGAGTCCGTGGCCCGTGCCGTGAAAAAATCCCTCCATGCGCCCGTCGTGCCGTCCGGTTTTGTAGCCCTGCTGGACGAAAAATGCCTGGACAGCCTTGTGAACATCCGCCGCAGGCACATTCGCGCGGATTTTTTCAAAGCCGATTTTTTGTCCGCGCCAGACCGTGTCGTAAAGTTTTTTCACAGCCTCATTCGCGCGCCCGCGCACGACGGTGCGGGTGATGTCGCCGAAATAGCCGGTCTTTTGCGAGCGCGGGAAAATATCAATGATGATCGGCTCATTGGCGAGCAGTCGTCCGTGGCCGCGCTCGTGCGGGTCGCAAGACTGCCGGGCGCCGGCGACGATGGTGTTCGCCGCCAGACCATGCGCCTGCAAAATCGCGCAGTCAATCACCGCGCGCAGTTTTTCCGATGTGAGCGGAAGTCCGTGATAAATGAGCCGGCGGTTGCGGCCGATCTTGGACCGGCGCAGAACTTCCATTCCTTCCGCCATGCCAACCTCGGCCATCATCAGCGCGGCGGAAATTTTCCGGACCTCGTCGGCGGATTTGATTTCGCGTTTCGGGAAAAGGGCGTTGCGCGGTTTGAGCTTGACGCCGAGTTTTTTCAATTCTCTTGCCAGTCCCAGCGGGAAATTGTCCGGCACCACAGCGCGGCGGATTTTTTTCTCGCGCAAAATCTGCCGGATGACGCGCGCGAATCCCGGTGATTTGACACCCTCGCGCCGTAGTTTTTGCTGCCAAGCGCTCAACGACGCGACGCGGCAATGCGGGGCTTGAGCGCGGGCGCGGTCAATCTCCAGATCGCTCATCACGAGGAGCGGGCGTCCGCCGAAGTTGAGGTAGATGAACGGGTCGGGCACGAACAGGCCGGTGGCGTAAAGCATGTTCGCTTCGCGCTCGCTGTCGGCGACAATGAGCAAAGTTTCAGAGCGGTCCATTTTTCATTCCTGATTGTTTTCGTTCCCGTCTTTGTTCTGGATTTTCCTCAATTGCGAGGATGAGGACAATGACGATTTAAGTTCCGAACAATCTGTCTCCCGCGTCACCCAGGCCGGGCAGGATGTAACCTTTTCTGTTCAATTTTCGGTCGATCGCGGCGGTGAAGACAGGCACGTGCGGATAACGTTCCCGGACGCAACGGATGCCTTCCGGCGCGGCGACCAGATTCACCAAGCGGATGTGTTTTGCGCCCTGTTCAACCAGCAAATCCAGCGCGGCCACGGCACTGCCGCCGGTCGCAAGCATCGGGTCAATCAAAATGACTTCAAAACGGCTCAAGTTTTTCGGAAAGCTCTTGTGGTAAAACTGCGCGCGCAAGGTGGTTTCTTCGCGTTTGAGGCCGATGAAGCCGACGAGCGCGTGGGGGATGAGCTGCAAAATCGAATCGAGCATCCCGAGACCGGCGCGCAAGACAGGAACGAGGACGATTTCACGTTCGAGCCGGAATCCGTGCGCGGATTCGAGAGGCGTCTGGAGTATGAGCGGTTTGACGGCGAAGGAACGCGTCGCCTCGTAAATCATCAGCGCCGCAATTTCAGCGAGCAAGCGGCGGAATTCCTGCGGCTGTGTCCGCCGATCGCGCAACCGGGCGAGGTTGTGTTGCACCAAGGGATGCGCGATGACGGTGACGTTTTTCACGTCAATTCCCCGGCGCCTGCCAAAGAAAATAGAGGGCGCCGGCCTGTAGTTTCGGAATGTCCATGCCGAGGTCGAGCTTGATGTCGTGCGCCTTGCCGCTTTGACCGAACATGGACAGGAAATTGGACAGGTCATAGCGCTCGCGATATTCAATCAGATTGGCGCCGTCATGGATGTTGGCAATTGTCTTCGCCCGTTTCACCGCGGCGTCGAAATCGCCGAGCTCATCCACCAAGCCAATTTGAAAAGCCTGTTCGCCGGAAACGACGCGGCCGTCGGCGTAATTTTCCCAATCCAGCGCGAGGGCTTTGCCGTCGTTGCCGTTGGCCTTGTGCGCGGCATTGCGGCCATCTCGCACGACTTCTTTGAATTTCTGGTAGGTATCGTCAATGAGCTTTTGCACCATCGCGTGCTCTTCCGGCGGAATCTCATTTGTCTCGCGCATTCCGCTCAACATGTCCTTGAATTTGCCGCTTTTATAGACGTCCGGTGCGACGCCGATTTTATCCATCAAACTGCGGTAATTCAGTCCTTCCATGATGACGCCGATGCTGGCGGTGAGCGTCAAATCATCGGCGACAATCCAACGGCTCGGCGCGGAAATGTAATAGCCGCCGCTCGCCGCCAGGCTGCCCATCGAACAAATCACCGGCTTGCCTTTCGGGCCGCTCTGGAATTTCACGAATAATTTGTTGATCTGGTCCGACGCCATCACTTCGCCGCCGGGAGAGTCCACCTTGAGAATGACGGCTTTTACGCGCGAGTCATCCTTCGCGCGATCCAGCTGCGCCTTGATCACGTCCACCATGTTGTTGCCCGCCGGGTCGGCTTCGTGGCTGGTGATGATGCCGTCCACCTCGATGACTGCGATTTTGTTGCGCGCATCGTTGTCTTCCAGCACACATTCCTCCAGCTTTGGGCCAATGTCGCGCGCCATGGATGGCCTGAAGCCGTTGTTGAACGTCAGCATCCTTGAGACAAATTGTGTGAGATTTCCGAACAGGCTGATGAACAGGAGCACGAGCAGGATGATGGCAAAAATCATCCAGCCCCGGCCCCGGCGCGGCTTGGTTGGCGTCGGCGGCGTAATGACCGGCGGCGGCGTGAAAGATGGCGGCGGTGACGGTGGCACGGCCTCCTGCGAAAAGGGCGTCGTTTCCATAATGCGCTGACACTACTTCAAATGCCGCAAAGGAGCAAGGTGGATTGAAAGGAGCGCGCCGGCAGCATCGGGGCGTCAAAGAATTGGAAAACTTTGAAATCGCTTTGGAAGCGATCAATCGGGAGAAAGCTTGCTACCTCTCCTCATCTGATTTTTTCTCCAGAACCGTTTCCGGCTTAAATTGGATGGGATTCGCATCCATTGCCACACTTTAATACGGCAATGGAAATTTCGCCGTCAACTCGCGCACACAATTGCGGACTTTGTGCGCGGTCTCGACATTTTTGATGTCCAGCAGCACCTCGCAAATCATGTCGGCAATCGCCGCCATCTCGGCTTCCTTCATCCCGCGCGTCGTCACCGCCGGCGTGCCCAGCCGGACGCCACTGGCTTGGAATGGCGAGCGCGTCTCAAACGGAATCGTGTTTTTGTTGACGGTGATGCCGGCTTCATCAAGCGCCGCCTGACATTCCTTGCCTGTCAGATTTTTCGCGCCCACGTCCACCAGCATCAAGTGATTGTCCGTTCCGCCGCTCACGAGCCGGTAGCCGTTATGCTTTATGCCGTCGGCCAGCGCCTTCGCGTTTTTCACGGTTTGCTCCTGATAATTTTTGAACGACGGCTGCAAGGCCTCCTGAAAGCAAACCGCCTTGGCCGCGATGACGTGTTCCAGCGGCCCGCCCTGAATGCCGGGAAAAACGGTGGAATCAATTTCCTTCGCGAACTTTTCGCGGCACAAAATCAATCCGCCGCGCGGCCCGCGCAAGGTCTTGTGCGTCGTGGTCGTCACAAAATCCGCGTGCCCGACCGGACTCGGATGCAAACCGACCGCAACGAGGCCGGCGATGTGCGCGATGTCCGCCAGCAGATACGCGCCGGCGTCGCGGGCGATTTCGCCCATGCGCTTGAAATCAATCACGCGCGGATACGCGCTCGCGCCGACGGTGATCATCTTCGGTTTGTGTTCGCGCGCCATGGCGGCAAGCTGGTCGTAATCAATCCGCTCGTCGTCCTTGCGGACGCCGTAGTGGACGATTTCAAAAAATTTGCCGGAGAAATTCGCCTTGTTGCCGTGGGTCAGATGCCCGCCATGGCTCAAGTCCATCGTGAGCAGCTTGTCGCCGGGCTTGAGCACGGCGAAATAGACGGCCATGTTTGCCTGGCTGCCCGCATGCGGCTGGACGTTGGCGTATTCAGCGCCGAACAGTTTTTTCGCGCGGTCAATGGCAAGCTGCTCGATGGTGTCAATGTTTTCGCAGCCGCCATACCAGCGTTTCTTCGGCAGACCCTCGGCGTATTTGTTCGTGAGCACGGAGCCTTGGGCCTCCAGCACGGCGGGGCTGACAAAATTTTCCGACGCGATAAGTTCGATGTTTTCCTGCTGACGCAGCCGCTCCTGCTCGATGGCCCCGGCGACGGCGGAATCCACGTTGCGCAAACGCAATTTCATCGGCGCGAGGCGTAGGTCTATTTTATTTACGCGACGCTCATGCCGCCCGCCTTCAAATTTCGCAGCCATGAACGCATTGAGAATTTTTTTTGCCAGTTCTGGCTGCGTGTCGCCGCCGAGACAAAGGATGTTCACATCGTTGTGCTGGCGCATAAGTGCCGCGCCCTTTTCATCAAATGCCTGCCCTGCGCGCGCGCCGGGAATTTTGTTGGCAGCGATGTAAATGCCGACACCGGTCGTGCAAGCCAGCAGGCCGAGTTCCGCGCGCCCATCGGCCACGGCTTGCGCGGCGGGCAGGACGAAATCGGGATAATCATCGGACGGGTCCTTCGATTTCGCGCCGAAATCCTTGACCGTCAGGCCACGCGAGAGCAGGTATTCTTTTAGCACTTCCTTCAAATCAAAGCCGCCGTGGTCGGCGCCGAGGGCAAAGTTTGCTGACGCCGGCGTTCTTGCGCCCTGCGGTGCGGACAGAATTTCGTGTTGTTCCATAAATTTCAAGACTGACTCGATGCCTTGCTCAATTTGTTTGCGGCAGTTCACATACACCTCATAAGGACTGCCAATCGGGTCGCTGACGTCTTTCTCAAACGGTTCGAGTGACTCGTCAAATTCGCGCAGCAAAAAGGTTTTTTCCGCTGACGCGGGATACAACAGCCCGATGGTGTCCACGTGGCTGTGCGTCATGCCAAAAATATAATCCGCCTGCCCCACCAAATCCGCCGTCAGCGCGCGGCTGCGCTGGCCGGAGATGTCCACGCCCAACTCGCGCATGGCTGTCACCGAATGCGCGGTGGGCGGCTGGCCATCCACCGCGCCAAGGCCCGCCGAAAGCGTGTGAAAATCGCCGCGCCCCGCCACGGCGCGGCGGAACAGCGCCTCGGCCATCGGGCTGCGGCAGATGTTGCCGGTGCAAATGAACAAAATGGTTTTCATCCCGCCAAACTTTCAAAGTGATTTGCAAACGGCCAATCGTCAACCCGAAATCAGGAATGTGACGCGCGCACGATCGCCAGCCCCTTGATCAAATCCACCGCCCGCGCCAAAACCGGGTCGCGGATAAAGGGTTTTTGCGGCTCGGTTATCCGCTCCATCGGAAGATTTTCATCCTCGTCGCCGTCCTTGATTTTTGCGCGGACCAAATCCGCCTCGCTCGTATGGTCCACGAACGGCAGCAGATTGTTGGTCGCAGCCGGGGAATTGGTTTCGTTGGGCGCTTGTGCCGCGTAGGGATCTTCCATGAGGGCGCGCTCGTCGTCGGGGCTGGCTTTGACCGCGACGTCCGGTTGAATTGGTCCCCGGCTTTTTGTCTCGCGAGTGGTGCTGCCAAAAATCAATCCCTCGTGTGCTTCATGCAATATTGCCGCCAAAGCCACAGCCTCGCCGCGTGTCTCGCCATTCACCAGAATCGTCAGCGGCAATTTTTTCGCCGCGAACAGATTCGCAACCGCTTTCACCGCTCCAGGATCGTCGCCATCTGCAAAGCGCAAATCCAAGACTGTGCCGATGATTTTATTGGTGGTCGCCGCAAACTGGATTTCTTCCGCCATGTTTTTTCCAACGTGGCTGGCGCGCAAATATAATATGTCATTTTCCAAAACGGCTGCCTTGGCCAGCGCGGCGGCCGTTGTGTCCGCGCGCGATGAGATTTGCGCCGCCGGCAATCCGGCCAGCGCCATCATAAAAATCCACAGGAAACGTCGTGTCATTCTGCGTCCAAATTGCCCGACAAACTGGCGAAAGTAAAGCCGCGACAACTCTTGGCAGCCGCCGTCTTCACCGTGCTGGCGAGCACGAACATTACGCTTCCGTTGACCAATTGGACCGTGCTGCCGATCACCAATACCCGCCAACAGCGGCAGCTTCCCGCTCACCGCCACCGATGCCGTGAATCCAGCCGCGCCAGGGCAATTTTATCTGTTTCGGGGAAAAAACTTATTTCGCGCGCGAACAGCATTGTCTCCGTGCAATGCAGCCATTAACTTCTGCGCCGCATGATTCGGCTCGTTTTGTTCGACATTGACGGCACACTCGTCCACACGGGCCGCGCCGGCTCGCGGGCGTTTGGCAAAACCATCGCCTCGGCATTCAAGGCGCCGGAAAGCGTTGAAAAAGTCCGGTTCGGCGGACGCACCGACATCAGCCTCGCCCGCGAACTTTTCGGCCTCAACGGCATCCCGGCCACCCCGGAAAACTTCCGGCGGTTCTTCGGGAGCTACGTTTTCTGGCTCGACCACCTCGTCTCAAACACCAATGGCGAAATCTGCCGCGGTGTGCCGGAATTCATCCGCGATTTGCAGGCTTTGCCAAAGCCGCCGATGCCCGGTCTGCTCACCGGCAACATCCGCCTTGGCGCCGAAATCAAGCTGCGCCGCTATGGGCTTTGGGAGCTTTTTGAGACCGGCGGATTCGCTGATGACAGCGAAGACCGTAATCACATCGCGGCCGTCGCTTTCGAACGCGGCCGTCGCGTGCTCGGCGGAAATCTGCGCGGCGGGGAAATCTTGGTGGTCGGCGATACGCCGCATGACGTGCGCTGCGGCCAATTCATCGGCGCGAAAGTTCTGGCCGTGGCCACCGGCGGCGCGAAACTGGACGAATTACAAACCCACAAGCCTGATTGGGCGGTGGAAGATTTGACGCGGATGAGCGCGCGGGACGTTTGCGGGTAGCAGCGGATGGAGTCCTCTCAAATTAAAGAGTGAGCCGGCTCACATCGGGCTGCTACGGTGAAAATCAATGTCCGTGGCAATGCCCGCCGCAGCAACCGCCACCGCTGTCGCAGGCGGGCGCGCCATTGCCGCCGGCGCTGACGGAGGCAAACGTGGAAAATTTCTTGGACAATTTCTTTGAGCCGCAACGCGGACATTCGGTTTTTTTCCAATCGGTTGAGCGGACGAGGATTTCGCTGTCGCACCCGCACTCCCCGCAATGAAATTCGTAAATCGGCATGAAGGGACAATAACCGGCGCTGGGAAAAGCTCAAGCGCGGAACGTAGGAGTCGAGGTAACGAGACTCATTCCAAAAGAAATTAGAGACTCCTTACGCCGTCTCCTACGAAAAAGATTTCACGGCGGCAATTGTTCACGGTGCGGCAGATGGTCGCGGTTCCAGCGGACCAGGGCGGCGTCGCTGGTGTCGGCGAACAGAAATTGCAGCGTCGGCGATGCGTTGCAACGCTTCAACGCTTCAACTCATTTCGTGGTTTCCTCAACGGAACAATTATGCTTAATTGCGCGCATGGCACATTTGCAAAAGGCGATTGATGACGCCGTCGCGACTTTTCGCGGACTGACGGCCTTGGAAAAGCCGCTGGATCGCGCGGCGAAAATGGTCCTGGCCTGCCTGACTTCCGGCCACAAGCTGCTTGTCTGCGGCAACGGCGGCAGCGCGTCGGACGCCACGCACTTCGCCACGGAATTTCTCTGCCGCTTCATGGGCGACCGCCGGCCCTATCCGGCCATCTCGCTCACGGCCAACGGCGAGTTCATGACCGCCGTGTGCAACGATTATCACGCCGACGAAATTTTCGCGCGGCAAATCTGGGGTCTCGGCCAAAAGGGCGACGTGCTCATCGCATTCACGACCAGCGGCAAATCAAAAAATGTCCTGCGCGCGCTCGAAGAGGCAAGACGCAAGGGAATCAAAAGCATCTGCTTCCTCGGACGCGACGGCGGGTTTACGAAGGGCGTGGCGACGATTGATTTGCTCGTGGCCGGCGATAACACGGCGCGAATCCAGGAAGCGCAGAAACTGCTTTACCACGCGCTGTGCGAAATGGTGGATGAAAAGCTGCCGAAGGCGTGATGGGAAGATTTACGAATTAATGTAATTGTTACAAGCGTCGTAAATCAGGATTGTGTCCACTACGCTCCAAACCACTGCGCCAACTGCCGCGCAGACCACGCCGCAAATCCGGTAAGGCCTTGCGGCGTTCCAAAATTGTTTTTCCTTCATCCTAACCCGTCCCGCAATCCACAGTGCCGCGACCGCGAACGGCAGGCCGATAACCGGCAACAAGCCCAGCAGCCCGAAAGCAAAACATCGCATCGAGCTTTTGAGCATCTGGATTTTGGCGGCGGCGTTCATTTCGATTCCGGTTTTGTCACGGCGACGGAATTCGTCTGCGAAGCGTCCAGCCGTTTGACCTGCTGCTGCTCCAGAAGTTTCACCTCGCGGTGCAGATGAAACAACGCGCGGCTCTCCGCCGTGACGAGAATCAGCATGATGGCCAGCAGCGCGATGAAAAACACGGTCGCCATGCCGCCTTCGCGTCGCTTCGGCGCGCCGGCGCCGCGTTCAAAATTGTCTGGTTGAATTTTCATGGTTTTGCCGGGGCCACCGCCTCGAACTCAAACAGCAGCGGCAGATGCGCTTCCTCGCGGCGCGGGAGCAATTCCAGTTCCCAGCGCCACGCACTGACCGTGCCGCGCGAATCCAGTTTCATTTCCGACGTTTTGACTTTCGCCAGCAGCAATTCGGAATTATCCGACGTGGAAATCTGGCGGCGGACTCCATTGGACTCGAAGTGGTAGGAAACTTTCCGCGCGCCTTCGGGAATCCATACCACTTCGCCGGTCGCGTTGGTTTCGACGGTGATTTTTCCCGTCGCGGCGCGCACATCCGCGCGCCAGCGCTCGCCAGCGCGCAGGGCGGAGGCGATGTCATCCGTCGTGTAAATCACCGCCTGCGTGTGGTCCCAGCAAAAATAAAACGCCGCCGTCCCGCCGCCGAGCAGGATGGCGAACACGGAAATATAGACCAGGCACTCCACCAGAAGCATTCCCAATGTGCCATGCGCGCGTGAAATGTTTCGTGGCAGTTTCATTTGACGGTGACTTCGCGAACGACTGCGCCGATGCCACGGTAATTGTCGGATGACCATTCCAGACGCAGGTGGTTTCCGGTTTTGGTCAGTTGAAAATGGCCCGGGGGCAGATTGGCGGCGGCCCGCGAATGGACCGTGTAACTTTGCGCGCCGTCCGGGAAATTTTTCCAGTCGCCGGCGGCGAGAATCTCCATTTCACCATCCACGATTTCGTTGGCGACGCTGCGGAAATACTCAATTTTTAGAATCTGCCGTTCCCGCGCAAACGAAAAGCCCAGCGGCATAATCGCCAGCGAGAGAATTGCCAAGGCGACAATCAAATCCACCATCAGGAATCCGCTCCGGGAGCGGGGGCCTTTGCGAAACAGTTGTGACAAATTTGTTTTCATTCTGACGCCAGAGATGCCTTCAACAACATGATCAACATGCCGAACATCCCGATTGCAATCAGCGCGACCACCAAGCCGTTCAAGATGACCAGTCCGCTGGTGAGGACATGCGTGGCGGCCTCTTCTTGCTGAAACGCCTTCGCATCAAGCGCCTCGTGCCAGCCGCGCAGCGCGTTGAGAAATCCGCCGCGTGCGTGCGTCGCGTTCGTTAGCCGCCAGTGGAATTCGCCGCTGTCGTCAAAGGCGCGGACGGCGTCATCCAGCTTGACGCCTTTTTCCAGGGCGGCAATGACGCGTTGGGCGCGGCGGCGGCAGATTTCATTCGCCGTGCAATCGCCCGCAAGACACACCGCCACGGCTTCCGGCAGGCCGCCGTCCAGCAGCACGGCGAGCATGGCGGAAAAGGTCCGTTGCAGCTTCTTCTGTTTCCATGGAATGCGCCAGGTGATCCAGTCCACAACCGGAACGCTGCGGAATTGAAACCAGCGTATAAAACCCGGCCCGCCAATGTAAATCGCCGCCACGGACATCAGCGCCAGAAACACCAGTATTTCAAAACTGACCAGAACATGGGCATCATTGAGGTGAAAGACAAATGCCGTGAACGGCCACATGTGCATGTTCATGCCGGGAAACACGTCCTTGAACTTTGGGACGATGAACACCGACAGCAAGGTGATGAGCCAACAGGCGACCGGCGCAAATACCAGCAGGATGGCCACCATGTAATGCGCCGTGCTGCGGACGGTATCGGGCGCAATGCGCAGCACCTCGCGGCAGGCGGGCAGGACCTTTTTCAAGTCGCCGAGTTTTTCACCGGTGCGGAGGATGGCGGTGATTTGCGGCGGCAGGAAGCCCGGGACTTTTTCGAGCGCCTCGCCCAGCCTGTCTCCGCCCTCGATATGCGCCGCCACCATGTAAAAGTGGACGCCTATGGCACGGTCATGATTTTCCGCGGCGGCAAGTATGGCCTGTTCCACCGGCTGGCCGCGTTGCAGGACGGTCTCCAGCAGATCGAGAAAAAACAGGGCGCGGTCGCGCCGGTGCATTGGCAGCGAGAGCAGAAAATGGAGCAGCATCGAAAATGCTCCGCCCGGCAGCAGGATGAACACCGCATACCAAAACAGGGCGATTAATAAATGGGCAAAATCAGTCATGTGACATTCATTTCATTTAGTCGCCACTCAGATTGTTTAGCATGGCGATGAGGGGCAAAAACATGCTGATGACCAGAAAGGCCTGCGACAAGACGACTGCCCCAAGAAACAGCGAGGCAATCGGCAGCACTGAATACAGCGCGACCTCGGTGCGGTAGATGGCGCGTGAATGGTAGATTTCCGCCGCGCGATTGAATCCGGCGGTCAGGTCTTCGCCCGCGCTGGCCACCACCCAGACAAACAGCGGCGGAATCAGCCGGTTGCCAGCCGCCACTTCGGAAAATTTCGCGGCCCCGGCGGCGAGTTTTCCCTGCCACCGTTGCAAGTCGGCGGTCGCGGCGGTGCTGGTTTCAAGCTGCCCCACCAAGCCGATGGCGTCCGGCAGGGTGACGCCGTTTTTCAACAGCAGGGTCAGCGCCGCCGCGATGCGCGAAATGGTGGCTTCCTTGAACGCGGGCAGCCGCCAGAGAAATTTTCCGCGCAATCCCGGTAAGAAAACAACAGATGCCGCAAGTAAAAACAGAACGCCGAGCATCACCGGAAACACCCAGATGGCTTGCAAGGTCGAGAACGCAAAATTTGTCGCCGCCGGAAGCGTTACCCCCATGCCGCCAAACACGTTTTCCATGGACGGTCCGATGACATGCGTCCAGATGAATGCCAGCACCGTCGAAATCAAAACCGCCACGAACATCACGATGAGCGGATAGGTCATCATGCTTTTCAGCCGCGTCCAGACGTTGTTCTGGCGCTGGAAATAATCCGCGAGCATCGTCAGCGCTCCGGGCAGATCGCCGCTTTTGATGCCGACCAGAATCATGCGCTTGTAAAGCTCCGGCAACTGGCGCGGTTTCAGTGCGTCGGCCATCGGCACGCCGTGGGCAAGGTCGGCTTCGAGCGTCTGCAGCTCATCGCGCAATTTGCCGCGGCGCATTTCCTGGCAGAGCCGGCGCAGCGCGCCTTCGAGCGGGATGCCGTCGCGCAGCATCGCCGCAAGCTGCTGGTTGAAGAAGGCAAATTCATCGTATTTCATAGGCCAAAAACCCGTTTGAATTCCGTTTCGTTCGTCACGCCCTGTTTCACCAGCAAACGCGCCGAGGCTTCGAGTGTCTGCATGGACACTATCGCCGACAGTTCGCGCCGCCGGATTTGTTCGCGCAGGATTTCATTCACGCGCAGCCATTCGACGAGCGGCACGCGGCCATTGTAACCTGTGCGCAGGCAGCTTTCACAGCCGGCCCCGTCGCACGCGGAACAAACTTTGCGGATGAGGCGCTGGTTCAAAACCAACTCAACCGCGCTGGCCACGGCGGAATGATCGGCGCACATGGCAAGCAGACGCTCGAAAACGCCCTTGCATGAACCGGCGTGCAGCGTGGAAATCACCAGATGCCCGGTCAGCCCGGCGCGGACGGCGAGTTGCGCGGTGGCTTCGTCACGGATTTCGCCGATGATGAGCACCTGCGGATCCTGCCGCAGCAAATGTCGCGCGGCGCGGGCAAAATCGAGGCCGATGGCTTCGTTGACCTCGGTTTGCATCGTGCCGGGAACGACTTGTTCGACCGGGTCTTCGACGGTGATGATGTGGCGTCCGCCGAGTTCGGCGAGGTGGCGCAGACAGGCATAAATCGTCGTGGTCTTGCCGCTGCCCGCCGGGCCGGTGAGCAGCAGGAGTCCGGTGGTTTGCCGGAGAAATTTTTCCAATTCGGCGTTCGCGGCGGCGGGCAGGGACAATTCACCCAGCGTTTTCGCGGTTTCGGAATTGAACAGCCGCAACACGATTTTTTCACCGGTGACAGTAGGGTAGGTGGCAACGCGGATGTCGTTATTGCTTTTCAGTTCGTCGCGCGAAATGCGCCCGTCCTGCGGCAGCGATTCCTGATACGTTTTCAGCCGCGCCAGAAATTTGATTCTTCCAAAAACCCGTTCCGCAATTTCGGCGGGCAGTTCGCGTCCGGGCGTGATGATGCCGTCGAGCCGAAAGCCCACCTCGGCGGATTTGCCGCGCATCTGCAGGTGGATGTCGCTCGCGCCCGCGCGCTCGGCGAGCCGGACGAGATTTTCCAAAACTTCCGGCGCGGAAGGGGCGTAAACCTTTTCGTCAGCGGCCTGGACTTTTTGCGTCTGCATGATTTTATTTTTAATTCGCTTCGGTCAGCAGATACCCCATGCCGTCGGTGTTCAGCATCAGCGCGTGCAGCCCGGCGTCCAGCCGCGCGAGTTGCGCGTGGGAATGCCGCTGTTGTTTCGTGATGGCGAGCGACATGGTCTGGAGCGGGTGAAACTGGACGCAGACAAACACCAGCGCCACGGCCAGCGCGAAACCGCCCGCCCACGCGAGGTGAGGACGCCAGGCGTTTTGCGGCGCGAATTCCCGGTGTTCGCGGTGCAACTGCACGCGAACGCGCGACGGAAAATCATTCCAATACTCATCCGGACGCTCCGGCACGCGGACACTTTTCAATTTCGATTCCAGTTCAAAATCGTTCATGGCTCATGGGATGCGCATTTCCCGGCGCGCTGTTGGTGGTCGTCATGCCGCGCACGCGGCACGGAGCACCCTGCCGTCAAAAGTCGTTTTAATTTTCGTTTCGCGGCGAACACGCGCCACGACACGGTGGTTTCCGGGCAGCCCAAAACCTGTGCAGCCTCGGCGTGGTTGAGTCCGTCATAAATCGTCAGCACGATGGCAGCGCGCTGCTTGGCGGGCAGTTTCAGCAGCGCGGCCTGAACTTCGTTGGCCTTGTTCCCGGAGACGGAATTCCCGGCATATTGCGCGGACATTTCCTCGGCAGCATGGGCGTGAAGCCGAAACCGCCGCGTCTCGCTTTGACGCCAGTTCAGGCAGGTGTTGACGGCGATGCGGTATAGCCAGGTGGAAAATTTCGCCGTGCCGCGAAAGGCGCCGATCTGTTCGTAAGCGCGGATGAAGGTCTCCTGCGCGAGATCCTCGGCGTCCGCGAGCGAGCCGGTCATCCGAAATGTCAGCGAATGGACCATGTGTTGATGATGGCGTATCAGCGCTTCAAAAGCCGCCGGGTCACCCGTTTGACTTTGCAACACCAGTTCTTCGTCGGCGTCGGCCATGCGGCTTTCTTTTACCCGGTCAGACAAACACGAACGCGGAATCCTTTGAATTATTTTCCCGCCGGATTTGGAAGAAACCGAATCAACGCGCCCGCCTTCAAGGTTGGGGAACGCGAAAGCAGTCATGGCGCGTCAATGTCAATTTACGATATGCGATTTATGATTTATGAGTGCCAGTGAATTTCAGGCCGTGCGTAAATTGTAAATCGCAAATCTAAAAATAATCAGGTTCATTGCCGGATTTCCATTTGATGTTGCAGCCGATGCTTGCCTTCTGGTTTGGTCGAACGGATTTGCCGTCCAGCACGGCGTTGAGCGCGGCGCGCAAATCCTTGCCGGTCACGGGAATTCCATTGCCAGGACGGCTGTCGTCGAACTGGCCCCGATAGGCGAGCCGCTGGTTTTTATCGAACAGATAAATGTCCGGCGTGCAGGCGGCGCGATAGGCTTTGGCGACGGCCTGTGTCTCGTCGTAAAGATACGGAAAAAGATAGCCGGCGGATTTCACTTCTTCCTTCATTTTTGCCGGGCTGTCGGCGGGATAATTTTTCACATCATTGGAATTGATGCCGATGATGGCGACCCCGCGCGGCGCGTAGTCGCGCGCGAGTTGCGCAAGCCCGGCGCGGATGTGGACAACATAAGGACAATGGTTGCACATGAAAATCACGAGCAGCGCGGCTTTGTCCTTGAAGTTGGCAAGCGAGTTGATCTTTCCGTTGGTATCCGGCAGTTTGAAATCGGGCGCTGCCGTGCCGAGCGGCAGCATGGTGGAAGGTGTCAATGCCATGGGCGGAATATAAGTCCAAAGTCAAAAGTTCAAAGTCCAAAGTTGGCGCCTGGTGATCGCGGCAGGCCCGTTCCCATTTTTAGATGGAGCGGACTCACTTACGCTGCTACAAATTACTGCTGCGTGGCCAAGAACATCATCTATTTCGACCTGGAAACACAGAAGGCTGCCGAGGAGGTCGGCGGCTGGAATCACATTTCAAAAATGGGCATGAGCGTCGGCGTGACGTTCAGCACCGCGCGCGGCGATTACAGGATTTATGGCGAGAAACAGGTGAACGACCTCATCGCGGATTTGCAGCGCGCCGATCTTGTCGTCGGTTTCAACATTTTGCGTTTCGACTATGAGGTGTTGCACGGCTACACGTCGTTCGACTTGCGCCAGTTGCCGACCCTCGACATGATGGTGGAACTGCAAAACAAATTAAACCACCGTCTTTCCCTCGATTCAATTGCGACGGCGACCTTCGGCGTCGAGAAGACGGCGGAGGGGTTGCAGGCCATCCGCTGGTTCAAGGACGGCAGGCTTGTGGAAATCGCGGAGTATTGCTGCTATGACGTGAAAATCACCAGGATCGTCCACGAATACGGCCAGCGTCACAATCAACTGCATTACAGCAACCGCTTCGGGAAAAAAATGACCGTGCCGGTGAACTGGTGAATTTTCATCCCGAATTCCGAAGCAGGCCGATGACAGAGGTGGTGGGACGGGCATCCTGTCGGCTGTCGGAAGTTTTTTGCCGAGTGGAGCGTTCAGTGGCTTCTTTTGTTCTAAAAAATTTCCGTTGACGTTTCCCGCCCGTGCCGTGCGGACCGTTGACGCGCCAGCGGATTTTTCGTGGTGGACAGTTTTCTGTGCGGGATTTGTGCGGTGAATTTCTTCAATCAGCGAGGAGGGTGGTGTGAGGGAATGAATCACTCGGAGCGCTGTGCTGGTTTACGCTCCTTCAGCCAAGCGCAGGAGGCGGGAGTCAAAGCGGAGTGCGGCGGAGCGTGGCAATCATACGCAATACGGAGCCATTGGCCGTGGCACGTCCGGCTTTGCCGGTAATGCGGCGCACGACGACAGCACGGTGAAGGGTTTGCCACGGTGAAAAACCCGTTCGGCAGTCATCCCGCCGACCCGCGCATCAAGTATCGCTCCTACCTTCCCGCCGACCTGCAACCCTCCTGAAAGGACGAACACCAACAACGCGAATGAATCCCTTTTCAACAAAGGCACTGGCACTGTCAGTGAAGGCAGACGCCCGCTAACACAATAGCCGAAAATTCTGGCGGTTTAACCCGAATTGTCTTTAGTTTTGCCAACGATTTGTTAATTTCCCTTTATCTGAAAACAATGCAACAGAGCGTGCCCATCCGTGGCTAAACTTTTTCCACAATGGAATACGAAGCGGTCATCGGCCTGGAAACCCACGTCCAGCTTAAAACGAAATCGAAGATGTGGTGCGGTTGCGCCAATGCGTTCGGCGCGCCGCCGAACACCCACGTCTGCCCCGTCTGCCTCGGCCTGCCCGGCGTGCTGCCCGTGCCCAACGACGAGGCGCTGCGCCTGACGGTGCTCACCGGTTTTCTGCTGAATTGCGAAATCCCCCGCTTCGCCAAGTTCGACCGGAAAAGTTATTTCTATCCGGACATGCCGAAGAATTACCAGATCACGCAATACGACAAGCC
>Ga0181520_10005637_pt1 | contig 19787 bp, 17 predicted proteins | sample PEATcosm2014_Bin_29_FD_132451 | JGI IMG/M metagenome (GOLD analysis project Ga0181520, IMG submission 132451) | Peatland microbial communities from MTU Mesocosm Facility, Houghton, MI, USA - PEATcosm2014_Bin02_30_metaG | ecosystem: Environmental > Terrestrial > Soil > Wetlands > Peat | place...
GTATTCCGGGGGAGGGTCGGGGTGGGGGTTTGCCCGGCGGCATGCCGTCCGCGATGATGGGGGCATGGACGCGCCACGGGGCCGCGATCGGCGACTGACAAACTTCGCCCGCGCCATGCGCAAGAAGCCGACGGATGCCGAGGCGAAATTGTGGAGCGTGTTACGCCTCAGGCAATTGGATGACCACCGCTTCCGGCGACAGCGCCCGGTCGCGGGATACATTGTCGATTTCTATTGCCCGTCGCGGCGTCTGGCGATCGAACTGGACGGCGGCCAGCACGCGGACGAGGCGCAGGTGGAGTACGATCGAATCCGAACGGAGCGACTCAACGAAGCGGGCATCCGCGTGGTGCGGTTTTGGGACCATGACGTGCTCAGGGACACGGATTCGGTCGTCGAGGAAATCCTTCGACAGCTCGAAAAGGTCTGGCCCCCACCCCAACCCTCCCCCGGCGTACCAGGGGAGGGGGAATAGCGGATGGGCTTTTGCCGCAATGGGGTGAGTCGGCTGCGTCGCTTGACGTGTCACGCACCCCGCACCCGGTACCAGGGCGCCAACGCATTGCACTCTTGTCCGGTCCCTGTACACTCACCCGAGTCGTTGCAAATCATAAGGAGCCGGGTCATGAGGCAGCAGATTCTTGCCCTGATGGTCGTGTCGCAGGCGTGCATCGTCGGAACTCTCTGGAGTGCCGCTCCTCAAATCGGCCAAGCACCCGCGCAAAACCCGCCCGCCGTCGTCCTGGCACGCGATACCAAGGGCACCCCCGACCAGCGCGCCGACCAAATCCTGGCCCAACTGACTCTCCAGGAAAAAGTCTCCCTCCTCTCGGGCAACAATTTCACCACCCACGCCATCCCGCGCCTTGGCATCACCGGCTTCGAGATGTCCGACGGACCACAGGGCGTCCGCAACGGCCCCGGCAATATCAACCAGGCCTGCGCCTTCCCCTGCGGCGCCGCTCTGGCCGCCACCTGGGATCCCGATCTCGCCGCCGCATACGGCAAGGCTGTCGGCCTTGAAGGCCGCGCCCGCGGCACCAACTACCAACTCGGCCCCGGCCTTTGCATCTGTCGCGTCCCGGTCAACGGCCGTAACTTCGAATACTTCGGCGAAGACCCCTATCTCTCCGGCACCATCGCCGCCCACTGGACCAGGGCCTGCTCGGACCAGGGCGTCGTCCCCACGATCAAGCACTTCGCCGCCAACGATCAGGAGACGCAGCGTAACAGCGAGGATTCCGTCGTTGATGAGCGCACGATGCACGAGATCTACCTGCCCGCCTTCAAGCGGGCGGTTCAGGAGGGCGGCACCGTCGCCGTCATGTGCTCCTACAACCGCCTCAACGGCAGCTACGCCAGCAACAACGACTGGCTGCTCAATCAGGTTCTCAAGAAGCAATGGAGCTTCCCCGGCATTGTCATGTCCGACTGGGGGGCTTCCCACGATGTCACCGACGTGGCCAAGGGGCTCGATCTCGAAATGCCCAGCGGCCGCAACCTCAACTGGGCCAAAATTCAGCCCGCCCTCGCGGCCGGCACGGTCAAGGAATCCGATATCGATAATGCCGTACATCGTTTCCTGCGCACCGCCTTCGCCATGGGCTGGCTTGATAGTGGCTGGGTGCAGAAGAACGCGAGCCTTCCGCTCGATTCCCCCGACTCCGCCCAGGTTGCCCTTGATGTGGCTCGCAGCGCCATCGTTCTGCTCAAGAACGACCGCGCCGCGCTGCCGCTGGATCGGTCGAAAGTGAAAAACATCGTGGTGATCGGCCCGAACGCCACGGCCGGGGCCGAGGCGGCCTTCGGAGGCGGACGCGCCGGCCGGGGCGGCGGCGGAGCCACCAGTCGCCCCAGTGGAGGAGGCGGTGGTCCATCGCCGGTGCCGGCCAATATTGGCGGCGGCGGCAGTGGCGCGGTGGCGCCGTTCCCCAATCATGCCGCCGAGGCGGATTACTTTCAGGGCATCAGGAAAGCCGCCGGCGAGGGCGTGAAAGTGACTTATCTTCCCGCAACCGCCGCGGCCAACCCGGCCGATCCTCCGACCATGCCCGATGCGGCCCTGCTCAAGGCGGCCGATGCCGTCATCGTCTGCGTTGGTCTCAATCGCTATTCCGAGGCCGAAGGCCGCGACCGGGCCTTTGATCTTCCCAAGTTGCAGCAGGATTTGATCAGGCTCGCGACCGATGCCAATCCCCGCACCATTGTCATCAACAACTCCGGCGCCGCTGTCGGAATGGCCTCGTGGGCCGACCAAACTCCGGCCATTCTCCAAGCCTGGTATCTGGGCCAGGCGGGCGGCATCGCCATCGGCCAAGCCCTCTTTGGCGACATCAATCCCTGCGGCCGGCTCTGCTCCACTTTCGACCGCACCTTCGAGGAAAATCCCGCCTTTGCCAACTATCCCGGCCAGAACCTCCCGGGCCAGAACTACCCGACGGTCAAATATGACGAAGGCGTGTTTTACGGCTACCGCGGCTACGACAAGGCGGCCAAAGCCCCGCTGTTCCCCTTCGGCCACGGCCTGAGCTACACCAGCTTCGAATTCTCCAACCTCCAGGTCGCTCAGAAGGCGGCCGGCGCCGAGGCGAACGTGTCGCTCGAGGTAAGAAACACCGGCGCCCGCGCCGGCGCGGAAATCGTCGAAATCTTCGTCGGCGAACAAGCCTGTCCCATCCCGCGCCCCTTGCGCGAACTCAAGGCTTTCGCCAAGGTCCAGCTCGACCCCGGCCAAACCCGGCGCATCGAGATTTACCTCGGCCCGGGCGCCTTTGCTTATTGGAGTCCTGACAAGAAGACCTGGACCGCCGATACCGGCAATACCTTCATCGTCGAAGCCGCCGCCTCCGAACGCGACATCAGATTGAAACAGTCGCTTTCGCTCAAGTAAGGGTCCGATGCCAATCGCTAAATGACCCGGTCCGCCAATTCCTCCCCGGCCTCGAAACGACGAAGGTTGCGGAGGAAATGCTCGACCAGCTTCAGAAATTCCCTGTCATGCCCGCCGGCCGTGTGGGGCGTGATGAAACAGTTCGGCGCCGTCCACAGCGGATCGTTTGGCGGCAGGGGTTCTGGCGTTGTCACGTCCAGCCATGCGGCCGCGATCTGGGCGGTACGCAATGCCGCCTCCAGAGCTTTTTGATCCACCGTCGAGCCGCGGCCGAGGTTGTAGAACACGGCCGTCGGCTTCATCAGGGCAAAACGCGCGGCGTTCATATACCCGGCCGTTTCCGGGCCGGCCGGCAGGAGGCTTACCACATGATCGGCCGATCCCAACACGGCCTCGACCTGGTCGGTCCTGACGATCCGCGCGCCGGTCTCATCGCCACGAGGCCGCCGCCGCGACGCGACGAGGCGCAAGCCCAAAGGCTTGAGCAATTCGATCAGCCGCCGTGCGATCGTGCCATAACCCAGAATCAGGACCGTTTGCCCCTCGATGAGCCGGCAGGCGGCGCGGATTGGCCAATTGCGCCATTCCCTGGGGCCCAATTGGTTCGCCAACGTTGTGGGCAACTGCCGGGCCTGAGCCAGTATCATCGCCAGAGCGTGTTGAGCCACCGGCTCGCAGTACGCACTTGAACTGTTGGAGACCATCGCCCCGCGAGCGGCCACCGCCGCGCGCACGGCGGCCGTGTCGTATCGATCGTAACCGGCCGTCGTCAGTTGGACCCAGCGCAATTTCGCGGCCGAGATCACCTGCTGCGGCGCCGGCTGTCCGAAGGCGATATCGGCCGTGTCCAGCGCCGGATCGGGCGCGCTGGCGATGAAGATCGACTTTTCGAGCGAGCCCGATTCAATGAGCCGATGGCCGCCGGTCCCGTCGCGGAGCAGCTTCATGGCCGGATCCCCCAATGATGCGTTAGTCCAGATGGTCAGTTTTGTTTTTTCCATACCCGCAAGATTTACTCGTTTCCGCCGCGTGGGGAAAGTATCATTCCGCCCGCTTATGCAACCGATGCTGTCGGAAATCTCCCCCGCACCCCCCGCCTGGGCCATGCCGGCGATGCCGGTGATGATTGTTGTGCTGGCGCTGCTGGCCATCGCGTATAGGTATTACAGTGCCTTTCTCGCGGCTCGCGTCGCGACTCTCGATGATCTGCGCCAAACCCCCGCCCACCGCCTGAACGACGGCCACAATTACATCCCCACCAATAAATGGGTTCTCTTCGGCCATCACTTCGCCGCCATCAGCGGCGCCGGGCCGCTCGTCGGGCCGGTGCTGGCGGCGCAGTTTGGATATCTGCCCGGCCTGATCTGGATCGTCGTCGGCGTGTGCATTGGCGGGGCCGTGCAGGATTTTCTGGTTCTGGCCGCCAGCATCCGGCGCGGTGGCAGAAGCCTGGCCCAGATCGCCTTCGATGAACTGGGGCCCGTGGCCGGCGCCGCCTGCATGATCGCCATTCTCTTCATCGTCACCATCGCACTGGCCGGCCTGGGGAAAGTGGTCGTCGCCGCGCTGGGCGGAAGTCAGCCGCCCATGCCGGCCAATGCGGCGATCGTCACGCCGGCCGGCGAGTCGCTCTCCATCGAGAAGCAATCCGATTCCTCGATTGTCATGCACGTGCCGGAGAATTCGACCCTGCTGATCCCCAGCGGTCCGCTGCAACTGGGCGAGGCCGTCGATCTACACGCCGGCTCCGCACCGGCCAAGCAATCCGCCAACTGGGCCGCCGCGACGTACAAGCTCACCGCCGGCCAGCAGCCGGCCGCCGATGCTGTCGTCTGGTCGCTTCCGGCCAAAAGCAATCGTCTCATCCCCGGCAGTTCGTGGGGGACATTCACCATCGCCAGCACCATTCCGATCGCGCTGCTGGTGGGCCTTTACATGTATCGCATCCGCCCCAACCGCATTCTGGAAGCATCGACCATCGGCGCTGTGCTGACGCTGGCCGCCACCGTCGCCGGCGGGTGGATCGCCGAGCACAAGATCGGATCGGCTTTCAATCTCTCCACGATTCAGGTGGTTTGGTCGATGGCCATCTACGGCGCGGTAGCCAGCGTGCTGCCGGTCTGGTTCCTTCTGTGCCCGCGCGATTATCTCAGCAGCTTCCTCAAGATCGGCACCATCGTGCTGCTGGTCGTGGGCACGCTTATCGCCAATCCGCATCTGCAGGCCCCGGCCGTCAACTGGACGTTCATCCGCGGCGGCCCCATCGTCGGCGGCAACATCTTCCCGTTCCTGTTCATCACGATCATGTGCGGGGCCATCAGCGGGTTCCACGCACTGGTCAGCAGCGGAACAACACCGAAGATGATCGACCGCGAAACCGACGCCCGTATGATCGGCTACGGCGCCATGCTCATCGAAGGCCTCGTCGGCGTCGTCGCCATGATTGCGGCCGCATCACTGCATCCCGGCGATTACTATGCCATCAACACCGACCTGGCCAAGGTGCCCGCATATCAAACGAAATTCGTGGCCATCGGGGCCGATATCTCTCATCTGGCCGAGTACGACCGCCTTACCGAAGAATCGCTGCGCGGAAGAACCGGCGGCGCCGTGACGCTGGCGGTGGGCATGGCGTCGATCTTCGACTCGGCCCTGGGTCACATTCGCGGCTTCTGGAAATACTGGTATCACTTCGCGATCATGTTCGAGGCGCTGTTCATATTGACGACGATAGACGCCGGCACGCGCATCGGCCGGTTCCTTCTGCAGGAATGCGCCGGCAAAATCCACCCCGCGCTGGGCCGGCCGGATTGGCTGCCGGGCGCCATCCTCAGCACCGCGATCATCGTCGGAGCCTGGAGCTGGCTGATCACCTACAATTCCTTCGACACGATCTGGAGCATGTTTGGAGTCGCCAACCAGCTTCTGGCGGTGATCGCCCTGGCCATCGTGACGGCCGTGCTGGCCCGCGAAAATAAGCGGCGCTATCTCTGGGTGACGCTGGTTCCGATGGGTTTCGTGCTCTGCACGACGAGCAGCGCCGCCGTCGAACTGCTGGAGATCCATTACAACACGATCGCCACGCAACTGGCCCTGGCCGCTTCGGTGCGCAACCCCGCGACATTGACCAACAGCATCCTGGCCGCCGTCGCCATTCTCGCCATCTTCGCCTGCGGCGGCATCGTCATCGCGACGGCGTTACACCGCACGTTCTTCGCAGCCCCGGTCGGGCCGGCCGATCCAACATTCGAGATTGCGCCGACGAAATAAGCCGGGCCGGTCTTCACGACGTCCCAATCGCGATGCCCGCCAGGAATACCAAGATGCCCCCGACGATGACCTGGAACGCGGCCGACAGGAACGGCGTGTCCATGTAGCGGTTTCGCACGTAACTGATCGCCACCAGTTCGGCGGCGACAACCACGCCAGCCACGGCCGTCGCCGTCTTGAAGCTGGTGATGAGATACGGCAGCGTGTGCCCGATTCCGCCGGCCGTGGTCATCAGGCCGCAGACGATGCCGCGCAAGAGCGGTTTGCCCCGGCCGCTCAGGGCGCCGTCATCGCTGAGGGCTTCGGCGAATCCCATCGAGATGCCGGCGCCGACGCTGGCGGCCAGGCCGACGCGGAACGCATCGGACGAACTGTGCGTCGCGAACGCCGCCGCAAACAGCGGGGCCAGCGTCGAAACCGATCCGTCCATCAAACCCGCCAGACCCGGCTGGATCACCTGCAAGACGAACAGCCGCCTCTGCGCTTCATCCTCGCTGTGCTTGGCCGATTCCGTCAGGTGTTTGGCCTCCAGTGCGTCGGCCGCCTCGACGTGTTTGCTCTCGGCCGCCGCCAGATCCAGCAGCAGCTTGCGCGTCGAAACATCCGCACAGCGTTGCGACGCTTTTTCGTAATAGCGCTGGGCTTCCATCTCCATCGACTCGGCCTGACGACGAACGGCCTCGATCCCCAGCGGCCTGACCAGCCAGATCGGCCGGCGGCGAATAAACCCGCGCACGTCCTGGCGGCGGATGAGCAACAGGTTCTCGCCGAATCGCTGCCGATAGAGATCGAGCAGCCACTTGTGATGGTTGGCTTCCTCGGCCTGCATGCCCAGAAACACCTGGGCCGACGATGGGTAATCGGCCTTGAGCCCTTCGGCGAAGTTGCCATAGATGCGGCCGTCCTCCTCTTCGGAAGAAATCGCCAGTGCGAGAATTTCCTGTTCGGTCAGGTCTTTGAAACGCTTTGCCATGAAGATGCTCCATTAACTGTTCACGCCGTTCAAAAACCGCACGCATTCCCCGGCCGTTTGTTCGCTGGCTTCTTCCAGCAGGATGCTGATGTAAGGCTTCCGCTGTTGCAAGAGGCCCTGCAGCAGTTTGTGGTTCAGGATCCCCTGGCCGGTGCGGACTTGTTTGAGCGTATCGCCCTGCACGGTGAAATCCTTGGCGTGGATGATGGCGATGCGGTCGCCGAACAGGTCGAACGATTCCTGGATGACGCGGTCCTGTTCACGGTAATTTTCGATCGACAGCAGATTCACCGGATCGAAGACAATCCGCAGGTTGTTCGAGCGTATCGCATCCAGAAGCTGCCGGATGCGCCGCGGCGAGCAGAGCACGTGCGATGTCACGCCCTCGATGCCGAAGACGACGCCGAACCGCTCGGCTTCGGCGACCAGTTCGGCGACGGTGGGGATCAGGGCCGCAAAGGCCGCGTCGCTTCGGTTCTGCGGATGATACGACCAGTCGGCATTCAGCGATCCGGTCTCCGTCGCCACCACGCCGCACCCGAAATCCCGCGCGTGACAAAGATGATCCTTGAAAAACTCCATCAGCCCGCTACGCGCGGCCGGATCGGGATGGCTCAGATTGATATAACATCCCAGCACCGCAATCTGAACCTGATGCCGCGAAAACGCCTGAGCGATATGCCACGCCAGCCCGGGCGTCATGTCGCCGGCTTTGAGGTTCAGGCCCTCGATCGCCTTGTTGACGGCCAGTTGCGCGCACGAAAGTCCCCTGGCGGCGATGCGCCCGGCCAGTTCATCGGCCGGCAGTTTCCCGACGTCGTGGGCACGAATTCCGATCCGCATCATGGTGTCCCCTTTGCCGCCGACGGCTGGAGAAATCGCAGCAGATTGCGAACTTCGATTCCGGCAAGCTGCACAATGCCGATGCCGTGCGTATCGTTCAAATTGGGCAACAACTCGTTCTTATAATAGCTGGGACTGAAGGAGAATTCCGAACCGCGGCAGACGCCGTAGACATTGCCGGTCTGGTCGATGGAGATCTTGTTCAGGGCCTCCCAAGCCTTGAAGACCGCCGCGATATACGGGCCGGGGTCTTCCAGCCATCCATATTGAATCCCCCGTGAGAATGCATAGGCGAACATGGCGGTGCAGCTTGTTTCCGGATACGCATCCGGATGCGTCAGAACCTGATGCCACATCCCCGCGTCATCCTGCAACGCCAGATATCCCTGGCACAGTTCTCGGAACATTTCGAGCAGTGCAGGCCGCAATGTATGATCCGCCGGCAGAACCGCCAGCAATTCCGACAACGAAAAGATCGTCCACCCGTTGGCCCGGCCCCAGGGGACTCCGGTGGCCAGGTCGCGGCGGAAATCGTAGATGTGCGACATCACCTTCCATTCCGGAATGAACAATCGCTTCTTGAATCCCAGGAATTGCCCGGCCGCATCATCGATATACTTGCGATCGCCTGTCAATTGATAATATCGACAGAGGAACGGGACGCTCATATAGAGATCGTCCGCCCACATCGTGTTTTCGTGGAACATGTGCATCAATTCCCGACGATAAAAAGTGCCGTCGGGAAGGCGAGCCTGCTTATTGGAAATGAAATCGGCCACATAATCCGCGATGGGCCGAAAGCCCTTTATCTCGGCGAATTTGGCGATTTCCAGCAGCGCGGAACCGAACGATCCGCAATCGTCGAGGCTGTCGAGGCTGGTCAGCAGATGATGCACATTGGTCGCGCCGCCAAACTGCCCGCGGTCCCAGATGGCATAGGCGAATGTGTCGGCACAGAATTGGATATGACTCACGACGTAGCGCTCGACGATATTCAATCCCAACGCCCTGGCCGTGTGAAATAATCCATACAGCGTCACGCCCAGCGGATAGTTCCATTGTCCATACAGCGGGTTGTCGTTGTATTGGCGAACCCAGGTATCCGGGAGGTCCAGCCGCCAATAGCTGTCGCCGCCGGCCGTCGGCACCAGCTTGTTGAGATCGCGCAGTTCCTTGAGATCGATCCTGGCCGACGCCGCGAACGGCCCGGCGTACATCCAGGGTTGCACCGTGCCCGTGATATTGCACGGGCTGGCACAGGGCAGCGGCCGGCCATCGTCCAGGACGGCCAGGTCGAATCCCCAGTCCGATTCGTCGCAAATGCATTGCGCCATCACATCGTGAACACCGAAGGGGAGCTGAACGGCGACGTCGATGGTTCCGGATTTCTTTCCGCTGTAGACCTGCGTGTCACCGATCGAAATCGAAATCGACCCGCAATGCGATCCGGCCAGCCGATATTCGCCAGTTCCCGGGCGTGCGAGAAAGACCTTTGCCCATCCGACGGCCGAACTTCCGGGCGCGTGTCCATAGATTCGGCGCAACTGCCCCCAATCGCGTTGTGCCGGCTCCCACGATGGATCGGGATACCACGCGCAACCGGTGTCTTTCTCGCTTAAGCCTTCCCGCGGCGTAACCGGCATCTCGCCGGACATCGGAGCAGTGAAAATCCATCCCTCCTGCCCGTCGCGCTGGGGCGTGGGCATGAGGAAGTAATAGTGCAGCTTGCCGAGCCAGGTGCCGAAGATGCCGCCAAAGCCCGCCCGCGTCTTCTCGAAACGGATGACCAGGTGATTCCAACCGGCCTCGAGCGGAATCGAAATCGTGTGACGATTCAGCGGATAGCGCTCGATGAAAATGTCCGATTTGAAGATGATGTTCCCGTTGCAGCGGATCACCATCGGGCTGAAGCAGGAGACATCGAATTTCAGGCTCGACGGGCCGTCGGACCAATATTTCGCCCACGCATAAACGAATTGGCCGACCTGCGCATCGGGAAAGAACGCATTGAAATCGGCGTGATACCGGAAATCCCTGCCGCGCAGGATGCCGCGCTTGCTGTAGGCCCGAAACGTGCAACCCAGCGGCGGGTTCTGGCCCACGTACCGCCGCGCGATGCACCCCAGCGCCGCATCCGTCTGCCACCCGGCATGGGCGAAAATGCTCTTGTGATCGGCGAAATAATGTCCCATCGCCCGAGATTGAAATGGTTCGCGGCTCACTTGTCCAGCGGGCGACGCGCCAGGCTGCAAATCAATTCCGCCCTTCGCGCCGCGCAGGGTGGAACGTGCGGCGCGGGGCGTTATACTCGCCGGGAATGCCTGATCCGCGAAACATCCTTGTCGTGCAGCCGAGTTGGGTGGGCGACGCCGTCATGGCCACGCCCACGCTCCGGGCCCTTCGCGCCCGCTATCCCACCGCGCGCATCACCTATCTCATGAAACGCTACGTCAAACCCCTCTACTCCGGAATGCCCTGGGTCGATCGCCGCATCACCTACCGCACCGGCAAGACCCGAAAAAAGGCCGGAAAGAACCTCTTCGAGCTGGCCGCTCGCATCCGCTCGGCCAAATTCGACATGGCCATCCTCCTGCCCAATTCGTTTCAGTCGGCCCTCATCTGCAAGATGTCCAACATCCCGCGCATCGTCGGCTACGACCGCGACGGCCGGGGATTTCTCCTCACCGACCGGCTGGTGGCGGCCAAGGACAAGGGAAAATTCATTCCCACGCCGCTGATCAAGTCGTACCTGGGCCTCAGCAAATACCTGGCCGGCACCGAACGCGACATCACGATGAAGCTGTTCGTGACCGACCTGGAACGCCGCCACGCCCTGGAAATTCTCGACCGCTGCGGACTGGAAGATCATCCCGATCGCCCGCATTCCCGCGGCCGGCCGCCAATGATCGTGCTTAATCCCGGCGCCACGTACGGTGCGGCCAAATGCTGGCGAGCGGAGTATTACGCCCAACTGGCGGACCAATTCATCGAACGGCTTGGCGCGACGGTGCTGATCAGCGCCGCCCCGCGCGAACGGCAGATTGTCGACGAGATCACCCGATTCATGAAGCACGCCCCGGTCGATCTGGCCGCCAAGGGTCTGACTTTGGGGTCGCTCAAGGAGATCGTCCGCCGGTGCGATCTGATGGTGACCAACGACACCGGCCCGCGTCACATTGCGGCGGCATTCGATGTGCCGGTGGTGACGATCTTCGGGCCGACGCATCCGGAATGGACCGAGATCTTCTACCCCCGCGAACAACAAGTGTCGGTCAAGGTCTTCTGCGGGCCGTGCCAGAAAAAGAAATGCCCGCTCGATCACCGCTGCATGACACAGGTGACGGTGCCGATGGTCTACGAGGCGTCGACGCGCCTTCTTAACGGCGACGGCGACGGAGCCTCCGCCGAGGCAAAGCCCGGCAGTGCGGCCAACGGATCGACCTGAAAGATATACAGCCTTAACCCCGGCCGAGCGTGCTCACGCAATTCAATCCTTACCTGTTGGGCGTCCTGATTGCCGGGTGTGCGTTTTTGATGGTGCTGGAGCGCCTCGGCCTGCCCACGACGCTGCAACTTCCCTTCAAGGGCGATGTGAAGCGCGAGAGCCGGTTCCTGGCGCAATACGGGCAATTCGCCTGCACGATTCTCGTGGCCGTCCTGGTTGTGCAACTCGATCCCGACCCGCCGCGACGACGCCAGGTCTTCGTGACCGTGGCCGGAACGTTCCTGGCGACGATGGTCTCGACGGTCATCAAGCGGCTGGTGTGCCGGGTGCGGCCCGGCCGGCCGCGCGCCGGACATTTCCTCGGCCCGGCCCTGCGACATGACAACCAGCGCGAGAGTTTTCCCTCGAATCACAGCGCTGCCGCCGTCGCGTTGTCGGTCGGGCTGGCGATGACCTATCCGCAGGCGGCGGTCACGTTTTGGGCGTTGGCGCTGTGCTGCGCCGCTCTTCGCTATCTGCTGGATGCCCACTGGCCCAGCGACATCCTGGGCGGCATCGCGGTTGGATATGGCGTGGCGCACTCAACCAGTTGGCTGGCGGTTCACGTCTGGCCGCGTTGGATATGACGCTTCCCAACCATGACAAGACCCGTCTGGGATTTCGGCCAGGTTTGCCAGCGCATGGCCGACACCCTGCGCGACAGGGAAGAGGCCCTGCGTCTGGAGCAAGCCGTCTACGGCATGGATGCGATGGATGAATTGCAGATTGTCGCCCTGCTGGCCGATGGTTTGGCCGCGTCGTATTCCGTGGCTCGCGAGGTGCATTATCCGTCCACGGTCGGCCGCAAGCTCACGCACCGGCCGCGTTGCGATCTGGTCCTGACCGAACCCGGCCGGCCGCTGCGCCTGGACACATCGCCGCCCACGCTTTTCGATCCGGCCAATCCCGCGCCGCCCGACGAGGCACTCTGGGTTGAGGTCAAGATCGCGTTCCAATATGGATCGGGCGGCGCGCGGCACAAAGGCTACGGCCGGCAATGGACCAGCGCCGTCGTTGCCGATCTGGTGAAGATCGAACAGGAGCCGATGATCCGCGATGCGGCACTGGCTCTGGTGGTCTTCAATGAATCGCAGACAATTCTCGACAAGGACCTGGAACTGTTCGAAACGCTGCTGGCCGAAAAGCAGGTTCTGGCGGGATTTCGCCGCGTGCGGACCATCCCCATCCTCGAGCGCATCGGCCACCGGCTGTGCAGCGTGGCGCTGTGGCCGACGATTCAGCGCTGACGGCGGGCGATCTTCCGAGTTATAACCTCCAGAGCGGAACGAATGTCGCCGCCGCGGACCGTTTTGGCGATGGACCAGGCAATGGGCCGTTGGCGCCCCGACTGAAAGACGAGGATTCCCTATGTGTGCAACACTGCTCTCGATGCCCGCGATGGCTTACATAATCCCCGGCGGCGGGCTGGTGAATCTGGCGGTGCTGTTCTTCGTCATCGCACTTTTCGCTTATGCGCTGGGCGCCAAGGGTTTGGCCGGGTTTACCGCCGCCATCGGGCGCACACTGCTCTTCGTGTTTCTCATCCTGGCCGTTCTGGCCTTTTTGGGCGGGTTCTTCAGTCACTGACCGGATGGCGGTCCACTTTTTCCGCGCCGCCACGGCCGATTCGCGTATACTACCGGCATGCTGCCAGCGTGGGCGGACATGACTCCTCTGGACAGGATGGTATTGGCCGTGGAACGGGTGCGCGATCGGTTAATGCGGGCGTCGGGGGCATTGGAATCGGCGGGAATTCCGTATGCGATAGCAGGCGGCAATGCCGTCGCGGTTTGGGTGGCGACGATCGACGAGGCCGCGGTGCGCAACACGCAGGATGTGGATATCCTGCTGCGGCGATCGGATCTGGAAACGGCCGCCGAAGCTCTGGCACGAGCCGGGTTCATCCGCCGTCACGTCGCCGGGATGGATGTTTTTCTCGACGGCCCCGATGCCAAAGTCCGCGACGCCGTGCATGTGCTGATGGCCGGGGAAAAAGTCCGGCCGGAATATGATGCGCCTGCGCCGGATGTGGCCGAATCAGAAAAGCCCGCCGGCGTTCGCGTGGTCGCGCTGGAGGCCCTGGTGCGGATGAAGTTGACCTCATTTCGCCGCAAGGATCAGGTGCATCTGCTGGACATGCTTGAAGTTGGCCTGATCGACGCGGCATGGACCAGCCGTTTTGAACCCAGGCTCGCGGCGCGGTTGCAGGAGTTGATTGACACGCCAGAGCAGTAGCGGCCGGGTCCCAAGATCAATGCGCTTGCGAATTGGCGAAGTGGACAATTGCGCCCGGCGCGATGTCAGGCGGATCATGCACCTTGCGATCGACCAGCGCGATCGACGCGGCCGCCAGCGCCGCCAGCGCCAGATACGCCAGCGCCATCTTCCACCAGGGCCATTTTGTCACGGGTTGTTGAATCATTGGCCAAAAGAGTCTACCGCAAACGCCGCAGGATGATCCACGCGACCATCGCCATCACCGTCGCCGCGGCAACCGTCAGGATCGCGCGACGCACCAATCGCCATCGCCGCTGCCACGATTCGCCGTGCACAATGCGCCGCGTGTTGGCCACCACGTCGCGCATGTCCGGCGTCAACGCCAGCCACGCGGCGTGCAGGTTATGCACGCAGGCTCCAAATTCCGCCGGGCCGCTGACGGCCCGGGCCAGCGCGGTCGTCGCGGCAGCCAGGTGATTTCTGGCCGCCTGCGTCGAGCAGTCCATCGCCACCGCCGTCCCGCGAATGTCCTGCTCCTCGCCAAAGTGCAGCAGAAACGCCTCGCGCTGCTGGAAATTCAAGCCGCGCAGCGTGTCGATGAACAAAACATACCCCGGCCCGGCCACGCCGCCGGGCGGCACCAGCGGATCATCCTCTATCGACCCGCCGGCCACGATCAATTCGCGCGTGGCCAGCACCGTGTGATGGATGAACCAGCGGTGGGCATCGGCATTGTCGCGCCAGCGCGGCAGATTGAGCACGCCCTGCCGCATGAGCGTCGGAAGCAAGAGCCACGCCGCCGGTCGCGTCCCGCACAATCCCACCACCACCCGATACGCCATCGGATAATACTCGCGCAACAGCGCCTCGGCCGCCGCCACCGGCGGCGCCACAGCCGTGTCGGTCGTCCGGCGTTGCAGCGGCGAAGATCCTTGCGGGATGATGGACATTTCGCCCGTCAATTAGACTTCGGATCGGCGCGCGCGTACAGCTCCCTGGGGGCGCTGGCGAAATAGCGGAACATGGCCGGGCAGAGCCAGCCTTGCATCGGCGGGTCGTCCATTCGATAGTAATTTCCACCCATGTCCGCCCGCACCCACGTCAGCTTCTTCTGGTAGCCGGGGAACGGTTTGGCCGAAAATGTCAGCCGAAATCCCTCTTTGGCGCTGGGGATATCCTTCACCAGATAATCGATCATCTCCGGCACGCCCTGCACAAACGGCTCGCGGACCAGCCCGGCGCGCGGATCGTCGAAAACCCACGTGCCCTGATACCAATACGGCGAGATGACCATCAGTGCATTCTCCGGCGGGGCCAGCGACTGGCCCGGCGGAATCGGTCCACAGGTGAATCCGCCTTGCACCGTCAACCAGATGCCGTCGTCGCTGCCGCCCGGGCTGGACGTCTGCACCGAACCGTCGCCGCTGCGGCCGTTGGCGAGCAGCGTATCCTCCTTGTGGATCTTGCGGATGGCGATTTGCGAGATTCCGGGCATGGTGAATGTCTTGGGCAGCACGTCATCGAACTGCACGCGCTGGCCGTCGCGCACGTAGTAGCCGGTGATCGGCGCGCCGGCGGTGCCGGTGAGCGCGATCGTCACCGGCGGCCCGCTGCTGGCGGGCGGACTGTTCGTGTTGGTACAGGCGCAGAGCACGGCCAGCGCCGCCGTGAGACATAACGGTATTCCCAAAAACGTGCGGATCATGTCCACATCTCCCTCGACTCAAAGGGATCGGGAGTCTTTGATTGACTGTTCCATCATCAAAGACTCCCGACCCGTTTGATGTGAGAACATCCAGCTCATCGGCATCAGCCGGTATTTCAGCAGAACCAGAACCGCTTCGATCCCGTGCCAGGCGCGGATTTTCTTGCCTTCCGACAGGCTGCGCGGGTTGTAGCGAATCGGAATTTCGTGGATGCGATATCCCAGCCGCAGCGACTTGGCCGTCACTTCCGGGCAGAAATCGAACCCCCGGCATTGCAGATTCATCCGCCGCAGCAGTTCCGTCGGGAACAGCTTGTAGCACGTCGCCTCGTCCGTGAGATGCGTCAGAAACAGCAGATTGGCCACCAGCGTGACCGCCTTTCCACCCAGCCAGAACCGCAGGTAATGAAACTGGTTCTTCAACGCCGCCGGCTTGCGCAAATTGCGCGAACCGTAGACCACCTGCGCCTTTCCCGCCTTCACCGGCCCCAGCAGCGTGGCGAACTCCTCCGGGTAATACTCCAGGTCGGCGTCCTGGATGATCGTGTAAGGCTCGCTGGCGTGCCGCAATCCGGCCGCGATCGCCGCGCCCTTGCCACCGTTGTGCGGGCAGATGATCCCCACAATGCCCCGCTCGCGCTGATACCGCCGGATGATGTCGTTGGTCCCGTCGGTCGATCCGTCGGAGACCACGATCACCTGCGGCCGCACCGGCAGGGCCAGCACGCGCTCGATCACCGCCGCCAGCGTTCGTTCCTCGTTATAAGCCGGAATGATGACGCTCAACATATCGAAAATCCGCCGGCCAAAAAAACCGGCCGGTTCGCCAGTGTACCGGATTGCGGCGAACAAATGCACACCAGCGTGTGCGCGCCGCATGCCCGTCCGCCCATCATGGGGGAATGCCACGGCCGTATCGCCCCAGGCCGGGGTATGGCGGCGCTCCGGCTGGAAACGCGGGCGAGGTGAGGGTAGAAGGAATCGGATATGACCGACCGGTTTTACATCACGACGCCGATTTATTATCCCAACGCCGAGCCGCACCTGGGCCACGTCTATACCACCCTGGCCGCCGATGCCGTCGCCCGCTATCACCGCCTCTGCGGGCGCGAGACGTTCTTTCTCACCGGGGTGGATGAGCATGGGATCAAGATGGTCAAGACCGCCGCGGCGGCGGGGTTGGAACCGCGCGAGCTGGCCGATCGCACCGTGCCGGTTTTCAGTTCGCTGTGGAAGGAACTGGACATCACCAACGACGATTTTCTGCGGACCAGCGAGCCGCGACACAAGGCCGCCGTCAGCCAGATCGTGAGCAAGCTGCTCGACAACGGGGATATTTATCTCGGGGCGTATGAAGGCTGGTACGACGAAGGCCAGGAGGAATTCGTCACCGAGACCGAGGCCCGGCATCAGGAATTCAAGGGCGCCATCAGCGGCAAACCCCTGCAGCGCTATCGCGAGGAGAGTTATTTCTTCCGCCTCGGCAAGTACGTGCCGCGGATCATCGAGCACATCAAGTCCCATCCCGAATTTGTGCAGCCGGAATCGCGGCGAAATGAAGTGCTCAGCAAGCTCGCCGCCGGGGCCGAGGATCTTTCCATCAGCCGCGCCACGCTCAAATGGGGAATCCCCATGCCCAACGATCCCAAACACGTCGTCTACGTGTGGATCGACGCATTGTGCAACTACATCACGGCCCTGGGCTACGGCTCGGCAGACGACTCGCGGTTCAAGAAATTCTGGCCGGCTGATGTGCATTTGATGGGCAAGGAAATTCTCTGGTTTCACTCGGTCTATTGGCCGGCCATCCTGATGGCGCTGGGCCTCGAATTGCCGCGGAAGGTGTTTGCGCACGGGTGGTGGACCAGCGGCGGGCGGAAGATGAGCAAGACGCTGGGGAATTACATCGACCTGGCGAAGATTCGCGGCGTGATCGCCCTGCACGGTCTGGACGCGTTGCGATTTTATCTCCTGCGAGCGGCCCCGTTCGGCAGCGATCTGGATTGGACCGATGCGGATGTCGAAAAAAGCTTCATCGAACTGGCGGATGTGGTCGGCAACTGCCTCAACCGTGTCGTGAAGATGCTGCATCGCTATCGCGACGGCGTGCTGCCGCAGGTCTCCTCCAGCGCCGAAGGGATCGATCGCCAGTTGCTCGACCAGACGGCCGCGTTGCCCGCGCTCCTCGAGCAGGCGTATCGGAACCTCGATCTTCAGCAGGCCGCGCTGCTGCCGCTGGAACTGGCGCGGGCCACCAACGGATATCTCGAAGCGACGGCGCCCTTTCAGCTTGCCAAGGACCCCAAACAGGCCGGCCGGGTCGATGAAATCCTCTCCCGCTCGGCCGCGGCGATGTATGCGGCCCTGCTGGGGCTGTTGCCGATCCTGCCGGTGAAGGCGGCCGACGGGCTGCATCAATTGTCCGCCACGGGTGACAACTTGCCGCTGAGCCAGCGGTTCACGGCCCCTCCGCCAGCGGGCACGCGCGTCGGGCAGGGCCAGGCACTCTTCCCCAAGCTCCCCCCGGCCACCAAACCCGGGCCGGCATAGCAATGTGAGTGTGCCCGAAATTCCCGCCGGCTGCCTTGTGCTCCTCCCCATCTACTGGTGGGCGAGCGACAAAGGTGGGGGTTCTTCGCCAGCGGCATCGACCTGTTACCGGCGGTGCGACTGCCTCCGCCACGTCGAGCCAAACCCCCTGCGCGCCGCCATCGTCAGCCGCGCCCAGGACTGGCACTGGAGCAGCCTGCACGCACGACCGGACGGCCCCGAGCCGGTACGGAACCTGCTAAAGCGACTGGCCGATCGACCGGCCGGGGAACTGGGTCCAACTGGTGAATCGCCCGCAAACCGATCTGGAGGTCGAGGCGATCCGGACGGCCGGCGCGGCGCGGCCGGCCGCCGGGGAGCGCTGCGTGGGTGGCGCGGGTTGTGTCGCGCTACGGATCGCAAAGCACTCTCCGCCCGCGCGGCGGCCAGCCCGGCCGAAACGCGGACATGGCCCGCTGACGGGTCGTGTCCCCTGCAGTTACCTCCCAAGACAAGATCATCGTATGTGGCCCTCAGGTTTTCATCGAGCTATTTCGATCGGCTGGTGGCCATCCGCGAATGAACGCCTCGGCAATTAGCGGATCATTTGGCGCAGACGGATGCCAACCCTTAGGCGGCGGAAGCGCCTTCAAAACCTCGAACACCCTTAGGGCCGCTGCCTCTAGTTCTGGCATTCGAGCTCGAAACTTCAGAATGCCGAGCCAATCGGTATATGCTGATGCGTGCTCGAAATCGGCATTCGAAGCGACGCCCCAGCCGAGTGGTACGGAACGATTCAATGAGCGCACCAACGCGTCCATTGCAGCGTCCCTCACATGCCCCGTTTGTCGTGCCTCTTCCATCTGGAGTTTGATCAAATGAACCGGCACCGTCGGTATGGGTATCCGCCTTGCGATCGCCACGTACGGCTCGCCCGGAAACAACTTCAAAAACTCATAAACCGAGTTACAGCCCAGCGTATAAATAGATTTGTAAACTCGCCCCTCCCATCCCGACATCCACGCTCGTCGCGACCGTTCGCGTTTTTCGCCTTGGTTCTCCCGAGCGTTCCGATTCCAGTCGTCCACACTTTTTTGTATTTCGTCCATATTGCTTTCATTTATCGCGCATAAGGCGCAATTTCCAAGTGGCCGAGGCCATAGTCCTCGAGCATTTGCTTGCCAATTTGTAGTATTTCAGTCCGGGTTAGTTGACGCCCTCCTGGGGTAACTGAATGGGACACGACCATTCACTGAGGAAATAACGCGGGTTGCGGCTCGGTGTGGGACACATTTGCAGTTGTTCCTTTCTAGAAGCCTGCGGGGCCGCGGACGGCCGGGGGGCTGGCGCGACGGGAGGGGGGAGATGGGGCGAATGGTTTCCATATCTTTTCCCGCCGGACTCCGCCAGAACCGGCCGGAGCGAGGCTGTTATCCAAACCTGGCCGGTATTTTACGCGGCAGGTCGTATCGTGCAAGATAAATCCGGCGATCCTCGCATGGCGGAGGAGGGGACAAGGGATGGCGCATCAGGCTCCCGACGCCGGCGGCCGAGGCACGGCCGGACATGGAGATTTTTCTCTTGCAAACCATCCTTTGTTCGTATAACGTAAGGGTGGCTGTAACGGACAATGGATAAGGAAGACGGGTTGACATGCACGTCTGGCGATGTCCCATACCCCTGGAATGGGACACGGCTGGGACAGGGCGAAAAATGGCGTTCGGGGGCTGGGAATGCGGATTTTGGCCTGGACAAGGACAAATTGACGCAGGCACCCCCCACCCGGGGGATGGGACATTGTGGGACATGCAAGGGGCAATGGATAATGGACAGTTGACAATGGATAACGCGAAACGGGCGGCGGATTGTCGCTCTA
>Ga0181520_10005638_pt1 | contig 19784 bp, 22 predicted proteins | sample PEATcosm2014_Bin_29_FD_132451 | JGI IMG/M metagenome (GOLD analysis project Ga0181520, IMG submission 132451) | Peatland microbial communities from MTU Mesocosm Facility, Houghton, MI, USA - PEATcosm2014_Bin02_30_metaG | ecosystem: Environmental > Terrestrial > Soil > Wetlands > Peat | place...
ATGTCGCATTCCTTAGGCATTATGCCGGTCATCAAAGCTGAGGCCTATGGCCACGGGATGATTCAGGTTGCTGAATGTTTAAGGGAATGCGGTTGTAAATATTGGGCCGTTTCCAATGCTAACGAAGGTTTGCACCTGCGCGCGACGGGCTTCAATCAGAAAATTTTATTGTTCGAATCCACCTTAGTCTCAGAAGCTAAAGATATCGTCGAGTATAAATTGACCCCAACACTCTGTTCTTTTGAAATGGCCCATGCTTTGGACCATTGGGCCCATCAGGCTGGCATTCAAATTCCTGTGCATATTAAAATAGACACAGGCATGGGACGTTTTGGGGTCAATGAAGATCAGGCTTTGGATTTTGTGCAAACGCTGCGGGCAAAATGTCCTAATTTGATCTTGGAAGGCATTTATACCCATTTTCCAGTCGCTGACTCAGACCGTGATTTTACTTTAGGCCAGATGCGCCGTTTCCGTGACATAGTGTATTCCTTAGAAAACCAGTTGACCACTTTTTCATATGTGCACGCGGGAAACAGCATGGGGCTTGGAGATTATAAGTCCGATCTTTTTAATCTGGCGAGGCCCGGCATTATGCTTTACGGCGTTTATCCGCTTGAGGATTTAAAAAATAAAATCCATTTAAAGCCTGTGATGTCGGTCAAGGCGCGCATTATTTTTGTGCAGACCATTGCCAAAGGCCGTGGTATCAGCTACGGGCATACGTTTAAGGCCAAGGAAGATATTACAGTTGCGGTATTGCCTATCGGTTACAGCAACGGGTATTTGCGTTCTTTGTCCAACAAAGCTTTTGTTTTGGTGGAAGGAGTGCGTTGTCCGGTGGTGGGGCGTGTGACCATGGACCAGATCATCGTGGATGTCACCGCGGCCACTCTTTCAGGCCGTATCCCTAAAATCGGTGATGAAGCGGTCATTATGGGTGATCAAAAGGGCGAGTCAATTTCAGTGGACGAAATTGCCAAATGGGCAGACACCATCAGTTATGAAATCCTCTGCTCTTTAGGCAATCGCCTTCCGCGTGTTTACCATTCCTAGAATTAAAAATTCCTGAAGATAATAAACAAGGCCATGAGGGTAAACAGGATCGGGGTGATCCATGCCCCTTCCCAGGGCAATAAAGCTCCGCCTTTGGCTAAGGCCAAACCTACCGCGTCAGCGACGTAATAAAGAAATCCGATGACTAAGGCAATGGTAATGGAAGTAAAGGTCATGGCCCGGCGTTTGCCCACTGACATGAGCGCAAAAGGCAATCCGATCAAAACAATGATAAAATTGCGCAGGGGAAAAGTGATCTTCTGATGCATGTCGACCCGGAGATTATTGATCGTTTTAACCGCCCCGCTGCCGGAAAAACGTTTGATATAGCCATGCAGTTGGTTTAAGTTCATCGCTGAGAGGTCCATTCTTTGCCTGAGAAAGTCCCTGGGCGTTTCTTTAATGTCCATCAATTTTTCCTCTGACATTCGAATACCGCTGGGAGGGGCATTGGGCAAAGCGTTGTTATACGTTGTTATCTGGCATTTAAAGAATTTCCAGGCAATGCCCGTCCACTTGGCCTTAAGGGCCACGATTTTCTCAACCAGGTTTTGATTATGATCATGCCCGATGATGGTGATGCCGGTCAATTCGTTGGTGTTAGGGTTAAAAGTATCAATAAAGAACAGGCGGTTTTTTAGGCCGTAGAAGGTAAGATTGTGGATGAGGGGCAGGCCTTGACCTTTTTGGGAAGGGACGACTTTAATCTGAGTGTCGCGTATTTGCTGGTTGATCATCGAGGATTGCGGTACGAATTTTTCATTCACTAAAAATACTAAAGCTGAAACGAAGATGGCGAATACCAGTGCCGGACGGGTGATCTGCCAGAAATTCATGCCGGATGCGCGAATGGCGATGATCTCATTGTGCGCGTTGAGGCTGCTATAGGTAAACAGGACAGAGATGAGGCATGCCATGGTGGAAGTTTGCACTATGATCGACGGCAAAAATGAAATGTAATATTGCACGATTACGGTTAGCCCTACGCTTTTTGAGATAAAATCCTGCAAATTACCGAACATATCGATGAGGATAAACAAAAACGCGAAGGTAAAAACAGTTCCCGCGAAAATGATCAGGATAGATTTGAGAATATAACGATCTAGGATGCGCATAGTTTCATGTCTAACGCGTGCATAGTTTCCAGTTTAAGAAAATGGCCAGAACAAGGGCAAGGCCATTGGGCAACCACATTAAAAAATAGGGGTTAAAAACATTTTCAGAGGCCATGCCTTGGCAGGCCAATGATAAAATGTAATAAGGGGCGGCGAACAATAAGGCATACAAAAGGTTAGCGGATTTGGCCCGCCGGTTGGTTATGGCCGCGAAAGGAAAACCCAGAAAGATAAATATCAACGGCGAGAGCGACCATGCCAGGCGGCGCTGATATTCGGCAATCAACGGGGAGGGATCAATGGACAGTTTGCGCAGGCACTGGATCTTTTTGGATAATTCCCGTAATGTCATGGCTTTCGATTTTTTTTCACTCTTCACGTTCTTTTTGGAAAGGTCCATCCTGATAAAAGACGTCTGGAAATTAAGTTTATAAAAATTGTTGGGATTGCTCAGATCAGGCTCGTCGGAAGTCCCGTTGAGGAGCTTGAGCATCAGCTGGTCCTTGCCCGGGACATGGACAAATTCACCTTGTCCGGCAATGATGGTCTTGGTGGGCTTATTGGGCGCCGGCTCATAGATCCTGACCCCGTATAACAGATCGCCGTCCATCCGGTAAATAAAAATGATATATTTATCAAAGGCATTGATAAAACTACCAGGCTCCAGCATGGCTGAAGGGTCACGGCTGCCGGTTTCCTGCAAGATGCGAGTTTGGGCGTCATAAGCTTCAGGAATGACACGGTCGTTGAGAAGATACACAAACAGGCATAAGGCGATGCCTACGGCTGTTAAGGGGGCCAGAAGACGCAGCAGATGAATGCCCGAGGCGCGCATGGCTAAGATTTCATTTTCTGCGGACATGTTCCCCAATGCCAGGATCACAGTGATCAGGCAGGCGACAGGCAGGGTATAGCCTAAAAGGATGGGAATATAATACAGAAAGACCTGGCCCATGGCTGTCAGGGACATGCCGTTATTAATGACCTTGTTGGCCAATTGCGGTAAATACCCCAGAAGAAAGACGCTGGTCAATACACAGATCGACAGCGTAAAAGGCTGAAGGCATTCTTTTAAAATATAATTTCGTAAAATACGCATATTAGTTTGTCAAACTGAAAGTCAATACTCCAACCCGGGCGGCGCCGGCTGTTTTTAGAACTTGCGCGGCGTTGTGGAGGGTGGCCCCTGTTGTAAAAAGGTCATCAATAAGCACGACGCTTTTACCCTCAACATCCGTCGAATTTTTTATTCTAAAAGCACCTTCCATATTTGTCCAGCGTTGTTTTGCCCCTAATTCCGTTTGGGTCTGGGTCTTCTTCTGGCGTATCAACAAATTTTCCGTATGCAAAATCCCATAGTGCCGGCTTAAGCGCAAGCTCAAGAGCGCTGACTGATTGTATCCTCTTTCCCGCAGTTTCACCGGATGCAAGGGGATGGGGGTCATTAAGTCAAACTTTTGTAAGGGTAAGGAATGGCGGTCGATGAAATCGATCATTAAAGGGACAAATGTTTTACACAGGGATGTTTTGGAATTGTATTTAAAGGCGTGCAGCAATTTTTGGGCTGTTTCATTATAAAGACAAACTGACCATGCCTGGTCAAAAGCGAATGTGTCTTGGGTAGTTTGCCGGCTTAATGGCGTTGGATTGAACTCCAGAGATCCCAAACAGCTGGCGCATAGCTGCCGCTGGTGGCGGCTATTAAGGAATTGGCGGCAGAGCAGGCAGTTGTCGGGGAAGATAAGCTCGATAGCTCCCTGTAAAAAGGCTTGAAGCATGCCATATGTTACCATATAATAGTTTCAATTTCTTTCAAATTTAAATGCATACATCCATTGATACAGACAAAAGTGAATTATTCCGCCTCCTTAAGACCCAGGCTTTCTTTAAGGGGAAATTTATTTTATCGTCGGGCAAAGAGAGTGATTTTTATTTAGATGCCAGGCTCGTGACACTCTCTGCCGCGGGAGCGTATTTGACCGCGCGCATTATGCTGGATATGATCGCCAAAGATCAACCGGACGCTATCGGCGGCCCAACCTTGGGCGCCGACCCTATGGTGGGGGCCATAGCCTCCTTAAGCCATCAGGCGGGCAGGCCCATCAATACATTTATTATCCGCAAACAACCCAAGGCGCACGGCAAGCAGCAACAGGTTGAAGGCCCTTTGCTCAAAGAGGGCAGCAGTGTCGTGATCATTGATGATGTGGCAACCACCGGCAAGGCTTTTGTGGAATCCATTGAAGTGCTGCAGAAGATGAATATCAAAATTAAAAAAGCCATCTGTGTCATCGACCGGGGTGAAGGCGCTCTGGAGGCATTGGCCAAGTACAAGGTGCCTTTACAATCCATTTTTACTATCTCCGAATTCCTTCGATGAAAAAGCTCATCCTGGCCTCTGGCAGTCCTCAGCGTCGAAAACTCATGAAAATATTAGGGCTCCCTTTTATCGTTTCCCCAAGCCGGGCGAAAGAAAGCACGCGCATGACCAACGGCTGCGCGCATTTGGTCAAAACCAATGCCTTGCTTAAGGCCCTTGACGTGGCCCGGGGCCTGCGCGAAGGGATAGTCATCGGATCGGATACGGTGGTGTTGTCTTCTTACGGACGGCTTGTTGGGAAACCTCGAAATATGCGGGAAGCTAAAAAAAATCTTAAGGAATTGATGGCCGGGCCGCACTGGGTCTATTCAGGGGTGGCCGTCGTTGATGCCCGGACCGGGCGCAAAGAGATTGGTTGGGAAAAAACCAAGGTGTTTATGACTAAAATTTCTGATAAAGAGATCGACCATTATCATAAACTTGTTTCGCCTTTGGATAAAGCAGGCAGTTTCGATATCGAGGGGAAAGGGGCTCTTTTTATTGGGCGCATCGAAGGATGTTATTTTAACGTGGTGGGCCTGCCTTTGGCAAAGCTGGCAGGGATGTTAAAAAAATTTGGAGTCAATGCGCTGTGTTTTTTATTCTTGTTTTCCAGCCTTTGCCATGCCGATGCCGTGCCTCCCCAGGTTTGTCATCTGGATAATTGCGTGACGGTGGAGGTGGTTTCTAAACAGGAGGACATGGATCGCGGGTTAATGTATCGCTCAAGTTTGGGCCAAAATAAGGGCATGCTTTTTGTATTTACCAATGATGACAAGTACAGTTTTTGGATGAAGAATATGCATTTCAATTTGGACATATTATGGATAAGCCTTGATGGCCGTATTGTGTTTATCGGCCGGAATGTCCCCGCTTGTACAAGCGATCCTTGCCCGGTTTATACTCCTGATAAAGAAGCCCGTTATGTTTTGGAACTTAACAGCGGTTACACCACATCTCACCACTGGAAGGTGGGGGACAAGCTTGATTTGAATCATCTTTTAGGTTTGTAAATATGTGTACTGTGGCCGAAGAAGCTTTCGGCGGCTTCCATGATGGTTTCCGACAAAGTAGGATGGGGATGGATAGAAAGTTTTAAATCTTTGACCACTGCGCCCATTTCAATGGCTACAACCCCTTCGGCGATCATTTCCCCGGCGCCAATCCCGACGATACCCACTCCCAAGACACGTTGAGTTTTAGGGTCAACAATGAGTTTAGTTAAGCCCTCTGTGCGATCAAGGGTCAGCGCGCGGCCTGATGCCGCCCATGGAAATTTAACAACAGTTACGTTGAGGCCTGCTTTGGTAGCGTCAATTTCAGTTAATCCGCACCAGGCGATTTCCGGGTCTGTAAAGACGACCGCGGGGATGGCTTGTGGTTCAAAGGCCGCCTTTTGTCCGGCGATTGTCTCGACAGCCACACGGCCTTCGTGTGAGGCTTTATGGGCCAGCATAGGGTTTCCGGTAATGTCGCCGATGGCATAAATATTTGGATCTGTTGTTTGGCGCTGATCATTAACTTCGACAAAGCCTCGGGAAGTGACTTTGACCTTAGTGTTTTCCAGGCCAAGATTTTCCGAATTGGGACGACGTCCGATAGAAACCAAGACTTTATTATATTCTTCTTTGAATTCTTTACCTTCTTTGTCAGCGAAGAAGACGGTGATGCCGTTTTTGCTGCTTTCCATTTTAATAACCTTGGTCTCGAGCATAATTTTGGCAAATAAGCTTCTAGCGCGCTTGTAAAGGACATCTGTCAAATCACGGTCCGCGCCGGGCAAAAGGCCGGGCATCATTTCCACCACTGAAATTTTGGCCCCTAATCCATGATAGACAGTTCCTAATTCCATACCGATATAACCGCCGCCGACCACTAAAAGACTTTCAGGGACATTTTCCAATTTCAAAGCGGCGCTGGAATCCCAGATATCAGGGGATTGAGGCAAGTTAGGGATCACTGTCGGGCGAGATCCCGTTGCCAAGATAGCGTTCTTAAAGCTTATTTCTTCAATAGAACCATCAGCTTTTTTGATTTTTAGGGTATTGGAGTTGATAAAGCTTGCTTCTCCCTGAAAATATTTAATTTTACGCGCGCGGGCCAAAGATGCCAGACCAGCGGTCAATTTGGAGACGACGTTTTCTTTCCAACCGCGTAGTTTGTTGATGTCGATTTTTGGGGGAGGGTATTCGATGCCAAAGGTTTGGGCATGTTTGGCTTCACTGATGATCCCAGCCGCGTGCAAAAAGGCCTTAGAAGGGATACAGCCACGGTAGAGGCAAACGCCGCCGGGGGTCCTTTCTTTATCGACGATAGCAACTTCCATGCCAAGATCAGCGGCTAAAAAAGCCGCTGAATACCCGCCAGGTCCAGCGCCGATAACGACTAATTGTATGGGGTCCATAAGTGGTATCTATAATAGTGCCGGAGGAGAGATTTGAACTCTCAAGGCTTTCGCCATACGCTTCTGAGACGTACGCGTATACCAATTCCGCCACCCCGGCAGTTTTTTCTGGAATATGTCATTAAGGAAATCTGCCGGGGTGGCGGGAATGTCTTCCATTCTAAATGGGACATTATGGAAGAAGTCATTGCCGCCACATCAGCAAACTTCCGAACAAGGCTTTTAGTATAGCGGCATGAAATTTGTCTGTCAACAAGAAGCCTCAGCTGGTATAATTAATCCCTTATGTCGACCATCGCAACGAATAAAAAAGCGTATCACAATTATATTCTCCTCGAGAAATGGGAATGCGGCATTGCTTTAAACGGCGGTGAGGTCAAGTCCCTGCGCGCCGGCGGGGCCAGTTTTACAGATGCTTTTGCCCATATCGATAAAGGAGAACTTTATCTTTATAATTTGCATATTAATCCTTATGAGCAGTCCTCTTATCTGAATGAAGAGCCTGCCCGTCCGCGTAAACTTCTGATGCATGCCAAAGAGATTGAACGCATCAATGGGCATTTGACCCGCAAAGGGTTGACGCTTATTCCAACCAAGATCTATTTTAACAACCGCGGCTGGGCCAAGGTAGAAATCGCGGTGGGTCAGGGCAAAAAACTATACGACAAGCGTGAAGATATCAAAAAGCGCGATATTAAAAGAGAAATAGACAGAGTGGTTAAGCATAGCAAGAAAAGCTGAAGTTTCTCTTATCGGTCAGTAGTTCGTAAAATTTGCCAAAGATTTAAATTTGCGCTATAGTATCAATATAATTGTTCTTTCTTATGGGGGTGATTGGTTTCGACTTGTGTTAGTCGGGTATAGGTTGCGTGTCGAGGAAGCTTGGTAGGCCTCGTAAAATAATCTAAGCAAAAATTAAACGCTAACGCTAAACCGTTAATGTTGAGCGAAGTTGAGCACATATTTGCTACGACTCCAGCTGTACCGGAGCCTATGCCAATAGGTCTTAGCTTCGTTCTCTAAGCCTTAGTTACACTGTAACTAAGCCCGTTTACTTGGCTTTGCCTGCGAGTTGAGTAAACGGTCAAAAGCAGGCTGGCTTCAATGTTCGCCTTCAGCATTGAAGTGAGATCTTAGAAGGCTGGTCCCGAAACAATCCTGTTTGCCGGAGGGTGAGGGATGAGACAAAAGTAGACAAACTATACATGTAGACGCTTATATTACGAGACTCAAGGACCCGGGTTCAATCCCCGGCACCTCCACTTTGATTTTTAAGTCATTTAATACTATATAGTTAGAAACCATAAATTTTCCGCAGTGTCCAAACAGTGCCTATTTGGTGGGGATTTCAGATATTTAACACCATTATCACCACCAAAGATAATAAATGCTCATATTCCCCTACGCTAAGATTACTGGTGATAAAATTATTGTTTACCCTGAATAACAATGGCGGTTAGTAGGAAAAGATGAGGAGAATCTCATTATGAAAAAAATTTTATGGCCCTTTGGAATTGGGTTGTTAGTTTTGATCATTGTTGTTGGGATTGCGGTAGGGTTGTATATTGGGCCGATTGTCAAAATTGGTATGGAAGAGGTGGGGCCGCAAATAGCCAAAGTCTCGATTAAAGTGGATGCCGTTGATATATTTCTTTTGACCGGTTCAGCCAAAATCAAAGGGCTTATAGTAGGCAACCCTAATGGGTATAAAACCCCACAGGCCATCAGCGTAGGCACTGTTGCCGTCAGTGTGAATCCATTTTCCGTTTTATCGAACAAAATTATCGTGCGTTCGGTCCATGTTGAATCTCCGGAAATCACTTTTGAAGGGGGACTTGGCAGTAATAATTTAAGTAAGATTATGAACAACGTGAACGCACTGGCCCAAAAGGGTAAAGAAACCGGTAATAAGCCTGCTTCAAAAATAGAAGTGGATGATTTTCTTATCACTGGGGCAAAAGTTCACGTCATTCTCACGAGTTTGGGCAACAAGGAAATGACGTTGCCGTTGCCGAACATCCATCTCACTGATATGGGTAAAGGGAGCAATGGACTGACGCCTGTTGAACTCACCCGTGCCGTTCTCGATGCTATCATTAGCGGCACTATCAAGGTTGTCACCAGTTCCGTCACTCAATTGGGCCACAGTGTTCAGAATTTAGGGAAAGGGGTCGGTCAAACAGTGGGGGGGAGCGTAAATAAGATTACTAATAGCATCGGCGGGCTATTTGGAAAATAAGTTTTGTGGATTCTTAACGCTTAGATTTATTTTCGGCGCCTCCACCAAATATTTTCCGCATCATCAAATATAGCGACGAAGTCTGCTTGTTTTTTTCGTAAATCCCCTAAAAATATAGCAGATACGAACCAATTCTGGAAGGGCAATGTTATGGCTCAATACGATGTCGGGGACAAGGTTATTCTTAAAGATGATGGCCAACTTTATACTGTGGTTGGTGTACGGACCGAAGATCATATCGTGCTTTTTGATTTAGAAAAAGGTGATGCAAGGGCATCCGCGAAGCTTACAGTGTTGCTAAGTCAGTTGGAGATACAAAAAACCTGCACGCCCAAATTCCCACAAGTTGTTGTCTATAAAGCTAAGTATGTCCCCAGCTGAGCCATTAGCCCATGCAACAGGGATTATGGTAAGCGGGAGGGGAGAGGATAAGTAAATAATATGAAAACACGAAAAGATTTGTGTGATTGGATTGTTGAGGCACTAAAGGATTTAAATGGTTCTTCCCAAATTATTAAAATACGCGAACACATATGGCAGCACCATCAAAATGACCTGGTCAATAGCGGGAATTTGCATTTTACATGGAATGAAGATCTCTATTGGGCGGCAACACAATTGCGGGCTAAGGGCGTGTTAAAGAATGCTAAGGCGACTTCAAAAAGCGTTTGGGCATTAAACGACATAAGGAAGGTATAAGCCGATGAAATATCTTTTAAACGGGGGACAAGCATGAAAGAATCTTTGAAAAATGAAACTGATATGCTGGAGTCAATTAATAAAATACAAGCTCTGCTTATTGTGATCGATAAGAAGGTAGACGTTTTAATGAACCGAGATACCAAGCCGTCCCATAACCTTCCGGCTAATAGCACTAATGATGATCGCAATAAAGGGAGGGTAATGCACAAGGCAATTTGCGCGGATTGTAAGAAAGAGTGTTCACTGCCTTTTAAACCAAGCGGGGACCGGCCGGTATATTGCCAGGACTGTTTTTCCCGCCGTAAAGTGATTAAAATGTCAGGGATAACAATTGCTGATAAACCCAAAGAGGTCCCGTTACTTCAGGTGCAGGTTAAGACAAAGAAGAAGGCTGTTGCAGTAAAAAAGATTGTTGGAAAAAAGAAGCCGGTTCCTAAGAAAAAGTAAGGGGGATGTGACGGTGATAAAGGATAAGGGCAATATTCTCGCTTTCGTAATTGTTTTAATCGGCCTTATTATTATTGGGTTTGGAGGCCTTAAAATGTTAGACGCTAAAATCGGCACTTTCACCATCAGGGAGCATAATAGTTGTGTGAACTTTACACGGGAACTGGTTAAAAGCCATTCAGAATATCTCAAGTTTGATCCGGAGCCGTATACAACTTGTAAAGATGGTGTTTTAAAAAGGGATTATTTTGACGGCCTTAAGGTGGCAATTATCGGCGGGGTTATTGTATTAGGCGGCATTTTAGTAAAAGTATTCTTTAGTTAAACGATTTCTTTGCTAATAATTAGTCGGGCCCACCATTCTTTATAACTCATCATTTTTATTTTGGGATATACTCCATTCAAAGCAAATTGAGGAGAAGATTTATGCCAAAGATCCTTATGGTTCTCATCATTTTTTTATGTTCTTGGATTATGAACGCACGGGCAGATATGAATATAGGGATGGCTCAGGAAGGCCCTTTTAAGAAATATTATGCAAATGGGAAGCTGCAACAGGAAGGGATTTTGGAGAACAACAAGCTTGAAGGTTTGTCCAAGTTTTATTATGAAAGCGGGAAATTAAAGTCAGAAATTAATTTTAAGGGTAACAAAGTAGAGGGGCTTTGCAAGTTTTATCATGAAGACGGGAAATTACAGGTCGAAGAATTTCTTAAGGATGGGAAGCAAGAAGGTTTGTCTAAAGAGTATTATGATAATGGGGGATTAAAGTCAGAATTTAATTTTAAGGACGGCAAAAGAGATGGATTAGAAAAAGTTTATTATCAAAATGGGAAATTGCAAATAGAAGCAACTTATAAGGATGGCAAAGAATCAGGTCCTTATAGAATTTATTATGAAAACGGGCGATTGCATGAAGAAGGGGCTTGCAAGGATGGTAAAAAAGACGGCCCTTATAAAGCATATAACGAAAAGGGCATATTGCAGGAAGAGGGGTCTTTCAGGGGTGGCAAAGCAGAAGGGCCCTATAAGGTTTATTATGAAAATAGGCAAGTGCATGAAGAGGGAGATTTCAAGGACGGGAAAAAAGAAGGGGCCTATAAGGATTATTATAGAGACGGGAAATTGCAGGAGGAGGGGACAGCAGAAGGACCGTATAAGGTTTATTATGAAAATGGGAAATTGTATGAAGAAGGGACTAACAAGCACGGTAAAAAAGAAGGGGCCTATAGGGATTATTATGAAGATGGGAAATTGCATGAAGGGGGAGATTTTAAGGATGGGAAAAAAGAAGGATACAGTCTTTATTATGAAGGTGGGCAATTGCAGGCAGAGGGGGCTAATAAGGACGGGAAGCCGGAAGGACTGTTAAAATACTACTATGAGAATGGTCAATTAAAATTAGAGTGGCTTTATAAGGATGGCAAACTAGACGGAAAACAAAAAACATATTATGAGGACGGGGCAATCGAATATATCGATACATATAAAGATGGCCAGAAGATCAGTAGGAAGGCATATGATAAAGAAGGGGCCCTTAAGCTTGATTAAAGTGAAAGGTAGTGGCTTTGGTTTTTGTTTGATATAATTAAAAAATATGCGAACTTTTTTCAAATATAGATTCTTTAGAAATTCTCGCAGTCGATTAATGAACGGGTTCTTTAAATTTCTAGAGGGGGCGATGAGGATTGTCCCCCGATGGCTTATTGAGCTCTTCATGGAGGGGATATTTCCCATAATCTATTTAATTACGAAAGAGTTAAGCCGGATTTGCGAAAGAAATTTACAGTTGGTTTATGGGGACCCAAAAGATAAAAAGAAATATGAACTCATGGCCAAACGGTGCATCAAATCCATTGGCTATGCCGTGGTGGATGTTTTTTATTATGTTGACCGTCCTGATGAATTATCGAAAATCACGCACGTTGAGAATGAGGATAATTTAAAGAAAGCGCTTGAGTTAGGCCAGGGAGTTATTGCCGTATCCGCTCACTTGGGTAATTTCCCTTTGATGTTCCTTTCTCTGGTGCAAAAAGGCTATAAGGTCAATGTGATTATTCGTAACATGAGAGACGAGAGTTTTAGTAAGCTTGTGTATCGGCTGTGTGATAAATGGGGCATTAATATGATCCAGACTTTCCCAGGGAAGCAATTTGTAAGGGAAAGTTTAGCGGCCTTAAAGCGTAATGAATTATTATTTATTCTGCTTGATGAAGTTGTCCCTCAAGAGGAAGGCGTAAAGGTGAGATTTTTCAATCATGAAGTTATAAGGGCCACAGGACCGGTTTTATTTTTTGAAAGGACATCTTCACCCGTTCTGCCGATGTTTATTGCGCAGGATGAGAGAAAGCATTTTAAGATTTTTATCGAACAACCTTTTGAAATTGAGAAGGGCGGCAATCCCCAGGAAAATACGGTCAAGAATATTGCCGGCCTAACTAATATTATCGAGCATTTTGTCGATCAATATCCGTTTCAGTGGGGCGGTTGGTTTAACAGGAGATGGGCGTATCGCAGTGAAGAGAGGGGCTAAATTAATTCCATGAAAAAAATATTGTGTATAGTAGTTGCGCTCTTTTTCCCTTTGACAGCTTCTTGGGCGGCCCAGCAGTGGGAAAACCAGGGGGATTTTTATTTTTTGGCTAAGAATACAAAGGAAAATTTTAGCGCCTCGGGAGCAGGGGCCAATAAGTTCCTTAGCAAATACTTGGCATATGACGGGGTTGATTTTTTAGTCCAAGGGGCAGATGATTGGCAAGATTATGGGAGGCTTAATCTTGGCAATAATAACATGTTCCTTGTGCCCATACGTTCTGGTATGAAGGTTGAGGAAATCCATTTTTTGGCTTCAGGGAATTATGGGAATAGTTATAAACATGATGCTTTGCTGCGCCTGTATGGAGAGAATTATTATTACGCGGTTTTGACTGTGACTTTTGCTTATCAGGATGGGACGTACAAAATTCTTTCAGCTCCGGTATTTTGGGATTGGTTTCATTTGCCTTCGATGGGCTGGTCCAAAGACGGTGTTAGAAGTAAGGTCGTGGGCGTCAATCCGATGCGCAAGGACTGTACCATGTACCATATAAGTTTTGCCAATCCCAAGCCAACGCAACCCGTTAAAGATATTTTAGTTTCAGACAGTTGGTTAAGCGATCAGCCATTTTCAGATGTTTTTGCATTGACCATTAAATCTTCAGATACAATGCAAGCCATTAAAAAGAATTAGAAAACTTTGAGAAATCCTTATGGGAACACTGCGGACTGATCTTCGAGTTGGTGGGCCATCGCCTTTAGGGGCCCGTGTGTCTGGAGACGGAGTGAACTTCGCGTTTTTCAGCCGGCATGCCAACCGCGTCTGGCTGGAGTTGTTTGATCATCCCGACGATGCCGCGGCCGCCAGGGTGATTGATTTGGATGGCATCTCCAACCGTACCGGGGATGTGTGGCACGTCTGGATCAAGGGGATTCGAGCAGGCCAGCTGTATGCCTATCGTGTGGATGGCCCATACAACCCCAAGGACGGCCAACGTTTTAATTTCAACAAGCTTCTTTTAGATCCTTTCGCCACAGCAATTTCGAACAGTCCCGCCTGTGATTTCAACCTGGCCTTGGGGTACAATCCGTCAGTGCCTGATGGAGACTCGGTGCCTTCAATGGTCGATAATGCTGGTGCCATGCCCAAATGCGTAGTTACGCAGGATTATTTTAACTGGCATGGTGACACCTCGCCTCGTCACCCCTGGTCTAAGACGGTCATTTATGAAACACATGTGCGCGGCTGTACTATCCATCCTAATGGTGGTGTTAGGCATCCCGGCACGTACCGAGGTTTGATTGAAAAAATTCCTTATTTTAAAAAATTGGGAGTGACAGCTGTGGAGCTGATGCCCGTACAGGAGTTCAATGAAAACCAGTCAAGGCGTGTCCATGCGCAGACGCTTCAACCGCTCAAGAATTATTGGGGATACGATCCCATGCTTTTTGGTGCGCCCAAAGCTTCTTTTAGTAGTTTGAAAGGTTTGGGCCAGCAGAAACAGGAGTTCAAGAAAATGGTCCAGGCTTTTCACAAATCCGGAATTGAAGTGATTCTTGACGTGGTGTTTAATCACACGGCAGAGGGAGACGAGCCTGGGCCGACGCTTTCTTTGCGGGGGATCGACAACACGATTTTTTACATGTTGGAGGGTGATAAACGTTTTTATAAAAACTACACAGGCACCGGCAACACCATTAATGCCAACCATCCCGTGGTGCAGGAGCATATATTGGCCGTATTGCGCAACTGGGCGCAAGAGATGCATGTTGATGGATTTCGTTTTGACTTGGCCTCGGCCCTTAATCGAGACACTGACGGTGGTTTGCGACATGATGCCCCTCTTCTCGAAAGAGTGGCTAAGGACCCAATTTTGAAAGATGCGAAAATCATCGCTGAGCCGTGGGATGCCGCCGGTGCGTACGAGTTGGGTGGTTTTTCAGACCGGCGTTGGACAGAGTGGAATGACCGCTACCGCAACGAAGTCCGGCTTTTTTGGCGCGGCGATGATGGGATGCTGGGATTTTTTGCCCAACGCATCTGCGGCAGTGCTGACATCTTCACCAAGACGGGCAAAGGTCCCGCCAACAGCATTAATTTCGTTACTTGTCACGATGGCTTTACGTTAAATGACTTAGTGAGTTATCAATACAAACACAACGAAGCCAACGGGCAGAATAATCACGATGGGACAAACGAAAATTTCAGCGAGAATTACGGTGTTGAGGGCAAAAGCGTGGATTACGCCATCGAATCTCTCAGGAAGCGCCAGATCAAGAACTTCCTGCTGACTTTGTTCATCTCGCGCGGGGTCCCGATGCTGCTGGGAGGGGACGAATTTCGTCGCACACAAGGCGGTAACAACAACGCCTACTGCCAGGACAACGAAACGAGTTGGTATGATTGGGATTGTTTAAAACAGCACAAGGAAATTTTTCAATTCACCCGTGGCATGATCGCCTTTCGTCGCGCCCATCCGATTCTGTGTAAGGAACAATTTTATACGGATGAAGAGATCCAATGGTTTGGCCCGCAAGGAGGGGCGCCCAACTGGTCTGACCCGAAAGAAAAACAGTTTGCCTGTTTGGTCCATGAAGATGGAGAGAGATCGCTTTTTTTGATGTTCAATGCCAGCCCCTATGCGGTTGATTTCACTTTGCCGCCTGCAGCTCCAGGGACTTTTTGGCATCTGGCCGTTGATACCTTTCGCGAAGCTCCGCAGGATTTATTTGTCGAGGGCAAGGAGCCTCGTTTGGACAATCCGCAAATTTATCACTTAAACCCCCGGTCCAGCGCTATACTTCTGGTCTTGCCCAAGCGGGGCAGAGGGGATTTTACTAAAACCGTTTAATGACCAAACTTTGGTCGATTTAGTTAACTGGCGTCTAAATAGGAGGGAAATATGGAGTCATCAATGTTGATATTTGTTTTCATTTTAGTGTTCATTGTTTTTACAGGGATCAGGATTATCCAGCAGTATGAAACAGGCGTTGTTTTTCAGCTCGGTAGATATTCAAGAACGCTTCAGCCCGGGCTCAATTTCATCATTCCTTTGATCGAGTCAGCAAGGGTCGTTGATATGCGGGTTTTAACCAACGATATTCCAAAACAGCAAGCGATCACTAAAGACAACGTGCCGGTATCGATCAATGGCGTTGTTTATTTCCAAGTCGTGGATGCTCAAAATGCCGTTATTAAGGTCCAGAATTATTTGTATGCGGTTTCTCAATACGCGCAGGCGGCGTTGAGGGATGTAGTGGGCGGGATGACCTTTGATGATCTTTTGGCCGAGAGGCAGAAGATCGGCGATGAAATTGAAGTGATTATTCAAAAGCAGGCGGAGAACTGGGGGCTTAAAGTCACGGCGATCAAGCTTTTGGATGTGGATGTGCCTGAAGATTTAAAGAAGATGATGTCCCGGCAGGCTTCCGCGGAAAGAGAGAAAAGGGCGAACATTACCAAGGCAGAAGGGGACAAATTAGCCGCTGTCAATCTCGCAGAGGCAGCAAGGACAATGGCCCAATCTCCCGGCGCAATGCAATTAAGAACGCTTCAAACCTTAGATGGTCTTGGGCCGACCGCATCCAATACAGTTGTTCTTGCGGTCCCTGTGGATATCATGGACTCAATGAGAGCATTGACAGCCAAACTCATAGAAAAGAAACAGGAATAAGGCGGGCAGTTTCTTTTGGCATGAGAGAAATAATTGACAGAGATATTAAAGAGAGGATAATAAATTTGTAAGTCAACCAAGGAGGCCTTATGGGAGCTGGGAATAATAATAAAAAATCACCAAAGAAAAAGGCTGTTGCCAAGGCCGCTGTTAATAAGAACCAAGATATTCAAGAGGCTATCCGTTTGAAAGCGTATGAAATATATTTGGAGCGTAATGGCGCTGCTGGCGACGAGCTTGAAGACTGGGCAATAGCTGAAAGAATAGTCTTGAAGAAATTTACTCAATGAACAAGATTTCGATAGGGTGACCGAGATTTTTAAAAAGGAGAGAGAAAATGGTATCTATAACCAACGCAGAACTGCTGAAAGACAAAGACATTTTAAATGAAATCAACAGGTACAAATGGTTAGAAAGTGAAAAATCAGGTTCAGATATCGGCTTTGAAAGGGCCTCAAGAGAGTGGATCAATATCTATTCTAAGCAATATCTTACTCAACGTCCGGTGAAATCGGCTGCTCTCTGGTTCAAATCACAACCGCTCTATAGTATTTTAAATAAAGAAATCGTATAATGCTTTAAGCCAAGGGAAAACGTAAAAGAAACTAAAAGGCCATTTATTTAACGCCCTGTGATTTAATAAATTGCAGGGTGTTTTTGTTTAAGGTAGAATTATTCTATGATTAAAATTATTCAACTGGATTTTGTCAACGCCTTCCTGGTTAATGTAAAAGACGGTTTTATCTTGATTGATACAGGTATGCCCCAACACTTAGAAAGGTTGGAGGCCCAATTGATAGCCGCAGGCTGTCTTCCTTCTAAATTGAAGCTCGTGATTATAACTCATGGCGATCGAGATCATATCGGCAATTGCGCGCAGTTGCAGGAAAAATATAAAGCTAAGATAGCCATGCACGAGGCCGATGCTTTTATGGCAGAAAGCGGTGTATTACTGAAGCGTAAAGTAAGGACCTTGGCCGGCAGAATTCTAATCTTGCTTTCGAGATTACGAAGACAAAAGGTAATTGTGCAGAAGTTTAAACCGGATATATTCCTGAAAGACGGACAGGATTTAGGGGAGTACGGATGGGGCGCGAAAATTATTCATCTGCCAGGCCATACCAAAGGCTCTATCGGTATTTTAACCGAAGAAGGCGATTTGTTTGTCGGGGACACATTGGTTAATTTTAAAAAGCCGGATACGGCCATATTTATTGATAATTCCAAGGATCTTAAAAGTAGTATTGAGAAATTGAGGGAGCTTAACATTAAAAAGGTGTATCCCGGCCACGGTAAAATATTTTCATTCGCTGATTTAAAGCTATCCTGATTTTTTTTAATTTGTTAGCTAAGGCAAAAGGGATGAGTATAATAACAACATGTCTCAAAAATTGAAGAATAAAATCAATAATAAACAGGCCCGCGTCGCGGTGATCGGATTAGGGTATGTCGGCTTACCTTTGGCAGCGGCATTCGCCCAAAAAGGGTTTAATGTAGTGGGCATTGATACCGACGCTCGAAGAGTAGAGCGGATTTTGAATTTGAAAAGTTATATTACGGACGTGCCCAGCGCCGTTATAAGCCGCATCATCCGCCGGAAGGTTTTTAGCGCATCCACCGATTTTAAATTATTGGCCAAGGTTGATGTCGTTATTATTTGTGTACCGACACCGCTTAAGCGCAAATACACGCCCGACATTTCATATATTGTCGGTGCGGTCAGGAGCATCACAAAATATTTGCATAAGGACATGCTCGTTATTTTAGAAAGCACCACCTATCCCGGCACAACAGAGGAGCTTATCAAGCCGGAGCTGGAAAAAAGCGGCTTAAAAGCAGGCAAGGATTTTCATATCGCTTTTTCTCCTGAGCGCATTGATCCGGGCAATAAGAATTTCGCGGTGACAGAAATCCCTAAAATTGTCGGGGGCTTGACTCCGGCGTGCACATCTTTGACAGGGTTGCTTTATAGCAAGGTCATTAGGAAGGTGCATCAGGTGTCTTCTTGCAGGTCCGCGGAAATGGCCAAACTTTTGGAAAATTCTTTTCGCATCGTTAATATCGGGTGGATCAATGAGATCGCGCAAATGTGCCATGCGTTAAATATCGATGTCTGGGAAGTCATTGACGCGGCCCGTACCAAACCATTTGGTTTCATGCCGTTTTATCCGGGGCTGGGGGTTGGCGGTCATTGCATTCCCGAAGACCCATTGTATTTATATTGGAAAGCCAAACATTACGATTTTAGCTGTAAATTTATCAAATTGGCTGCGGATACCAACCACAATATGCCTGGTTACGCGGTCACGCGATTGAAGGCGATGTTAGGGAAATCTTTTAAAAACGCCCGGGTTTTGGTCTTGGGAGTGACCTATAAGAAGGATGTCAATGACCTTAGAAAATCGCCGTCAATAAGACTCATTGAACTTTTAAGAAAGCAAACCCGCGTGGATTATTACGATCCTATAATTCCGTATCTCAAATTGGATGGATTGGACCTGAAAGCTATTGATTTAGCGCCGGCCATACTTAAACGGTATGATGTGGTGGTGGTGGCTGTAGACCATTCAGCAGTGGATTACGATCTAATATATAGGAATGCGCGATTAATCTTTGATATTCGCAATGTATACAAGTACCTTCACGAATCCAAAGCAATTGGGCCTTTCGTGTATAAAGACAAAACAGACAAAAAAGTAATAAAATTATAAAAATTCCCCTTCTTTTTTATTCTCCCTATATTGTCGTTTTATCAAATAATTGAATCTCTGGAACAAAATATATTGACAAATAATCAATATTGTGAGACACTTGTTTTGTTTCAGAAAAAAAGATTGTTTCACTTCACTCGCAATTGGACTTTTTGACACCGAAAGAAGGAGTAAATGATGAAAAAATTGCCGTTAATTATTCTTTTGTTTTTATTGTTTTTACCAATCGCGCGCGCGGAAATAAGAGATTTTGTATACGACGGCAAAGAAATATACGTGCGTGTTAAAAAAGACCATCTTACGACTGTCATTTTTCCCGAACCTATTAATGGTGTCGTCAGAGGGTTCGCGGCAGATACTTATGTTGTTCGAAGAAATGATAAAGAACCTGACACTTTGGAATTCTTGCCAACGGATTCAGAGGTTGCCGAAATGACGGTCAGCGGCATTTCCGGTGAGAAGTATGTGTTGAGATTTGTAGCCAATGACAATTTTTATACAAAATTAATCATCCATAGAATGGCGGGTTCTGTAGACAAAAA
>Ga0181520_10005639_pt1 | contig 19781 bp, 17 predicted proteins | sample PEATcosm2014_Bin_29_FD_132451 | JGI IMG/M metagenome (GOLD analysis project Ga0181520, IMG submission 132451) | Peatland microbial communities from MTU Mesocosm Facility, Houghton, MI, USA - PEATcosm2014_Bin02_30_metaG | ecosystem: Environmental > Terrestrial > Soil > Wetlands > Peat | place...
CTGACATTACCGCGCTGGCGCGGCAGACAGTCGGCAATCCGTTGATATTGGCTTTCGGTGAGTTCCATCGGCCCATTGTCACCAATTTATCCCAAATGTCAATTAGTGTTAACACGCCCTAGCCCGATTACGGACCCAGTTTTTTGCGGCACACAAATCCCGCGTGAGAACGATCGGATAACGAGCGGATAATTTCTGAAAGGCAGCGCGCGCATTATCAATCTCACAATCAAGCAAGGCTTTTACAAAAGATGAAACATTTTCCGCCCTGAACGAGCGCATTGAAACGGCAAGATGTAGTTTATCATCCAAATGCGTGTCGTGCCGTTGCTGCACAATTTCCAGGGCTTTACCGGCAGCATATTCGCTGTCGGTCAAGTTCGAGGAAATATACATGTGCCAATTCGGAAAGGACTGATTCACGGCTTGAATCCATGCTTCAATGCCAGCCTCGCCGGTGTTGATTTCCTGACCGCCACCGACCAGGCAAATTATCGCCGCCCAATCTATGTGGCGGTCCATGTAAGAAATCAGAAATTCCGGTTCCGAATGGGCGAAGTTCGCGTGATTTTTCTTCCGACGCATGAAGCTTTCGGTCTGCCGATGATTCCATGCGCGCTGGGCTTCATCAAAGATGACAACACGATCAATCGGCGCAGCTTGGTCAATGAGCGCCTCGTCGCGGAAGTGATGAACATTTTGGATGAAGGCTTTGACGCTGTCAGCCACTTTCCCTTTTCGAACTTTCTCACCTTGAGCTTTGCGACGGCTGACTTCATCACGTGTCAATGCTTCACGCAAAACCGCCACCAGCGGCCCATTGCCAGACAAAAAGACTGCATGTGTTGGTTCGTCGTGTTTACGACGACGCGTGGCAATGTTCAATCCCACCAATGTCTTTCCAGCACCGGGAACGCCCGTCACAAAACAAATGATTTTGCGACCAGATTTCCGCGCATCGTCCACCAGTTCTTCAATTCGTTGGGAGGTGATACTCAAATTGCGTGCGCCTGCATCATAACGAGCAATGGCTTCGACAGAATGTTGGGCGTAGAGCGAGCGCGCAGCTTCAATGATGGTCGGCGTTGGATGATATGGCGCTTGTGCCCACTGTTTTGCATCCACAGATGAACCGCTGATTTGTTGCAACGCCAAATCAAGTGCGGGACGAAATCCGCTGGAACCAACCTGAACCGGACGATAGACCTTGTCGGTATCGGCAATAAATTCAACATCGCGATTCAAATCATTGTTTGTCGCGATAAGAATAGGAACCAACGAAGCTTGGTGGCTGGCTTCGTGGAAATTTTTCAGGTCGAGCGCATAGTCCCAAACTTGTTCGATGGCTGCGCGCTCAAATTCCTTTTCCCCCACTTTGAACTCGACCACAAACACGACCGAACCAATCAGCAGAACAACATCTATCCGCCGCCCCATGCGCGGAATGTTGAACTCCAAATACAGCGAGCCGGTTAATCCCTGAAGCTTGCTTTGTAGAAATTCAATTTGTGCCAGCCACGCATTGCGTTGTGTGGCGACGAGATCAAAATCACTATTCTTCGCAAGCCGACCAAAGATGCTATCTGGCGAATCTTGAATGAAATCCGAAATGGAAGCGCCATACCAAGCACGCAGAGGCGAGATTGGTGGAATACTGACTGGCCTGCTTGATTCCATTTGCGCCAGGTTGTATGAATTCTATCTGAAAATGAAGCCTGAAAATATGAACCAAGCTGCCTATTGCATATTTCTCGACACCGTTTGCGAAGGACGGATTCCGGCGTGGCATGACGAAACGGGTGTGCCAATTGTTTATCCAACAGTTGAAGCTGCCCAGCGTGAAATCGCCGATGATGTGATGGAAAAGTTGCGCCAGTTTTTGGCAGGCGAACGTGACTTCGACGATGCAATGACCGTCGAAGATTACATTTTGCCCGTGGATGTTTTACCGGACGGTTCCATTCTCGATAAAGATGGAAACAGCTTTGGCAAAAATGAAACATGACCGTCTGATGAACCGCACGTTGCGCCGGGCCGGCTGGCGGGTTTTGCGGATTTGGGAGTGCGCGTTAAAAAAGAACCCGCTAAACTGCCTGCGGCGAATCCAGCGGGTTTTGATGTAGCGTTCGGCCTGTGGCCGAATTCGATCGAGCCACAGGCTCGACGCTACAGTTATGGCTTGGCCACGGTCTTTTGGCGGCGGATGATGCCCGCCAGTGCGCGCAACGAATCGTTCACTGTTTCAGCGTTGGAAAAAAACCTGGCCACGTCCGGCTCCAGCACCACCACATTCGTGCCGCGCTGGTAGCGCCGGAAATACCTGCCGCGCACGCCGGCGGAAAAATCATATTCCGGCTGCATTTCCTTGTCGGCTGATTTAGCTGATGGCCTGCTCATAATTTTTTCTTTCGCGGCGGCTCGCTGGCTGCGCGCTGATGATGCGTATATTATCGCCGCGTTCGGTGTGAACGACAACCAGAATTCTGCCCTGATGCGACCCGCCCAAAATGATGAACCGATTTTCGGCCTGCGAATGTGCCGGGTCGGGAATGGTGATGGAAACCGGATCGCCAAAAACCGTGGTGGCTTCCTGAAAGCTGACGTCGTGCTTGGCCAGATTGGCTCCGGCCTTGTTCGCATCCCATTCAAACGTCAGTATGAAGAAAGTTGAACCCACCGCAGCCGTGTCGGCAAACAAAAAAACAGCCTCCATTTCTGGAGGCTGTCGCGTTTTGGTGGGGACATCGCGCCGCAATGTCCGGACGCCGCAGCGCGGCATCCCTACCATTTACAGATCACGGCTTGGGTGTCGCCGGTCCCGGCGCGGGCGTCGGCTGGTTCGGACTGGCGTGGCTGGCGGCGGCATCCGCATCTTGCCGGCACTGGAATCAAACCAAGTTCGCTTGCTGAATTAACGCCGCGCGGCCATCCTTTTCCCATGGCCACTTCGCCGACATTGCGGGCGATCAAAAATCCAAAGACGCGCTTCAACTGGCGCGTGAGCGACGTCATCCGCTGGACGAAGTCGCGCTGGCTCGAATTGAAGGCGAAAATCACCGGGCGAAAATATGATTGCGTCGCGCTCGCCGGCGAATCGGAATACAACATCACCATCAATTCCGACCTGACCGTTTCGTGCAACTGCCAGGATTACGACGGCAGCGGGCATCTCGGTGATTTGCGGAAGAATTCGTTCGAGGAAATCTTTTTCGGCCCGGTCGCGCAAAAATTCCGCGACGATCTGGCGAAGGGGAAAATGCCCATTTCCACCTGCTCGCGCTGCGGCGATTTGCGGCGGCTGCAAAAAAACGAAACGCCGCCGAAACCGCGCCTGCCGTATCGCGGAATGCTTCTGGAAAACACCGTGATTTGCAACGTGGACTGCGTCGGCTGCGCGCGCGAAGGCGCGGCGAACGTCCGCGCCGGCAAAACCATGCCGCTGGCCGAGTTGAGCCAGATGGCCGATCTCGCGGCCCGGCTCGGAATGAAGCGGATTTTTTACCTGAACCTCGGCGAGCCGTTTCTGTCGCCGGCGATCTGCCAGGAGCTGCTGCTGTTGCGCGCGAAAAATCCCGACGCCTACATCCGCGTTTCGACGAACGGCATTTTGCTGAACACGGACGCCAAGCGCGAGGCGGCGCTGAACTTGAGCGACATCCAGTTTTCCGTCCACGGCATCAGCGACGCCATGTGCGAAAAATACATGATGCGCGGCAGCTTTGAAAAAGCCTTCGACGCGATGAAACAAATGGTCGCTTACCGCGACGCGCGCGGATTGAAGATGCCGATCCTCGAATGGAAATATCTGCTTTTCAACTGGAACGACCATCCGAAAACGATTGCGCGCGCGATTGAATTGGCGGGGGAAGCCGGCGTGGACATCATTTCGTTCTGGCCGACCGGGAATCCGTTTTATGGCATCTCCTGGCGCTACCGGCTGGGCCGGTTCAACCACATCGGACGTGCAAGTTGGAAAGGCCGCGAGGTGATTTTGCGCCCGGAAAATGCCGCCGCCGCGAAATGAAAACGAATCTGGACAATTTGGAGCGCCGGCCTCCGGCCCGGCGTGAATTTAGAAAAGATTTTCAACACGCCGGGTCGGAGACCGGCGCTCCATGAAAATGCTTTTGCAAAAATGGGGACTGCCGGCGCTGACGCTGTTCACCTTTTTCATTCTGCTCGGCGGCCGGTCCTTGAACGAGCCGGACGAGGGCCGCTATTCCGAAATCGCCCGCGAAATGATCGAGACCGGCGACTGGCTGGTGCCGCATCTCTGGTATCTGCCGCACCTCGACAAGCCGCCGATGACCTGCTGGCTGGTGGCTGCCTCGATGAAATTGTTCGGCCAGAACGAATGGGCCGCGCGCCTGCCCGCCGCGCTCGCGGGCGTCAGCGGCGTGTGGGCGGTATTTCTGCTCGGCTGTTCGATGGGCGGGCGGCGTGCCGGATTCTGGAGCGCGGTGATTCTGCAAAGCTCGCTGCTTTACTTCGCCATGGCGCGGATGCTGACGCCGGACATTCTTCTGACGCAGTTTGTCGCTTGGGCGGTTTATTTCTTCTGGCGAAGCTGGCAGGCCGCCAATGCGGAGTGCGGAGCGCGGAGCGCGGAATTTTTCAAATGGCATCTCGCTGGATGGACAGCCATCGCACTTGGCTTTTTGACCAAAGGGCCGATTGCGCTGGCAATTCCGTTGGTTGCATTTGCCACCCTGGCCATATTCCGCCGCCGCGAAGCTTCCGGGAAAATCCCGCTTGCGGGATTTTTCGCCGGCTTCGCGCTGTTCCTGGCATTGGCCGCGCCGTGGTTTCTGGCGGTTTTCCAAAGTGTGCCGCGGTCGGCGCATTTCATGATTCTGGGACAGGCCGCCGGCCATTTGCTCGGCACGACCATCAAAAACCGGCCCGGCAATCCCTTTTATTTTTTCGGAATTCTCGCCGCCGGATTGCTGCCGTGGACATTTCTGCTCGGCTGGCTTTGGCGGCGGTCTGAAATTTCAAATTCCGCACTCCGCGCTCCGCGCTCCGCACTTGCAAAGGACGGCTGGCTGCTGCTGAATGTCTGGGCCATTTTCACGTTCGCGCTGTTTTCCTTTTCGCGCGCGAAACTGCCGGCCTACATCCTGCCGATTTTTCCGGCGCTCGCCGTGATGCTGGCGCTCCGGTTTTTCGGCGAAGGGCGCGACGCCGGAACAGCGCCACACCGGGTCTGGCGGATTTGTCTGGCAAGTTCGCTGCTCTTGCCCGCGATGTTCCCGGTGCTGGTAAAGTATGCCTTTCGCGACGCGTTGCCGGATTGGATGAAATGGCAGACACCGGTCGTCACCGTCGCCGCGCTTCTGATTTTCTGGCTGGCGCGGAAGTGGAAACCGACCGCGTGCGCGGGCGGCGCGGCGGCGCTGGCGCTCTTGAGCCTGGCGCTCACCGTTGCGGAAATTCCACTGTTCGAGACTGATATGCGGGACAATCAGACGCTCAAGCCGCTCGGCGTTGCGCTGCGGGAAAATTACCGCCCCGGCGACGCGGTGGTTTGCTGGGGCCGGTTTCCGCAAGGGCTGCCGTTTTATTCCGGCACGGTGATTTCAGAAGCAAACCGGCCGTATTTCGGCGGGATGGATTTGACATTGGTGCCGTTTGAATTTTCCGGCAACCGCGGGCGGCTCGGCGATTTGCTTCTGCCCGACGACAGCGCGCTGGCGAAATTGCTCGCAAGTGGCCGCCGGGTCTGGGTCGTCAGCTTTGGCGACATGGCGGAAAAAGTTCAGCAGGATCGCGGCGCCGCGCCGCTCCGGCTTGTCACGCGCGTCGGGCGCTGGCAATTGTTTTGCAACCGCTGACGCATTTTCAGCTTGGTCTCGCCCGAAAAATCCGCTATTTAACCACCGGTTTCCAACGCCCGGAAAGCGCGCTGGTGCCATTTTTCCAATGACAAAAATTCTCTTGCTCGGTCTGGGCCGCTGGGGCGCCAACCATTTGCGCAACCTCAACAACCTGCCGGTTGAGTTGTATGTGGCCGAGGTCGGCGACAAGCAGCTCGAACCCGCGCGCAAGCTCGGCCTGCCCGCCGGGCGGCTCACGACGAATTACAAGGACTTCATCGGCAAGGTGGACGGCGTGGTCGTCGTCACGCCGGCGCAGACGCATTTTCCGCTGTGCAGGGAATTCCTCGAAGCCGGCAAGGACGTGTTTGTCGAAAAGCCATTGACGCTCGCCAACGAAGAATCCAAACAGCTTGCGGAAATCGCCGCGAAGCACAAACGCATTTTGCAGGTCGGACACATTTTGCGGTTCGATCCGGCGACGCTCTGGCTGCGCGATGCCGTGCAGAACGGCGACTTTGGCAAGGTCAACATGATTCGCGGCCACTTTGGCGGTTTCAAACGCCCGCGCAATGACAGCGGAGTGATGTTCGCCGACGGCATTCATTTCGTGGACCTGTTCAATTTCATTCTCGGCGCGCTGCCGAAGAGCGTGCTGGCCATCCACCACGATTTCATGGGACGCGGCATGGACGACGTTTCGCTGGTCTCGCTCGAATACGACACGCCGCGCGGCAAGACCTGGGCGACGGTGGAGACGGAGTATTTCATTCCCGGCAAATTCCGCGAGGTCATTGTCTGCGGCGACAAGTTGAGCGCGGTGTGCGATTACAACGTCGCACAATACAAAATCAAGACCTATGCGAACACGCACACGCCCGCCGGCGGCAGGGATTTCAAGGCGAACGAAGGCGTCGTGACGCAGATCGAGACGCCGCCGGAAGAGCCGCTGCTGGCGGAATTGCGCGCGTTCATTGACTCGATCAAAACCCGCGCCACGCCGCGCGCCGATGCGCAATCCGGTTACGACGCCGTGCGCGTGCTGAACGCCGCGCTGGAATCGGTGAAGACTGGCAGGGCCGTTGAACTGAAATAATCATCCGCGAATTTCGCGAATTGGCGCGAATTAAAACACAAACAAAACCATCAACAGCGGAGGAGTTATGACGGAACTCATGTTCAAAGAAGAGGTTTATGCCATCATCGGCGCGGCGATGGAAGTGCATCGGGAAAAGGGCTGTGGATTTGCCGAGCCGGTTTATCAGGAGTGCATGGAAATTGAACTGGCGGAACGGAAAATATTGGCGGAAGCGCAGAAGGAAATGAAGATTTCCTACAAAGGCCGGCAGCTCAAGAAAACTTACCTCGCGGATTTTGTCGCTTTCGGCAAAATCATCGTTGAACTGAAGGCGTTGGACAAACTGACCCCGCGCGAAGAATCGCAAGTCATCAATTATCTGAAATCCTCCAGCATGGAAGTTGGCGTGCTGATTAATTTCGGCGCGCACAGTCTGGAATGGAAGCGCCTTGTTTTGACCCAACCGGCAATCGAGTCCGTTGACCTACAGCCAAAATCCCAAAAATAATTCGCGTAAATTAGCGTAATTTGCGGATAATAAATTTATGAGCAAAATACCGTTATCAAAATGTTTCGTGAACCCGGAAGTCGAGGAGGCCGCGCTGCGCGCCATCCGCTCCGGCCAATACATCCTCGGCGCCGAGTCAAAGGCGTTTGAAGCCGAACTCGCCGCGCACACCGGCACGGCCACGGCCGTCCTCGGCAGTTCGTGGACGATGATCGTTTATCTGCTGCATCAAATCCAGGGCATCGGGCCGGGCGACGAAATCATCGTGCCCAGCCACACGGCGTTTCCGACGATGGAACCGCTGATGCACCTCGGCGCGAAGCCGGTGTTCGCCGACATTGACGACACGTTCGTCATGGATTTGGCGCACGTCGAATCGCTCATCACGCCGCGCACCGTCGGGATCATCGGCGTGCATCTTTACGGCCATCCGATTGACAACGACCGGCTGCTCGCCATGGCGAAGAAAAATAAATTATGGGTCATCGAAGATTGCGCGCAGGCGCAGGGCGCGAAATACAAGGGCAAAACCGTCGGCAGCATGGGCGACTTCGGCGCGTTCAGCTTTTTCCCGTCGAAAAATCTCACCGTCCTCGGCGACGGCGGCTGCGTCGTGACGAACAAGGTTGATTACGCCGACCGCCTGCGGATGCTGCGCAATCACGGCCGCCAGGGCAAATACGACCACGAATTCACCGGCTACAACGTGCGCTTCAACGAAATCAACGCCGCCATCGGCCGCGTGATGTTGAAGCACCTCGACGGCTTCAATGAAAACCGCCGCAAAATTGCCGCGCGATACGGCGAACGGCTCAAGGGCATCGTCCAGACGCCGCCGGTGCGCGAATGGGCCACGCCCGTTTATCACATGTATGTCGTCCGCGCCGAAAAACGCGACGACCTGCAAAAATTCCTCAAGGAAAAGACCATCGAGACCGGCGTGCATTATCCGAAGCCGAACCACCTGCAACCGGCGGTCATCGGCCTGTTCCCCTACATTCCGAAACTGCCGAACACCGAAAAGGCGGTGAAGGAAATCCTGTCGCTGCCGATCCACGGCGAAATGGGCCTCGACGCAGCGGACAAGGTTTGCGACGCCATCGCGGAATTTTACGGGAAGAAATAACTTCATGCGGACGAAACTTGAATTTCCAAGTTTTCCGAAAGTTGACAAACGACTTCTTGGAACTTGGAAATCTGACGCGCGGCGCACATTGAAAGATTGGCGTTGGAAGAAAAGTCTATCTCCAAAAAGGATAAAGAAATGCAAAACGATTTTTGGGAAATCCGAAGCCATCTTCACAAAAACAAAAGTTATCTCAAGGCTTAGTCATCGTAATTGGGAAAGTGCGCGACGCTACGCGGTTTTGGGCGCAGACAAGAACAGTGTGGCTATTATTGAGTTCGGCGAACTGGAAATAAAAAACCGGAAAAAGTATGAGCCTTTAACACTTGAATTCGCAGAAGAGCTATCGCAGCCAAGAATTACCCACATTCATTTTGTTGATGATCACTACTGGATTTCGTATGGCAAAAACCGAGAGTTTTTCCGAAAAATCAGCGGTGCAACGAAGTGAAAAGTTTCATGACAGAACCCGAACCCGAAATTAGTCTTGTCATTCCTTGTTACAACGAAGAGGGAAACCTGCGCGAACTCGTCAAGGCCATCCGCGCGGCCGTGGAACCGTTGAAAATTTCCTACGAAGTCGTCATCACCGACGATTGCAGCAAGGACAAGTCGTGGGAAATCCTCAAGGAACTCGCGGCGGGCGATCCGCGCATCCGTGTGCAGAAATTCGCGTTCAACTGCGGCGAGAGCGCCGCGAGCTTCGCCGGACTCAAGGCGGCGCGCGGCAAATACCTCTTCACGCTGGATGCCGATTTGCAAAATGATCCGAGGGATTTGCCGAAATTTCTTGAGGCTCTGAAGCATTTCGATTGCGTCTGCGGCACGCGCGTGAAGGCGCGCGGCGAGGGCGATAATTTTATCCGCGTCGCTTCCTCGCGCATCGCCAACTGGGTCCGCAACAAACTTTCCGGCGAGCAGATCGCCGACGCGGGCTGCACCTACCGCGCTTTCAAGCGCGAGTGCATCGAGAATTTGAAATTTTTCAAAGGCATGCACCGTTTCCTGCCGACGCTCTTCAAGATTGAAGGCCACACGGTCACGGAAATCGAGGTGAGCAACAACCCGCGTTTCGCCGGCCGGAGCAATTACGGCGTGTGGAACCGGTTGTTCGCGTCGTTCTACGATTTGCTCGCCGTGCGCTGGATGAAGAAACGGATGTTCAAATACCAGGTCGCGGAAAAGATCAACTAGGCGGGATTATGTCGTTGACTAACATTCAGACAACTCCCTCTCCCCGCCCAAGCGGGGAGAGGGAGAAAATTTGTCAAAGGCATAATCCCACAACTAGGCCGGTCGCGGCTTGAAAATCATTGGTTTCTCCGGTAGCATCCAGTGTCTGTTCACGGGTTGTCGAAAAGGCGCGGACATTTTCGACGGCCACGAAGCCGTCCGCCGCCGAAAGAAATTATTATGGAAACAATAAATGTGGCCAAACCCTCATCGGGGTTGAACACCCTGCCCGGCGACGATGTCCGCCAGTTGATGTGGCGCTTCGCCGACCGCTATGAACTTCACATGCTCGTGCAGGCGGCGCGCGGCGTGGCGCGCGGGCCGGTCGCCCGGCTCGTCGCCGCCGGCGGGCGCAATTCTCACGAGTGGACGCCGGAGAAAAACAGCCTGCTCCAGCACTATGACGAAAGCGGCATCACCGCCGCGTTTTTGGATCCGGAACAGGGCGGGTTCATCGCCGGGCCGAAAAATCTGGTGCTGGCGCTCATCGCGTTTGAACTGGCGTGGGTGGACGCCGGCGCGGCCACCGGCAGCCTCGCGGGCAATCTCGGCCTCGCGCCGATTCACGAGCGCGGCACGCCGGAGCAGCGGGCGAAATACATCGCCGCCGCCGCGCCGTTGAAGCCGGGAGAAAACCGGAAGCAGGTGCGCGCCGCGTTCGCGCTCACCGAGCCGCTGCCGTTTGTCGGCGTCGAAACCGGCATGCTGGCCGGCAAGGTGAGCGTCGCGGATTGGAAGGACGGCCAGGAGCCGCTGTTGCAGGTGGACAAGCGCGGGCGTTTCATCACGAACATGGGCTTTGCCAACATCGTCACCGTCGCCGTGGATTCCGACGATCCGAAAATCAAGGGCAGTTGCATGGTGATTGTGGAGGAGGGTGATCCCGGCGTTTTTGACCGCGGCACGCCGACGAAAAAACTGGTTCACCAGCTTTCCTCGACGAACGATCCGGTTTTCAATTTGAAGGTTCCCGCCGGCCGGATTGTCGGCGGCTACACGATCAAGGACGGCGTCATCATCCCGAATTATTCACACGGCGAAATCATTGAGGCGGTTTTCCGCCGGACGCGCGTGACGGTCGGTTTGATGACCGCCGCGAAACTGCTTTCCGCCGTCGAGCCGGTGATTCTTTATCAGCGCCGCCGTTTCCGCGGCGGCGAGGGCGCGCCCGGCACGCCGCGTTACGAGCTTGGCATCCAGCAGAAGGAAGACGCCTTGCACCGGCTGGTGGACATCTGGGCGACCGGCGAGGCGAGCGCGTCGCTGGGCTTCGCCGCCGCGCGGCTGTTCGACGAACTTGATCCGCTGGAAAAGCAAAAAGACCGGTGGCTCGCGGAGAAAAATTTGACCGGGCGCGCCGCGTTCAAGGAATTGATGAAGAAGCAGCAGGAGGCGCTGGAACTGGTCCGGCTGAATTCCCAGCCCGTCGGCCAGCGCGATTTGAAACGGACGGAAACATTGGAAACCGACCTGCTTGTGAAATTTTCCATTTTCGACTCGGTCGCAAATGTCATTTGCCCGGCGTGCAAGCTCTGGAACACCGGCCACGGCGCGAACATGATGCGCGAAGCCGTCAGCCTCATGGGCGGTTACGGCATCACCGAGGATTGCCCCGGTTTTCTCGGCCAGAAATGGATGGACGCCCAGCTTGAAGCGACTTACGAGGGGCCGGAAGCCGTGCAGCGTTTGCAGCTTTCCATCACCATGACCAATGAATTGTTTCTTGCGCAATTCCAGCAATGGATCGCGGAAATGCGCCGCATCGCGTCCGACCGGCCCGGCACCGGCGCCTGCACGCTCGCCACCGCCATGCAGCTCTGGCTTTGGTCGCTCAATCACATCCAAAATGCCACCGATGCCGACGGCGTGAGGCTGTATCACAAAACGCGGCAGGGCGTGACGTTCACACTCGCCGACGCGCTTAGCTGGCTGCTGGCAGCCCGGCAATTCATCCTCGACGTGATGGAACTGGAAACCAGGGACGCGGAAAATCCGTCGCTCGCCGACGGTCTGGCGGGCACGGTGGCGTTCTTCACCGATCTTTGCCATGTGCAAGCCGCGCGGGCCGCGGGCGAGGCCGGCCGTGTTTGCGCTGAAATTGTCCACGGCTACAACCGCCATCCGGCTTGGGACGAAACCAGTTGCCATGCCTGCTATTGCGCCGACGAATTGCAAACGCTCGAGGGACTCATCCCCGGCATTGACGGCTCGGCCCGCGCTTTCTCCGATGTTTTTGAAGCCGGCGAACCGCATCCTGTGAAAGCCGGTCCGTGCGTGCGCTTTGCCGGTCTCGAGGATTTCGTCCGCCTGCGCGCCAAGCTGGACGGCTGCCTCACCGGCTGCCGCCTGGCCAAGGACCGCGCCGCCGAGTCGCTGACGAAAGTGATGACGCGCGAGGCGCTGGATTATCCGGCGTAAGTCAATGAAAGTCGGTGAACCAATCGAGATCCTGATTCGCGTCGTTCGCGGCCAGCGTGTCATTTTGGATTCCGACCTGGCAACAATTTACGAGGTGTCCACGACCCGTCTGAACCAGCAGGTCCGGCGAAACGCTGAACGCTTTCCCGAAGACTTTGCCTTTCAACTCACGCCGGATGAATTCGCCGGTTTGATGTTGCAAATTGCAACATCAAAGAAGGGACGCGGCGGCCGCAGGAAACTTCCGCTGGTCTTCACCGGGCACGGCGCCATCATGGCCGCCAATGTTTTGAACAGCCCGCGCGCCGAGCAGATGAGCGTCTTCGTCATCCGCGCGTTTGTGAAAATGCGGGAGATGCTGGCGCAAAATAAGGAGCTTGCTGCAAAACTGATGGAACTGGAACGGAGCCTGACTGGCCGGCTGGATCATCACGAAAAAGCCATCGTCCACATCCTCGACGAGATAAAAAAGCTGATGGAACCCCCGCCAGAACCAGAAACGAAACGGCGGCAGATCGGATTTCTTCGCGACTAAATATTTTCCATGTCAGAAACTATTCAAATCGAACGCCCGCGCATGGACGTGGACATTGTCTGCGTCGGCTTCGGCCCGGCCACGGCGGGATTTCTCACCACGCTGTCCCGGCAGCTCGTCAACGCCGACGGCACGCCCGCCGTCGAAAGCGCCGTCATGCCCGGACTGCCGCCGCAGGTGCTTTCCTACGAACGCGCGGATGACATTGGTTTCGGCGTTTCCGGCGTGGCCACCCGCGCCCGCGCCTTGCGCGAAAGCTTTCCAGATATTGGAAAGGCCGGCATTCCCATGGCCGCTCCGGTGAGCGGCGAAAAAATTCTTTACCTGCTCGACCCCCACGGCGCGAGCCGGCGCTCGATGACGCTGCGCACGGCGGATCAATTGATTCGGGACTTCAAATGGATGCTGCCGTTCGAGCGCGACGCGCTGAATCTGCCGTGGACCCCGTCTTTTCTCCACAAACGCGGCGGAATGATCTTTTCGATTGGCCAGTTCATGCAATGGGTCGTCGCGCAGGTGCAAAGCACCGGCACCGTCCAAATCTGGCCCGGCACGCCCGTGGCGGAAGCGCTGATTGAAAATGGTGAATCCGCAAGAGTCGTCGGCGTCCGCCTGCTGGATCAGGGCGTGGACAAAAAAGGCAATCCCGCCGCCGGCTTCACGCCCGGCATGGACATCCACGCCGCGCTCACCGTCGTCGGCGACGGCCCGGTCGGCGCGATTGGCCGGCAGCTTGATGAACAATTTGGCCTGCCGGAAAATCATCACACGCGCGACTGGGCGGTCGGCATGAAGTTCGTGGTTGATTTGACGGGAGACTCGCCGCTCAAACCCGGCACGGTGCTGCACACGTTCGGTTATCCGGAGCCGGAGATTTTCGGATTTCTTTACGTCCACCCCGAACGCGTCGCGTCGCTCGGCATTTTCGTGCCGTCGTGGTTCGACAACCCGGCGCGCACGGCCTACCGCTACCTCCAGCATTGGATGCTGCATCCGTATCTCTGGCGCTATCTCAAGGGCGGCAGGCTGCGCTCGTGGGGCGCGAAAACGCTCGGCGAATCCGGCCGCCGCGGCGAACCGCATCTCGCCGGCGACGGCTATGCGCGCATCGGCGAAAGCAGCGGCAGCACAAATGTCCTCACCGGCTCCGGCGTGGACGAGGCCTGGGCCACCGGCGCGCAGCTCGCCGAGGCCGTGCTGGAGTTGCTCAAGGCGAAAAAACCGTTCACGAAGGAAAATCTTGAACAAACCTACGTCAAACGCCGCCGCGCGAGCTGGGTGGAAAGGGAATCAACCATCGCCGAAAAATCCCGCGACGGTTTCCAGCGCGGCGTCGTGACCGGCATGATCGGCATGGCGCTGGCCGGTTTGACCAACGGGAAACTCTCGCTTGGCCGCGCGCCGGTCCAGCCGTGGAAACGGATTCCGGGCGTTGAGGAATATTTTTCCGGCCGGATTTCGCGGGACGAAATCGCGAGGCTGCGGGAGGAATGCAGGGCCGCGAACATTCCGCTGCACGGCGCGCTGATGGACAGGGCTGGCTGGCCGAAAATTCCCTTCGACGGCCGGCTGCTCGTCTCGCACCAGGACGCGCTGCTGCTGGGCGGCAAGGTGCAGGCACCGCACGGCTACGCCGACCACGTGTTTTTTGAGAATCCCGAACTCTGCGAAAATTGCGGCGCGCGGGTCTGCATCGAGGCGTGCAGCGGCCAGGCCCTCACGCCCGGCGAAAACGGCGTGCCGGCTTTTGACCGCGAGAAATGCGTCCACTGCGGCGCGTGCCTGTGGAACTGCTCGCAGGCGAACCCGAAAAATCCCGAGCGCTCGAACATCGCCTTCCGCGCCGGCGCCGGCGGCCTGCACTCGGCGGAGAATTGATTTCAAACCACGGATAACCACGGATAAACACGGATTCAAAATTGAAAATGAATTTATCTGGCGGAAGGCCATAATCGGTTCAAACTGAAATAAATTACTTGATTATGGAAACCAGTAAAAATCTGACTTTTTCAATTGCCGAGTTAGTCCTTGGCGAACTCGATCATTTCAAAAAGCACTTTCGGCCAGAGGGCGGCGAACGAACATATCACACACAAACACAGCTATCGGAAACTTAATGAGGACTTGAACAAGTTGTTAAATTCTGTTCGAGCCGTCGGAGCACTCGAAAACGCCGAAGTTGATCTCACTTTGGGCAGGATTTTTCGGCAGGCACAGCAATTACCGACAATCTTGGATTCACTCACAACGGCCAATATTGAAGTGGCACTGTTTCCAGACATTCCGCCGATTGTTGAACGGCTGCGCCGCGACGTAAAAGATTTAAGCGGAGAATTCACTCTTTCGCGGTTGTTTCAAATCATTCCGCGAGCCTACCAGGAATTCCGCGAGTCGCCGGAAGAACTCAAACGCTTCTTCGCGGAAGAAGCGGGCAAAGCTGTGACCGGTCGCGTTCTGTCCGAGGCTTAACAAGATGTTTTATTGTTTCACGCACTCGAATTTGTGCGCGATCTGGCGGATGAGTTGCCGTCCGATTTTTTCCTGTGGAATTTATCAAGGGACTCGAATTCGAGGCGGTGTTTTATGTCGGGCTTGATCGCATGGCTGAAATTCATCGCGACCTCATTGACAAATATGTTTATGTGGGTTTAAGTCGCGCGCGTAGTTTTCTCGGCGTTACGGTAGAACGACAGTTTCCACAGCGCCTTCAATGTATCGCTCATCATTTCGTGCAAGAAGGCAGTTGGAATTTGAACGCATAGTTTTATGAATTTAATCCGTGTTAATCCGTGTCCATCCGTGGTTAAAACTTTTATGAGCACAGCCTGTCAAATTGTTGTTTGCGGCAGCATCGTTCCCGATCCGTTGCAGACGCTTGAACCCGCCCTTCGATTGCGGATTGCGGATTGCGGATTGCCGATTTGAAGAAGGCGGAAAAACGAAATGATGCTGCCCGTTGCCCCTGCGGAATTCGGATTCAGCGTAGCGGCTTTCGGCAGAAAGCCGCCAACTGAATTCCCGCACAGTTTGCGGCGCTCTGCCGAGACGCCGCTACGTTGGGATGGTTGCCCCGTTCCAAAGCGCCGGAGGGCTGGCGCACTCCAGGACGCTTCGCGTTCGCCGGGCCGCTCCGCATTTCCGCCAGGTTTTGGACTGACGCACACAACTTATTTTTTTGCAATTAACCGGAAACAGGTTAAGCAAGCGGGGTGACACGGCGAAAGTCATGCTGGTTGCTGCTGCCCGTCCTGCTGGTTTTTGGCGCGGCGGGCTGCGGCACCTTCATGGCCGACCGTTTGGCGCAATCGCCAAATACATATCCCACGTGGTTCGCGCCCAAGGCACCCGTGGAGCTGGACTACAGCGCGGGGTTTCTCACGAACTTCCCCAAACAATTTGTGGACGTTGGCCCGCCGGCGGCGCGGCTGTGTTATCGCATCATCGAACCGGCGGATTATGACCTGAAAGTTTCCTCGACCAACTGGCTGGAACACGGCCAAAAACAGTTTGAGTTCACCTTCCATGCCGATGTGCCCGGACGGACGAATATCTGGACGTCATCACCGCGCGGCACGGTGGTCTTGCTGCATGGCTACGGTCTGGCCCAGTTTTCGATGGCCCCGTGGGCGTTGCGGCTGGGACAGGAAGGCTGGCGTTGTGTGCTGGTGGATCTGCGCGGCCACGGCAAATCCACGGGCAAACGGATTTATTTCGGCCTCCAGGAGACGCACGACTTGAGCCAGTTGCTGGACGCATTGGCGACGGAAGGCAGATTGAAGGAACCCGTGGCGGCTTTTGGTGAATCCTACGGCGCGGTGCTGGCTTTGCGCTGGAAGCCGGTCGAACCGCGCGTTCGCACGGTGCTGGCCATCACGCCCTACGCGGGATTGTCCAATACCGTCATGAACCTCCGTCAAGAATACGCCAGTTGGCTGCCAAAAACATTGATAAAGGCCGGGTTGAAAAAACTGCCCTCCGTTTTGGGGACAACCGCCGGTGAACTCGATACCACGACCGTGATGGCACGAACTCCAGTGACCGCGTTTTTTGTGGCCGGGGCGGAGGACAAAATCGCGCCGGTCAAAGACGTGGAACAATTGCGCGCAATGGCGGCACCCGGAAGCGGCTTGATTGTGGTGCCTGATGCCACGCACGAATCGGTGGCGTATTTTTTCCCCGCCCTGGTTCCACCGGTCTTGACCTGGCTGTCGGAAAACGGTGGACAGAATCATTCACCGGCACCCGGCGCGAACCGGTGAAAATCAATCGTGCAACAGATCGGCCAGGATTTCGGCGGTTTTTCTCACCAAGCCGATGCGGGGAAATATCCTGGCAACTGTGAACGCATGCTCTTCAGCAGACATGGCGGACATGGCATCTTCCGCAAAAATCTGATTGAACCCATATTCAAAGGCAAACCGCGCCGTGCTCTCCACGCCGATGTTTGTTGCCATGCCACACAACACCATCGTTGTCATGCCGCGCCTTCTGAATTCCAAATCAAGTTCCGTCCCGTAAAAAGCCCCCCACTGATGTTTGGTGATCACGAAATCACCCGGTTTTGGCCCCATTTCTGGAACAATGTCCGTCCAGTCCGGCGGCGGGGTTTGAGCCGGCCACGGCACGTCAACAAGGGGGCGCAGAGCGTCTTTGCCATCCGGCGAAAATGCAACCCGCACCAAAAACACCGGCAGCCCGATTTTCCTGAATGCGTCGGCAAGGGCGGCGGCATTTTTCACCACGATGTCCGATGCATACGGAGCGGTCTGCCGCCCGACAATGCCTTTCTGGAGATCAATGACGACCAGCGCCGTTCTTGATCTGTCAATTAATGCGTTTTTCATAACCGTTACAATACTGCCTTTTCAATGGAACCGCACACATGATTACAGAAAACAACGTGACGTCGGCGGGCGCAAATTTGTCGGCTCACGCCTTATCCATTTGGAGCCGGAGGGTTGCGCCGCACGGCCAGCCACGTTATCAAACCCGCCCCGGCACAAATCACGGCGCCGACCGCAATTGTCCAGGGCACACCCACTGCGTGTGACAGGAACCCCGACTCGAAACCGCTGGCGGGCATCATGCCGCCGAACACCAGCGCCCAGATGCCCATGACGCGCCCGCGCATTGCATCCGACACGCTGGTCTGAACGACAGTGTTCGTCGTGGAGAAATTGAGCAGCATTCCCCAGCCGCCCACCACCAGGCACGCCAGCACGAGCGGATACCAGCGAACGACAGCCAGCAGCACCAGCATGGCCGAGAACACCCATAATCCGCCGAAAATCAAAAGCCGTGGCTGCACCCGGCTGCCGAAGGTGGCCACGGTAAGCGCGCCCAAAAGCGCACCCGCGCCATTGGCACTGAGCAGCATGCCATAACCACTCTCACCGACGTGCAGGATGTCCGTTGCATAGGCGGGCAGCAGCACCGAGTATGACCAGCCAAAGATGCCGACCACTCCAAAAAGCAGCAGCAAAATTCGCACCCGGCGATGGCCCGCCACATAGGTGAAACCTTCAAGAACATGCCGTCCAGTCGAGTGCGGTTTTGCAGGTGGCACAAACTTGGGCAGGCGCATCATCAGCAATCCAGCGATGACCGCGATGAAGCTGACGCCGTTTAGGAGGAAGCACCATGTCATGCCAACATACGCCATGAGGAAGCCCGCCGCGGCGGGGCCAATGACCCGTGCTCCGTTGACGATGGCGCTGTTGAGCGACACCGCATTCATCAGGTGTTCGCGGCTTGTCATCTCAACCATGAACGCCTGCCGGGCGGGCATATCGAAGGCCATCGCCACTCCACCCAGTGCCGCCAGCACGAGGATGTGCCAGGGCTGAATGTGTCCGCTCCCCACAAAAGCCGCAAAGGCGAAGGCCAGCAGCATCATCCCGCCCTGGGTGACAATAATGATGGTGCGCTTGGAATGTCGATCAGCCACCGAACCGCCCCACATGGAGAACAAGAGCATGGGCAGCGATCCCACGGCGACCACGGTGCCCAGCAAAACCTTGGAGCCTGTCAACTGATAGACCAGCCAGCCTTGGGCGGTGGCCTGCATCCATGTTCCGGTGAGTGACACAAGCTGGCCGATGAAGAACAACTGGAAATTGCGATGTTTCAGCGCGGCGAAGGTGTCGCGCCATGTCGCGCCGCCCGCGCGCCGGGGTTGCCCCGCGATCTCATGCGGAACATCGGCGTTTTCTGCGGGTGGCTTGGTTTGTTCTGAAGGCATCGCTGTCAGCGACGGAATGCTACAGGTTCGAGATTGCTGAATCGAGTCTCAGTTTGGAAAACTGACGCAAGGCGCTGTTGATGGTTGGCACAAACAGCTTCGTTCCCGATCCGTTGCAGACGCTGGAACCCGTCCGAGTCGCCCACGGCAAAGGCCAGTTGTCCCTTGCGTCAGCTTTGATTTTTTGATAAGCTCGAATCAATGCTTAACCGGTGATGAGCGATTGCTTAAACGCCGGTTAAATCGGAATTGAAATTTTTGGAGCCGGGGTCGGACGGCTGCCGGTCAGGCGGGAAAGCCTGACAGGAAAGCTGTTTGATTTTCGGGCAGTTGTTCTTTGAAAACCCGGCTGAGCCAGATTTGCCAGAGGGACAGGCCGTTGCGAAATTGCTTTTTTGCCAAACGAACCCATCTGGAAACCGGATAAAAGTCAATGGTGGCGGGGTCAAAGGTGAGTTTTCAGCGGTTCAAACCGGCCAAAACGAAGCCAAAATGAATCCAAGTCCTGCCAAGTCCGAATAAGTCCTACCATAGAAATCCGGTCAAGCCCGGTCAAACCAAGTCAAACCTAATCCGGCTAAATCCGGGTAAATCCGACCATAAAAAATCAGTTTTCAACCCAAGCAATGCAGTTTGAGCCATTCTGACACAGTTGGAATTTTTGAACTGTGGTCAATGCTGGTGTGCCAAACCTGTCAAATTGTCATATGCAGCAGTCAATACCCACTAAAATCATTATGAAACGGACATTATTCATATTCGTCGCGGCCATCATGGCCGGCAATCTTCTGGCGCAATCCATTGACCTTCCCGCCCCGCAAAAAAC
>Ga0181520_10005642_pt1 | contig 19776 bp, 21 predicted proteins | sample PEATcosm2014_Bin_29_FD_132451 | JGI IMG/M metagenome (GOLD analysis project Ga0181520, IMG submission 132451) | Peatland microbial communities from MTU Mesocosm Facility, Houghton, MI, USA - PEATcosm2014_Bin02_30_metaG | ecosystem: Environmental > Terrestrial > Soil > Wetlands > Peat | place...
AGGCCTACCAGGAAAAGGTGGAGCTGCAACGCGAAGCGGCATCGGATGCAAAGAAGGCGGAACTGCAGACACTGGCCGGGGCGCAGACAGATATCTCCATTTTGCTTGCAGTTGCGACCAAGGGCAGCGGTCGCATCAACGAGCATTTCGGCCACGCAAAAGAGTTTCAGGTTTACGAGGTCGGCGCCGGCGGTGCGAAATTCGTTGGCCACCGCAGGGTGGACAACTATTGCCAGGGCGGATATGCAGAAGAGGACAGTTTGGAAACGGTAGTTCGCGCCATCAGCGATTGCACTGCGGTGTTGGTGGCAAGGATCGGCAGTTGCCCTCGCAAAGGACTGAAGGCCGCGGGGATCGATCCGGTGGACCGATTTGCTCTCGAGTATATTGAACAATCGGCAATCGCATATTTCAGGGAGTATCTCGAACTGGTACGAACAGGCGAGGTCGAACACAAGCGCCGCGGCGACGCAGAGATCCGACAGGGTGCATTGATCGCTTGACGCAGAGACGGATTCTAACAGGAGAAACAAGATGGCCTACATGATCCAACAGTCGCGATGCACGGGATGCTCGGCCTGCCAGAATGAGTGTCCGAACGATGCAATCGATGAGAAGAACTTCGCATTTTTCATCAACGCCGAGAAATGCACGGAGTGCATTGGCTTTTTTGACGAGCCACAATGCGCGGCGATTTGCCCCATGCCCAAGACGTGCGTAGTCAATCCCGATGTTCCACGATTTGCGGCGGCGGTGTAGATGGAAGCGCTGGCAAATCCAAACGCTTTGCTCACGCCGGCGGCCGAGGGATTCATTCGCCGCATGATGCGGTTCACGAGAGACCCGCGATCCGGATTTCGTCTCAAAGTCCGGCCGGGCGGATGCTCCGGATTTGCAGTCGAGTTCGATCTGGCGGACCAGCCGGGAGCGAAAGAAACGACTTGGGAATACTCTGGACTGCGGATTTTTCTCGATTCGTCGAGCATGCTATTGCTCGATGGGGCTACAGTCGATTTCAGAGAAAGCCTGGCGCAGTCCGGATTTGTGGTTACTGCTGCGGCAGGAGCCGCTGCTACATGTTCATCGGCCACGACGCTTGTGCCGGTGGGGTCACTCATCAGGCATTGACGCACGGCAAGGAACGGAGAACGCACCATGGCGCACAAACCCGGCAAATCGTTGGACTGGCAAGGCCGCGAAGTATGCTGCGAGGGTTGCGTTCACCGTGAACTGATTCGCGAAGATCGCTGCCGCCAGCATCACGTGTGCGTGCAGGACCGTTCTCCCTTGCGCATCGAACAGTTCTTCAAGAACAATCCAGGGCTGGCCAACGATTTTGTGGAACATCCATACTTCGAGGTCCGAGCAGCGGCTGCCAAGTACGCCGACGTGTTTCGGCTGACGGCAATGCTCAACGATGAAGAAGAGACAGTGCGTTGGAATGCGGCTTTGCGGCTTCCCCACCGCTTCATGCTGCGGCTTCGCGAAGATTCTCATCGCGAAGTGCGCGTTCGTGTTGCCTCGTATCTCGAGGGCGAAGAGTTGATGCCGATGATGTCGGATCCGGACTACTTCGTGCGCCAGATTGTCGCGCGGCGCATCGGCGTGCCACAACTGAAGCACATGATCGACGACCCCGATCCCGAGGTGCGAAGGATTGTGGCGCATCGAATCTCACCGGAATGGCTGCTGGAACTGATCGACGATCCGGATGGGTCGGTGGTTCTAGCGGTCGCCGAGCGCCTTTCGCCATCGCAGTTATTGCCACTGCGCTTCCATCCTGACATGCGCGTTCGCTATGAGGCCGCAGGAAGACTTCCCATTAATGCGCTCGACGCTATGCGCAACGATGCGGACCCCTTGGTGCGCGACCGCGTTCTTGAGAGAACAGCAGCCGCCATCGATCTGCCGGATAGCGCGCACACCCTGATCGAAATGAAGCTGATGCAATGGGAAGGCAGGAGGCACTGATATGTCGAACATTGTTCGCGACGACGGAATTGTAGAACTGGAAGGACCGCCGGTATTCGAATTCGGCGAGAAGGTTCGGTCGAACCGGATGGTGCGCAACGACGGCACATTTCCAGGGAAAGATATCGGCGAGGTACTTGTGGAGAAAGGCGAAGAGGGGTATGTCATCTCGATCGGGACTTTTCTACAGCAGTTTTATATCTACGGTGTGGAATTTTTGAACACCGGATACAGGGTAGGAATGAAGCGCAAGGAATTGGAAATTGCGAGCGCAAAGCTCGGTGGAGAAACGGCATGATGGAAGCAGTCAAACCGCGCTTCGAATGGGGCCAGCGGGTGCAGGCGGCGGCGGACCTGTTCAACGACGGATCGTATCCGGACCGCCCGACCGATGCGCTGCTCGTGCACGCCGGCGAGCCAGGCGAGATTGTGCAAATTGGGAGGCAGGTCGATTCCGGAACGGCCGTTTACATGGTCGAGTTTGCGATGAATCAAATTGTTGGTTGCATGGAGCCGGAGCTCATGCCCTGGCAGCAGAGCGGGGAGGCCCGATGAAGGTGATGATTCGCAGGAACCAATCAGGTGTGTTGTCGGCATATATTGCGAAGAAGGATCTCGAAGAGCCGATTGTCGAGGTTGAAAAGCCTGGACTGTGGGGCGGCATCGTCACGCTGGCGAATGGATGGCAACTGGCATTGCCGGATCTGGATGTCGCAACGACATTGCCCATCACGGTTGAAGCACGCAAGATTGCGGAAATGGAGTTACCGGCATGAATAGCGAAGTTCTTGAATCTATCTCTCGAACATTCGATGGAGGCAATGCAATTCCCTATCTCGGACCGGGGGTCTTGTCGCTTGCCGAGGCGGGCAGTCAACTCCCGGGCACGCCCTCGGCGCTTGCAGTGCGCCTCACGGCAAAGTCCAGCGTGCCGCACAAGATCCGAACTAACCTGGGTGCGGCCGCGCAATTCATTGAAAACTTCAAACATCGCCGCACCGTGAGCAACGCAATGACGGAGGCGTTCTGTGGTGAAGCGGAGCCGACAACTCTGCATACTCTGATGATGAATCTTCCATCGCTGCCATTGGTGGTGCATGCATGGTACGACGATCTTCCGCAGAAGGCGTTGCGCTCGCGCACGGGCTGGGGCATGGCGCAAGGTGTGAGCCAGCAGGAACACTTCGGAAACTGGGTCCACTATTTTGAAGCAGATGGAAAGCACTCCCAGACGAGCGCGGGCAGGGAACATGTCGATTGGAAGACTCTGCTGTATCAGCCACTTGGCTCGGTATGGCCGGCGCACAACTATCTTGTGTCCGACTCCGACTTTGTCGAAGTTCTGACAGAGATCGACATACAGACACCGATCCCGGAGTCTGTGCAAGAGATCCGCACGGGAAAGAGCTTCCTGTTTCTCGGTTGCCGGTTTTCGACCCAACTGGAGAGGCTTTTCGCGCGGCAGATCATGAAACGGTCCTCTGAGAAGCACTGGGCAGTATTGCCTGAGGAGCCCACACGCAATGAAGCGCGCTTCCTCGAGCGGTACAACGTCGAGCGCATTCCCATGACGTTGAGCGAGTTCGTCACGGCCTTTTCAAAGAAGCAGCACGTACATTGATCGTCGGCGCATGACTCATCCGAGACCGAAAGGGCATTGAAACGGGTCTCGCATCGATCCAGCGCGGGGAAGAAGCATGCAACGCAGTTTCCGATTGGCGGAAGAACCACTTGAATATGCCCGGCCGCCAAACCCATCTTCCGCGCTGGCAGCGTTGTTTCTAACTCAACTTAATGGAGGCTGTAATGATCGTCGACCCATTGGTCGAACTGAACGCCCTGGTGGCGCGCGTGGAAAAGGCGCAGCGCCAGTTCTCCACATTTACTCAAGAACAGGTTGATCGAATCTTCTCGCAAGCGGCGCTTGCCGCCTCCGACCACAGGATTCCTCTTGCGCAAATGGCTGTTGAAGAGACGGGGATGGGCGTAGTCGAAGACAAAGTCATCAAGAACCATTTCGCATCCGAGTACATCTATAACAAGTACAAAGACGAAAAGACATGCGGTGTGCTGAGCGAGGATTCCGAAGCTGGGTCAATGAAAGTGGCAGAGCCGATGGGGGTGATCTGCGGCATCATTCCAACAACCAATCCCACCTCCACCGCAATCTTCAAAGCCCTCATCGCACTCAAGACGCGCAATGGAATTGTCTTCAGCCCTCATCCGCGGGCGCGCCGCTCTACTTGCGAGGCTGCGCGGATAGTGCTTGAGGCAGCAGTTGCCGCCGGCGCACCGAAAGACATCATCGGATGGGTTGAAGAGCCGACTCTGGACATCTCCACGGCGCTGATGCGCCACCCCTCAATCAAACTGATTCTGGCTACCGGCGGTCCGGGCATGGTCCACGCAGCCTACTCGTCCGGGACGCCGGCGATCGGCGTTGGTCCAGGCAATACCCCGGTAGTGATCGACGAGACTGCGGACCTGAAGCGCGCGGTGGCTTCTATCCTGATGTCCAAGACTTTCGATAACGGCGTGGTCTGCGCTTCCGAGCAGGCTGTGATCGCCGTGGACTCGATCTACGATGAACTGCGAAGCCGATTCCATCGCCACTGTGGCCACATTCTTAGCGCCGCCGAGGTCGAATCTGTCCGAGACGTGCTGATGAAGAATGGATCGGTCAATCCTGCAATTGTCGGTCAATCCGCAATTCGAATCGCAGCGATGGCTGGTATCGAGGTTCCCACCAATACACAGGTTCTTATCGGCGAGGTCACCGAGATCTCCCCAAGCGAACCGTTTGCGCATGAAAAGCTCTCCACGGTCCTGGCTCTCTATCGTGCCAGTGATTTTGAAGACGCGGTAAGCAAGGCTGCAGCGCTGGTGGCATTGCAAGGCATAGGCCACACATCGGTGCTCTATACCGACCAGGACGGGCAGCGTGAGCGCGTCAATTATTTTAGCGCGCGCATGAAGACCGCACGAATCCTGATCAACTCTCCCTCGTCGCACGGCGGCATCGGCGATCTCTACAATTTCAGCCTAGCACCGTCGTTGACTTTGGGCTGCGGAACGTGGGGAGGAAACTCTGTCACGGCCAATGTGGGTCCGCTGCAGTTGCTCAACATTAAAACCGTCGCCATGAGGGCCGAAAACATGCTTTGGCACAAATTGCCACAGTCCATCTATTTCCGTCGCGGTTGCTTGCCTGAGGCAATCAAAGACCTTGCGGGAAGAAAGCGCGCGCTGATCGTGACCGACCCGTATCTCTTCAACCACGGCCACGCCGATGACTTGATCGCGCAGTTGAAGCGTCACGGAATCGAGGTTGAGACATTCTCGCAGGTGGAACCCGATCCAACCCTGAGCACGATTCGCAAAGTCACTGAAGTGGCCACAGCCTTCCGGCCCGATGTGATCGTTGCCTTTGGCGGGGGCTCGCCAATGGACGCAGCTAAGATTGCCTGGGTACTCTATGAGCATCCCGAGGTGGATTTTCACAGTCTCGCAATGCGTTTCATGGACATGCGCAAGCGCATCTATCGTTTTCCAAAGCTAGGCGCAAAGGCCACGTTCGTTGCCATTCCAACTACCAGCGGCACAGGCAGTGAGGTGACGCCCTTTGCTGTGGTCACCGACGATGCCACCGGCAAGAAGTATCCCATCGCCGACTACGAACTCACGCCGCGGATGGCTATTGTGGATCCCAACCTGGTGATGCATATGCCCAAGTCGCTCACAGCCTTTGGCGGCATCGACGCGGTCACTCACGCCATTGAGGCCTATGTGTCGATCATGGCGACTGAATTTACCGACGGCCAGGCGCTCGAGGCTCTCAAGCTTCTCAAGGATTACTTGCCTCAGGCCTATCTGCGCGGGGCAGCGGACCCGGTGGCTAGAGAGAAAGTGCATTATGCAGCCACTCTTGCCGGTATGGCCTTTGCCAACGCATTCTTGGGCGTCAATCACTCCATGGCCCACAAATTGGGCGCGGAGTGTCACCTGCCCCACGGGTTGGCAAATGCACTTCTGCTGACCAACGTGATTCGCTACAACGCCAATGACAATCCCACCAAGCAGTCTGCCTTCTCGCAATACGATCGTCCAAAGGCACGCTGCCGCTATGCGGAAATTGCCGACGCTCTGAAACTTGGCGGACAGAGTGTTGGGGAAAAGGTGGACAGCCTGATTGCATGGATCGACCGGCTCAAGCGGGAAATCGAAATTCCCAACTCGATCCAGGCTGCGGGTGTGCCGGAAGCAGGGTTTCTAGCTCGTCTGGATCACCTGGCCGAAGATGCGTTCGACGACCAGTGCACGGGCGCCAATCCTCGCTATCCGCTCATCGCGGAACTGCGATCGATTCTGCTTGACTCCTACTATGGCAGAGTGTTTGAGGAATCGAACTCGCGTGAGCAGCAATCCATCGCTGCGCCCGTCGTAGCTTGATATCGAGCCCGCGAAACAAAGAACGTTGAACAACAAGAGCGGCATTCCATTCCTTCGATGCGAGACGCGTCGGGGGAATGGAATGCCGTTTCCCTTTTCATATGGGCGCATTGAGCTGGCAATGCCCGAAACCGCCCTGGAAGCCAAGCTCAAAATCAAATCTACTGTTATCTTGCCTGACCCGCCTCTCAGAACAGTCGCGGATCAATGTCGATTGAGAACATTCTTCCACCATTCCAAACGGCAGACACAAATCGACGCGCCATTTGCCAGTTCGTTACGTTCACTACAAGTGTCGGTCACGATTGTCGCATTCAACACAGGGCGGATATTTGCGCCAAACAGCTTCATCGTGCTGACTATAAAGGGAGTTCCATCCATAAGCGGTTTGGCACAGCGATTGCTTCTATAAGAGCGAACAGGATGACCGGTTGCACTTGGAATGTCGGCATCCACATCCTGAACTAACCTGGCTTCTCGTTCGTTTCATCGATTCGAACTTGGCCAGGCAGAGATTTCGAGAAGCAGAAACATAAGACCGAATCGAGGAGGAACAACGATGGCGAAGCTGCGGCAGATTGCATTTTACGGCAAGGGTGGCATCGGCAAGTCCACCACATCCCAAAACACTTTGGCGGCACTGGCCGAGATGGGGCAGAAGATCCTCATTGTTGGTTGCGATCCAAAGGCGGATTCGACGCGCCTGATTCTGCATGCCAAGGCGCAGAACAGCATTCTCAGCCTTGCGGCGGAGAAGGGCAGCGTCGAGGACATCGAGATCGAAGAGGTCATGAAGTACGGATATCAGCGCATTCGTTGCGTCGAGTCCGGTGGCCCTGAACCTGGAGTTGGTTGCGCAGGGCGCGGTGTCATCACCGCGATCAACTTCCTTGAAGAAAACGGCGCGTACGAGAATCTCGACTATGTCTCCTACGATGTGCTCGGCGACGTCGTATGCGGTGGATTCGCGATGCCGATTCGCGAGAACAAGGCGCAGGAAATCTACATCGTGATGTCGGGCGAGATGATGGCCATGTACGCGGCCAACAATATCTCCAAGGGCATTCTGAAATACGCCAATTCGGGCGGCGTGCGCCTGGGCGGTCTGATCTGCAACGAGCGCCAGACCGACAAGGAACTGGAATTGGCAGAGAACATGGCCAAGAAGCTGGGAAGCAAGCTGATCTACTTCGTGCCGCGCGACAACGTTGTGCAGCACGCCGAGCTTCGCCGCATGACGGTGATCGAGTATGCACCCGACTCAGCACAGGCGGAACACTATCGCACTCTTGCCAAGAAGATCCACGCCAATGCCGGCCTGGGTGTAATTCCGACTCCTATCACCATGGATGAACTCGAAGAGATGCTGATGGAGCACGGCATCATCAAGAATATCGATGAGTCGTTGGTGGGCAAGAAGGCCGCGGAAGTCGCGGCGGCGTAAAAGGCAATTTCAATCGGGCGCCGCGATGCAGCCGGTCGCTGCTGCGAGACGGCGCCCTTTCTCACAAATCCAACTTGAGTGAGGTCCATCATGAGCGGTAACGCTGGTGTTGAGGAAATCAAAGAACGCAACAAGCAGATGATCGGCGAGGTCCTCGAGGCCTATCCGGAGAAGACGGCGAAGAGACGCGCCAAGCACCTGGCCACCTACGATGAGGGCAAGGGCGAATGCGCGGTCAAGTCGAACATCAAGTCGATTCCGGGCGTAATGACCATTCGGGGTTGCGCCTATGCCGGGTCGAAGGGCGTTGTGTGGGGACCTATCAAGGATATGGTTCACATCAGCCATGGACCGGTGGGCTGTGGGCAGTACTCGTGGGCCGCGCGCCGCAACTACTACATCGGAACCACCGGTGTGGATTCATTTGTCACGCTCCAGTTTACGTCCGACTTCCAGGAGAAGGACATCGTCTTCGGCGGCGACAAGAAGCTTGCCGTGATCATCGACGAGATCGAGACGCTCTTCCCTCTCAACAAGGGGATTACTATCCAATCCGAATGCCCGGTGGGCCTGATCGGCGACGACATTGAAGGCGTAGCCCGTGCCAAGACCAAGCAGTACGGCAAGACCATTGTGCCGGTTCGGTGCGAAGGTTTCCGGGGTGTGTCGCAATCGCTCGGTCATCATATCGCAAACGATGCAATTCGCGATTGGGTGTTCGACAAGCAGACCGGCAAGCCTGCGCGATTTGAGAGCACCCCTTACGACGTGGCCATCATCGGCGACTACAACATCGGCGGCGACGCTTGGTCTTCGCGCATTCTTCTTGAGGAGATGGGGCTGCGTGTTATCGCTCAATGGTCGGGCGATGGAACACTAGCCGAGCTCGAAGCGACGCCCAAGGCCAAGCTCAACATCCTGCACTGCTATCGCTCGATGAACTACATCTCCCGTCACATGGAAGAGAAGTTTGGCATTCCCTGGGTTGAGTACAACTTCTTCGGACCGAGCAAGATCATCGAGTCGCTTCGCGCCATTGCTGCTCACTTCGACGACACCATCAAGGAAGGCGCCGAACGTGTAATTGCGAAATACAAGGCGCTCACCGATGCAGTGATCGCCAAGTATCGCCCGCGTCTCGAAGGCAAGAAAGTCATGCTGTTCGTGGGCGGTCTTCGGCCCCGCCACGTCATTGGAGCCTATGAGGACCTGGGCATGGAGGTGATTGGAACGGGCTATGAGTTCGGCCACAACGACGATTATCAGCGCACGACCCACTATGTCAAAGACGGCACGTTGATCTACGACGATGTGACCGCTTACGAGTTCGAGAAGTTCGTCGAGAAGATTCAGCCAGACCTGGTAGGTTCCGGAGTCAAAGAGAAATACATCTTCCAGAAGATGGGCGTACCGTTCCGGCAGATGCACTCCTGGGATTACTCTGGCCCGTACCACGGATACGACGGATTCGCGATCTTCGCCCGCGACATGGATATGGCCATCAACGCTCCGGTGTGGCGACTCACCAAGGCGCCCTGGTAACCGATAAGAGAACTTTGCGAGGAGGAATCGACCTATGAGCCAAGATGCTGAAAAGGTAATCGATCACTTTGAATTATTCCGGGGCCCCGAATATACAGAGATGTTCGTGAACAAGAAGTGCATGTTCGAGAACCCGGTTGCTGCCGAAGAGCTGGAACGCGTGAGCGAGTGGACCAAGAGCGCGGATTACCGCGAAAAGAATTTCGCTCGCGAGGCGCTGACCGTCAATCCTGCCAAGGCGTGCCAACCGCTTGGAGCGGTATTCGCAGCACTCGGATTCGAGCGTACGCTGCCCTTCGTTCACGGCTCGCAGGGCTGCGTTGCTTATTATCGCAGCCATTTCTCAAGGCATTTCAAAGAACCCACATCCGCCGTTTCTTCTTCCATGACTGAAGATGCCGCGGTCTTCGGTGGCCTCAATAACATGATTGAGGGATTGGCCAATTCTTACAGCCTCTACAAGCCGAAGATGATTGCAGTGTCTACCACTTGCATGGCAGAGGTGATCGGCGACGACCTCAATGCGTTTATCAAGAACGCAAAGGAAAAGGAATCGGTACCTCTGGATTTGGATGTGCCGTTTGCGCACACGCCTGCATTTGTAGGCAGTCATGTCACCGGATATGACAACGCGCTGAAGGGAATCATTGAACATTTCTGGGACGGCAAGGCCGGCACTGCGCCGAAACTGGAACGTCAGCCGAATGGCAAGCTGAACTTCATTGGCGGCTTCGACGGTTACACGGTGGGCAACATGCGCGAGATCAAGCGCCTGTTTGACCTGATGGGTGTGGAATACACGATCTTGGGAGACAACAGCGATGTGTGGGACACTCCCGGCGATGGTCAGTTCCGGATGTACGATGGCGGTACGACTCTGGAAGATGCCGCCAACGCCATTCATGCCAGCGCAACCATCTCGATGCAGGAGTTTTGCACCGACAAGACATTGAATCTGATTGAAGGCAAGGGCCAGGAAGTGATTGCCTTCAATCATCCAGTCGGCGTTGAGGGGACGGATCGTTTCTTGATGGAGGTGTCGCGGCTTTCCGGCAGGCCAATTCCCGCGGCCATCACCAAGGAACGCGGAAGGCTCGTGGATGCAATTGCGGATTCAAGCGCCCACATTCACGGCAAGAAGTTCGCGATCTACGGTGACCCCGATCTGACGCTTGGCCTTGCTGGATTCCTGCTTGAGCTTGGGGCCGAGCCGGTGCACATACTCTCCACCAATGGCGGCAATTCCTGGAAGGAAAAGGCCGAAGCGTTGTTGGCCGGGTCTCCATTCGGAAAAGGCTGCCACGTGTATCCAGGCAAGGATCTGTGGCACATGCGTTCACTTCTGTTCACCGAGCCCGTGGACTTTCTGATCGGGAACACCTACGGCAAGTTTCTTGAGCGCGACACCAAGACGCCGTTGATCCGCATCGGCTTCCCGATCTTCGACCGCCATCATCATCATCGCAGCCCGGTGTGGGGATACCAGGGTGGTCTCAATGTGCTGGTGAAGATTCTGGACAGAATCTTCGACCACATGGACCAAACCACAAACGACGTGTCGAAGACCGACTACAGCTTCGACATTATCCGGTAGAGCGGTTGAGACGCATTGCGTGAGACGGAGGGGCCATGAGCAGTCTTGGCGCGAAGGTACAGAAAGTATTCGAGGAGCCCGGCTGCGCCACGAACCAAGCCAAGCAGAGCAGGGAGCGAAAGAAAGGTTGCAACAAGCAACTTGCTCCCGGCGCTGCGGCCGGAGGTTGCGCATTCGACGGCGCCAAGATCGCACTCCAGCCGATTACGGATGTTGCCCACCTGATTCACGGACCCATTAGTTGCGAAGGACACTCGTGGGATGGACGCGGCGCCAAATCTTCGGGGCCGCTTTTATATCGCACGAGCTTTACAACCGGCATGTGCGAGCAGGACATTATCTTCGGTGGCGAGAAGCACCTCTACAAAGCCATCAAGGAAGTTGTCGAGAAATACAATCCACCGGCGGTGTTTGTTTACCAAACGTGCATTCCGGCGATGATCGGAGACGATATTGAAGCGGTCTGCAAAGCAGCTGCGCTCAAACTCGGCAAGCCGATCGTTCCCATCAACGTGCCGGGATTTGTGGGATCGAAAAACCTGGGCAACAAGCTTGCGGGTGAAGCGCTTCTCGATTACGTGATCGGGACTGAAGAGCCGACGGAGACCACTCCGTACGACATCAACATCATCGGAGAGTACAACCTGTCTGGAGAGTTGTGGCAGGTGAAACCGTTGCTGGACGAGTTGGGGATACGGATCCTCGCCTGCATTTCAGGCGATGCCAAATACCATGAGGTGGCGCGTTCGCATAGAGCTCGCGCGGCGATGATGGTCTGCTCCAAAGCGATGATCAATGTCGCGCGCAAGATGGAAGAGCGCTATGGGATTCCCTTTTTCGAGGGATCGTTCTATGGCATCGGCGACATGAGCGCCTCCTTGCGGAATATCTCTCAACTGCTTGTCGACCGCGGTGCTCCGGCAGAGTTGCTTGGTCGCACAGAGGCGGTCATCGAAAGAGAGGAAGCACGCGCATGGGAGAGGATTGCTCCATTCAAAGCGCGGCTCGCCGGCAAGCGCGCGTTGCTTTTTACAGGGGGCGTCAAATCGTGGTCGGTTGTGGCGGCCATGCAAGAGGCGGGAATGGTGATTACCGGCACCAGCGTCAAGAAGTCCACGCCCGACGACAAGGAGCGCATTAAGGAACTCGTCAAGGACGATGCGCACATGTTCAACGACCTGAAGCCGCGTGAGATGTACAAGCTGCTGAAGGATGCGCGAGCAGACATCATGCTTTCCGGTGGGCGCACGCAGTTTGTTGCATTGAAGGCGAAGATGCCGTGGCTCGACATCAACCAGGAGCGGCACCATGCGTTTGCGGGTTATGAGGGCATGGTAGCTCTCATCAAGGAGATCGACAAGGCTCTGTTCAATCCGATCTGGGAACAGGTTCGCAGACCTGCTCCATGGGAGTCCGATGTGACCCCGGAAGAGCTTTGCCTGCACGTTGCATAAGGAGAGGCACATGGCGCGAGTGATTGTCGGCAAGAAACATTGCACGGTGAATCCGCTCAAGATGGGTCAGCCTATCGGGGCGGCCCTGGCCTTCATGGGAGTTGCCAACTCGATGCCATTGCTTCATGGATCGCAGGGCTGCACTTCCTTCGGTCTTGTGCTTTTTGTGCGTCACTTCCGCGAAGCTATTCCGATGCAGACCACGGCCATGAGCGAAGTCGCGACTGTGCTCGGGGGCTTTGACAATGTCGAGCAGGCCATCGTGAACATTGCCACGCGCACAAACCCGAGCTTTATCGGGATCTGTTCCACCGGAGTGTCGGAGATCAAGGGCGACGACCTGAACGGATTTCTCAAAGTCATTCGCGCCGCTCACCCGGAGCTTGATCACATCGCACTTGTAGATGTGTCAACCCCGGATTTTGAAGGGGCGTTTCAGGACGGTTGGGCCACGGCTGTGACACGAATGATCGAGGAGCTTGTGGAGATTCCACTGGTCGAGACAGGGCTTTCGCGGCGCATGAATGTTCTACCTGGCTGCCATCTCACCCCAGGCGATATCGACGAGCTTCGAGACATATTCGAGTCGTTCAGCATGGATCCGGTTTTCTTGCCGGACCTTTCAGGTGCGCTTGACGGCCATATTCCCACGGATTTCACGCCGACAACACTCGGCGGAATCTCGGTTTCACAAATTCGGAGCATGGGGTCGGCTTGTTGGACAGTGGCCATCGGCGAGCAGATGCGGGGAGCCGCAATCACGCTGGAGCATCGCACAGGCGTTCCCTATGTCGTATTCGAGCGGCTCACCGGGCTGTCTGCGAACGATGCGTTGATGGCGTTTCTCTCTCGTGCGAGCGGTGTTCCCGTCCCCAAGAAGTATCGGCGTCAACGCAGTCAACTGGTGGACGCAATGCTCGACGGACACTTTCACTTCGGCGGAAAGAAAGCAGCGATAGCGGCCGAGCCGGACTTGCTTTCAGCCATGTCGCACTGGCTTCACGAGATGGGCTGTGAAATTCAAGTCGCGGTCACTACAACGGCGTCGCCGGTGCTTGAAGGCATTCCTGCAGATGAGGTTTTGGTGGGAGATCTTGAGGATCTGGAACTCGGTGCACAAGGCGCCGATCTGATCGTAACGCACTCGCATGGACGCCAGGCTGCAGAGCGGCTTGGGATTCCCTTATTCCGTGTCGGAATTCCAGTCTTCGATCGTCTCGGAGCCGGCCACCAGTTGACGGTTGGATATCGAGGAACGCGCGATCTCATCTTCGACGTGGGCAATCTATTGATGGCAAACATGCACGAGCCTTCGCCGGAAACATGGATGCCGCGATGCCCGGAGGCTCGGGACCTGGTCACATTACAAATGCCGCAGTAAAGTCTGCGCTGCTTTGGAGGAATATGAAAGTCGCCTTTGCTACAGAGGATGGCAGCCACGTAGATGCTCATTTCGGGTGGGCGAAAAACATAGCTGTCTACGACGTCACGCCAGAGGGCTTCTGTCTTGTGACCGTCTTAGAGTTTGCGGGCACCTTGCAGGAAGACGGGAACGAAGACAAGCTTGGCCCAAAGCTGGAAGCGATTCAGGACTGCGCGATTCTTTACGTTGCCGCAATCGGGGGATCCGCCGCTGCCCGAGTGGTGGCGAAATGCATCCACCCGGTCAAGGTAGCCGAGACTCAACTGATCGACGACATTCTGGTGCGGCTCCAGAATGTGCTCGGCGGCACCCCGCCGCCGTGGTTGCGCAAAGCGCTGAACAAGGGAAGAGCACGTGTATTGGATTTCGAGGACGAGGTGGTGCATGGCTGAAACTCAGATCGCGACAGAGGTTCCGGTAAAGCGGGGATTTCTCAATGAGCTGATCAAACAATGGCGAGCTCAGGATATGCACGGATCATGGGATTCGAAGAGCGACCTCGATCTGTTGGAACCATACATCCTGACCAAGGAGAAGCGTCGCGAGATGCCAATCATGAGCGATCCGGACCCGGATACTCTCTGGCGGATGGAATTGTTCTACAACGCTATTGGACTCGCGATTGAGCGTGTGACCGGAGTGATGGTGTCCCCGCTGATGAAACTGCATCACGAGGGTTTTGGACGCATGGTGTTGACTGCAGGGCGTCTGATTGTATTCAACAAGCATCTTCGGGATGTGCATCGGTTCGGTTTTGGAAGCCTGGAAAATCTCGAATCGGAAGGCGAGAGAATTGTGGCAGAAGGAATTGAGTGGATTGAGAAATATCCGGAAATTGCACGGTTCTGAGGAAACAGGGCATGGCCGACTTGGACGTACTGAAAGCCGAGATCAAGAGAATATCCTTCCAGGCCGTGCAGGCCAAGATGAACCTTCACGACCTGGCTGAAGATCTGCCGCTGAATTGGGAACTGATCCCAGCCACAGCTGCTAGGGCGTATGAGATCTATCGCGACCTCGAAACAAAGCGAGCAGTCATGAAAGAGATGGGGGCATAAATGGAGATGGAGAAAATAGAAGCACAACCGGTCACGCGCGGAGGAAGACCTTGGCAGCCATCGTATTTGCTTGAGATCGACAGTGAGACCTGCATTGGCTGCGGACGCTGCTACAAAGTTTGCGGCCGTTCCGTGATGACGCTGATGGGAGTCACGGAAGATGGCGAACTGGTTGAACTGGATGACGACGAGGAGATCTTGCGCAAGGTAATGACGGTGAGCGATCCGGACGCTTGTATCGGGTGTGGCGCATGTGCCAGGGTCTGCGCTAAGAACTGTCAGAAGCACGGCCCGTCATAAGGAGGATGCATGACGCCCCATGACCTGTATACCAAGTTGCGACAAGCAAACGCGACCACCGCGTGCGAGCCGTTCGATGGACATGTGCTGGCTTGTGTGTTCGCCGCTGCAGTGGATGAGAACCGTGCGGGTGGTTCATTCACTGACGCGCTTGGTATTTGTGGATCGGCGCTCCGGCGCAACATCGATCGGTATTTTCCTGGGGCGATGCAACTGTTGGAACCCTTCGGGCTGGATGTCGAGCCGGCTGTCGATGAGAACGAACTGTGCTTGCGCGAATTGCTTTGGCGCTTTCGAGCGTCTGCTTCTCCGCTGAATTCGTTCATCACCTTTCTGGTGGCTCGAAGGGCGACGCGGCCCAACCACCTTTGGCAAGATCTTGGTCTTGCCAACCGGGGCGAGTTGTCGGCGCTCATGCTGCGCCACTTTACCTTGCTAGCCCGCCGCAACACCGAGGACATGAAGTGGAAGAAATTCTTCTATCGCATGATTTGCCGCGATGAGGGATTTCGCATCTGTGTTGCCCCGAGTTGTTCCGAGTGCAGCGACTTCGATGGCTGCTTTGGCGATGAATCCGGCGAGAGCCTGCTGGCGCGAACGCGTTTCCATGGAGAGTCCTCGAAGTTGGTTCGGGTCGACTCCGCTTTCGCACAATGACCGAGAATCTACATGTCGCAATTACGACAAAGTTGCGCATGAAGTTTCGTGGCCATTGAAATCCATAGGGTTAGAGAACAATTCTGTTTGGCACGACACCTGCAACTGCAAAGGTGATCCTGTGAGCTTGCCCGACAAAGGAGGGACGATGATTGCCTTGACGGAAAATGCGGCCAGTGCACTGCGCTCGGCCATGGATGCTACCTCGACACCCGTTGTCGGCCTGCGTGTGGCCGCTCATGCAGGTGGATGCTCCGGATTTCAATACGAGATGGGGCTTGTCGAGTCTGCTGACCCCGGCGATCTGACCTGGGAAAGCCAGGGTCTTGCCATCTTTACCGATGCGGAGAGTGCATCAAGGCTTACCGGAACCACGATCGACTTTATCGAGACGGTTGACGGCGCTGGATTTTCCTTCAACAATCCCCATGCGAAATCCAAATGCGGGTGCGGGAAATCATTTTGCTGAGGGGCGCGGTCTGAGGGCATTCACAATGAATGAAGATTCGCCGGAAAAGGGATGGGTCTATCTCGACAATAACGCGACTACGCGGATGGATGTGCGCGTTGTTGACGCCATGCTCCCGATGTTTCGTGAGAACTTCGCAAATCCTTCTTCCGCTCATGCACTGGGTGTGGCCGCGGCCGATGCAGTTCGGGAGTCGCGCAGCCAGGTGCAGCGACTCGTTGGTGCAGCGAGTGCGAGCGAGATTATCTTTACTTCGGGCGGGAGCGAGTCCAACACCGCGGCCATCCTATCGGCGCTCTATACGCAGGCGGGGCGGGACGAAATTGTCACTTCCACGGTAGAGCATCCTGCGATCCTTTCTGTCTGCGCGCACCTGGAGCGCACCGGAGCGGCAAGAATCCATCGAATACCTGTGGATCAAAGCGGAAGGCTGAATATAGAGGAATATCGGCGCGCCTTGAGTGAAAAGACAGCACTGGTCACTCTGCAATGGGCGAACAATGAAACCGGTGTCTTGTTCCCCATCGAAAGACTTGCGGCAATGGCCCACCAAGCCGGAGCATTGTTTCACAGCGATGCTGTGCAGGCGGCGGGAAAGGTTTCAATCGACGTTGTATCTGCCGGGATTGACATGCTCACCCTCTCGGCGCACAAGATGCACGGACCCAAGGGGATTGGCGGATTGTACCTGCGCAACGGAGTGCGCTTCGCGTCTCTGATCCATGGCGGCCGGCAAGAGCGCGGACGCCGTGCAGGAACCGAAAACGCGGCGGCAATTGTTGGCTTCGGCGTCGCTGCGGAGATCGCGGCGCAGGCATTAACCAGTGAAATGCAGCGCATTGGCTTGTTGCGCGACCGCCTGGAGCGGGAGATGCTCAGGTTTGTACCCGGCTCCATTCTAGTTGGGGATAGAGGCAACCGTTTGCCGAACACGCTCAACATTGCATTCGAAGATGCGGAGGCAGACTCAATTCTATTGCTACTTGAGCGTGCATTCATCGCCGCCTCTTCCGGGTCGGCTTGCGCGACTGGCTCGATGGAGCCATCTCATGTATTGCGTGCCATGAAGGTTCCGTTCAGTCATTTGCGCGGTTCCGTTCGATTCTCCTTTTCACGTGAAAACTCTGAAACCGATGTGGACCGCGTTCTCGAATGCGCTCCCCGCATTGTGCAGGAATTGCGAGCTTGTTCTGAGCCGTTGGAGGCAGCATGATGACCAATCGCACGAAGATCGTGATCAACGATTCGACGTTGAGAGATGGGGAGCAAGCGCCTGGCGTTGCCTTCACGTTCGATGAAAAACTTGCGATTGCATTGGCGCTTGAAAGGGCAGGCGTCGATGAGATTGAGGCAGGCACGCCTGCGATGGGTGGTCGAGAGGTTGAGGAGATTGCGGCCGTTGGACGCGGACTCTACAAGGCTGAACCCATTGCCTGGGGCCGCATGACCCGGGCAGACGTCGATGCCGCATCCCGGACTGGATTGAAGCGCGTGAATCTTTCCATTCCGCTATCCGATATTCAAATGCAGGCAAAGATGAAGACCAATCGTGCCGGCATCCTTCAGCGAATTGGAGAGGTGATCCCTTACGCGATAGATTGTGGCCTGCGGGTCGCGATGGGTGGCGAAGACTCAAGCCGTGCCGACTTGCCTTTCCTGCTCACGGCTGTGGAAGCGGCGGCCAGAGCCGGCGCCCATCGCTTTCGTTTTGCCGACACGCTGGGAAACATGGAGCCGTTTGGAGTCTTCGAGACCTTTACCAAAATTCGGCAATCGACCAGTCTCGAACTTGAGTTTCACGGGCATGACGATTTGGGCCTTGCTACAGCCAACACTCTCGCCGCCATTCGCGGAGGTGCCTCTCATGCCAGTGTCTGCGTCTTGGGCTTGGGAGAACGCGCAGGCAATGCGGCGCTTGAACAAGTGGCCGCGGCTTTGAATCGTTTGACAAGTTCAGGGAGCAACGTGGACCTTTCCATACTGCCGCACTTGGCCGAACTCGTTGCCGCAGCGGCTCGCCGGCCCATTCCCTCTGGCAAGGCAATCGTGGGTGCGAATGCGTTCACTCACGAGTCTGGCATTCACGTCGATGGACTACTCAAAGATCCGTCAACTTACGAAGATCTGCCCCCTTCCATTTTTGGCAGGGCACGCCGCCTCGTGTTGGGAAAACATTCCGGCATGGCGTCTGTGACGGGCGCTCTCCTCTCGCTTGGCCTTGTTGCCGACAAGGACCGAACGCAGGCCCTGTTGGCGCAGGTCAAGGAGCGCGCCATCCAGACCAAGAGAGTGATTACCACGCAAGAGTTGTTTGAGCTTTACCAGCGCGGCTGCGATACACCGAAAACCCAGAACGCCCCTTTGGAGATGAAATATGACTGTGCTTGATCAACTCTCGAAGCTCTCTTCTGCCGAGGATTTCTTTCACTTTCTGGAAGTCCCATATGAACGCTCTGTTCTGGATGTCGCACGCCTGCACATTCTCAGGCGCATGGGCGATAACTTGCGCAAAGCCTCTCCAGAACTTGACGAAGCGAAGGCTCGCGGCTATTTCCGAGCACATCTTGAGCGGGCGTACAGCGACTTCCTCGACTCTTCGCCGATGGCAGAACGTGTCTTCAAGGTTCACCAGACAGCAAAATCAACAATGCGGACCTCATTGGTCAACCTCTCGGTCCCTGAAAGCGGAAAAAGGACACTCTGAATACATGCTCGACCAAAGTAGCGATATTCGTTGGGCTCGGACACTGCGCGTCCCGAACCCTCTTGGATCGCTACTTTGCCCTAATTTCGAAAACTTTATTTGATCCTTATTGCTTCCTGAGTAGCCTTCAAGTAACTCGCTCAACCTATTTGTGTGGTCCCGAAAAGTGAATCGGAGACGGGTGAGCCATCAATTCGTGGCGAAGACTATCCAGCGGGGACGGTCGAACAAACATCATTTCCAGGAGAATGCGAATGGCAGATCAAAAAGCACCGCAGATGCAGGCCACCTTGGGCCTCACCGGCCTCACAAGCAACGCGATGGCCCTCATCGCCCCCGGCGCCTTTCTTTGGCTAACCTTCTATATCCAGGCCACCACCGGCACCACCGCGCCAGCCATGTGGCTGGGCATCTTCGGCGCACTCCTGCTCTGTCTGGCTACGGCCGTCGCCTACGCTGAAATCGCCAAACTCTACCCCGGCACCGGCTCCAGTTACTACTACGCCGAGCAGGCTCTCCTGTCGAAGGATAGATTTTTCAAGTATGCCCGCGTCGCCAAATTCATCGTTGGCTGGGGCTCGCATCTTTACTACTGGGTTTATCCCGGTGTCATGGTTGCCACCACCGGCATCTTCGTCGGTTACGTGGTTGGCTTCCTCTATCCCAACATCATGAGCGGCTCCAATCCGGGACCGATCTTCATGGCCTTGA
>Ga0181520_10005643_pt1 | contig 19776 bp, 20 predicted proteins | sample PEATcosm2014_Bin_29_FD_132451 | JGI IMG/M metagenome (GOLD analysis project Ga0181520, IMG submission 132451) | Peatland microbial communities from MTU Mesocosm Facility, Houghton, MI, USA - PEATcosm2014_Bin02_30_metaG | ecosystem: Environmental > Terrestrial > Soil > Wetlands > Peat | place...
CGTCTCTTTGGCCGCAAAGTTGCCTTCCTGATAGAGTGGCCGATCAAAAGTCAGCTCCGCGCCCGGCCCAAAGAGCACATCCATATCTTCGCGGCAGACGTGCATGTGCCGCGAGGAGGTCTGCACCGTAAGCAGCGGCGCAGAGCCTTGGCCGCGACCGAGATACTCAAGCGCCACTTGGCGCACAATCTGCTCGACCATCGAACGGTCTATCGTGCCCGGCGATTTTGTCTTTCCACTACTCATAAGAACTCTCGAATATCAAGACTGCTCCGTTATTAAGACTGCTCCGTTATTAAGAACGCTCCGTTATCAAGAACGCTCCGTAATCAAGAACGCTCCGTGCCCCATCCATTTCGCGTCCTTTGCGAAATGGGTGGGAAACCTGAAATCAACCAAGCGCCTCGCCAACCACCTTCACCGCTTCCCGCGCAACAATCAATTCCTCATTCGCCGGAACAATCAAAATCTTCACCGCGGAGTTTTCCGCTGAAATCGCACCCAGCTCCGTGCCCCATCCATTTCGCGTCCTTTGCGAAATGGGTGGGAAACCTGAAATCAACCACGCGCCTCTCCAACCACCCTCACCGTCTCGCGCGCCACAATCAATTCCTCGTTCGCCGGAACAATCGCAATCTTCACTGCGGAGTTTTCCGCTGAAATCGCACCCAGCTCCGTGCCCCATCCTTTTCGCGTCCTTTGCGAAATGGGTGGGAAACCAGAAATCAACCAAGCGCCTCGCCAACCACCTTCACCGCTTCCCGCGCCACAATCAATTCCTCGTTCGCTGGAACAATCAAAATCTTCACTGCGGAGTTTTCCGCTGAAATTGCACCCAGTCCATTTGCCGCGCGGTTCTTCTCTGCATCCAACTCAATACCCAAGCCGGAGAGATTCTTCAACACAGCAGCGCGAAGCTCCGCGCTATTCTCGCCGATACCGCCGGAAAATGTGATCGCATCCACGCCGCCCAACTCCAGCAGAAACGCGCCGATATAGTGGCGAATCGCGTGCGCAAAAACATCCAGCGCAAGGCGCGCCTGCTTACTGCCCGCCGCCGCAGCCTGATCCAGATCGCGCAGATCGCCGCTCGTTCCACTGATGCCTGCCAGACCGGAAAACCGCCCAAGTGTGCGCGCCATTTCATCCGGTCCGATGCCGAGCTTTTTCATCACGTGCAAAACCGCAAAGGCATCCAAATCACCAACGCGATTGTTCTGCGGCAGCCCTGACTGCGGCGAACTTCCAAAGCTCGTGTCGATAGCCACTCCGTTGCGAAAGGCCGCGATGCTCGAACTGCCGCCCAAATGGCAACTGATATGGCGAAGATTCTTTCGCCCAAGCAGCTCTGTCGTGTGCTCGCTGGCCGCTCGATGACTGGCGCCGTGGAAGCCGTAGCGGCGAATGCCGAATCGCTCGCGCCATTCATACGGCACGGCATAGGTGGTGGCCGCCTCGTTCATCCAGCGATAGGGCGCGGTTTCAATCACCGCAACCAGAGGAACGCCGGGAAGTTCCTGCCGAAAGGCCTGAATCGCTGCGATATAAGGAGGATTGTGCGCCGGTGCAAAGAAAGTGAACTCATCCATCGCCCGAAGCAGCTCGTCGCCGATGATCTGCGATTGATTCAGCGGCCCGGCATGAACCACCTTGAAGCCCACCGCGCCAATCTCCGAAAGATTCTTCAGCGCTTTACCCTCGCCCGCAATCGCCGCGATGCACCTGCGGATGGCGGCGGGATAATCAGCGCATGCGCCGCCCGGCTGACCGATCCGCTCGATCCGTCCCTCCGCCAGAACGGTCTCCGCTGGCATCTCCAGTAGCCTGTACTTGAAGGAGGTGCTGCCGATATTTGGGATTAAACATTTCATTTACGTGAACAGTTTTGAACACTCTTGAATTATCTTAAAGCATATCGTACAATTCTAGTCAGAGTCAAATGGTTTTTCTAAGGCGACAAACAGCCTTTGTAACAGCCGATAAGCTGGCTTTGTAATAGTGATTGAGCAAGATTTGTAAAAGCCGATGAGCTGGCTTTATAAAAGCCGATGAGCTGGCTTTGTAAAGGCCGATGAGCAAGTTTTGTAAAAACCGTTGAGCAGGCTTTGTAACAGGGCACGACTTTAGTCGTGCCGCAAGCTCCATTAAGACATTGGGCTTTAGCCCCTGCGAATCTTTGAGGTTCACAATCCATGGCTGCCAATCCGGGACAATTCGTAGCCAGCGCTTCCCTGCCCTCGTCATTGGCTCGGCTGGAGGAGCTAGGCATAGTCGGCGCGGGCGGCGGCGGCTTTCCTGCGGCGGTCAAGTTCGCCTCCAAAGTCTCGTTGCTGATCGTCAACGCCGCCGAGTGCGAGCCGCTGCTGCACAAGGATAAGGAGTTGCTGCATCACTGCGCCGAGCCATTCCTGCGCGGCCTGCGCATGGCCATGGAGATCGTCGGCGCGCCGGAAGCGGCCATTGGTATCAAGGAAAAGTACCTGGAGATTATTGAAGCACTGGAGCGGGTTGTGCCGCCCAATGTGCGCGTGGTGCCGCTGCCCGATGTCTATCCGGCGGGCGATGAATTCATTCTGGTGCATCTGGTGACCGGCCGAGTGATTCCTCCCGGCGGGTTGCCTAAGGATGTGGACGTTGCTGTATCGAATGTCGAAACGCTGCTGAATATCGGTCTCAACCAACCTGTGACGCACAAATATCTGACCGTCGCAGGCGCGGTTGCGACCCCCGTTACGCTGCGGGTACCGGTTGGCATCTCCATCGGCGAAGTAATTGAAGCGGCGGGCGGCGCAACGGTGGACGACATCGGCGTGCTGCTCGGCGGCGTCATGATGGCCAAGCCCGCGGCCAGCCTGGACGTTCCGGTCACCAAGACCACCGGCGGGATCATCGTACTGCCCGCCCAGCACAGCCTGATCCGCCGCCACAATGCGCCGATGATTCAGGTCAACCGCATCGGCCGCTCGGCCTGCGATCAGTGCCGCTTCTGCACCGAATTTTGCCCGCGCTTTCTGCTCGGCCATCCCATCCAGCCGCATCGCGCCATGCAGTCGCTGGGCTTCACTACAGGCACCGATGCCATGGTGGCCACGCTCTATTGTTGCGAGTGCAATCTTTGCACGCTATACGCTTGCCCGGAGGATCTCGATCCCAAAAATGTCTGCGTCCAGGCCAAGCCGCTGGCGCGCGAGCTGGGGCTGACCTTCAAAGGTGATCCCGCCTCGATTACGCCGCATCCGATGGCGGAATATCGCCGCGTGCCGATGCGACGCCTGATGGCCCGGCTCGGCTTGGGCGAGTTCCACAATGTTGGCCCGCTGGTGGATCATTCGTTTGCGCCCCGCAAGGTCAATCTGCCTTTGAAGCAGCACGCCGGAGCGCCCGCAATTCCAGTGGTCAAGTGTGGCGATCCAGTGCGTCTGGGCGATCTGCTGGCCGCGCCGGAGCAGGGCAAATTGGGCGCGCGCATTCACGCGAGCATCGACGGCGTTGTGACGGTGGGTCGCGATGCGATTGTGATTGAAGCGTAGAGAATCGAAATTAAAGGAGAAAATTGTGGCGGAAATCACTTCAATCGGATTGATTGAGCTGGCCAGCGTGCCCACCGGCTTCCTGGTTCAGGATGTCATGCTCAAGGCCGCTTCCGTGCAGCTTTTGATGGCCCGCAGCATCTGTTCTGGCAAGTATCTCATCGTGATCTCCGGCGACGTCAGCAGCGTACAGGCAGCGGTCGAGGCCGGCGGAGCAACGGCAGGCCCATCGCTGATTGAGCGCCGCCAGATCGCCCGCGTGCATCCTTCGGTTCTCTTGGCCATCTCCAACGCCGTCGAGATCGATCCCCGGCAGTTGCGCTCGATTGGCGTAATCGAAACCTTCTCCGCCGCCAGCATTATTGGGGTGGCCGACGCCGCCATTAAATCCGCTGACGTCACGCTGCTACGCATTCACCTGGCGATGGCCTTGGGAGGCAAGGGCTTTCTGCTGATGGCCGGCGACGTGGCCAGCGTACAAGCCGCCGTGGCCGTCGGTGCAAAGGTCGCCGCCGAGGACGGAATGTTGGTGGGCAAATGCGTCATAGCCGCACCCTCGCCGGAACTCTTCCGCGATTACATTTAAGCAATCTGTGCGCGGAAAAGCTACTCTCTTCCAATGGAGCGTCTTTTGAAGTAAATGAATCCCGCCAGCCCTAGCAGGCCGCTACCCAGCAAGATCAAGCTGCCGGGCTCAGGCGTCTCATCGCCTGCGGGATCGCCGACAAATATCTGCGGCGTACCATCCCCGGCAGGCTGCGTGCCATCGATTGGAATAAAAATGTCAATGTTTGGGTAGTCCGTTGTATATATGTTGTTTGCCGCAAACGAAGAAGCAGTAGCCAGTAAACTATCAATCTGGGGCTGATATCCGGCAGGCAGGTTCGCCGCCAGCTTGGGATCGTTCGGATCAAAGAGCTCCCAGTTGGCCCACTGCGCCACAGCCATAGTATTTGCTGAGGCGCCAGGAGCGGCCGCTTCCGCTTCAATATACGCCGCTTCCACGTACAATTCGTTTCCCGAGACCGGAATCATTGTTGCCTCCCAAGTCTCGCCAAAATATATCTCGTTCTCGTAGCTGATGCACATCAGCGGCGTTGTTGCCAAACTGCCGTCGAAGCTGAAGTTATAAGGAAAGACGTAAACCTCGGGGCTACTGCCGGATATCTGTCCCCCGGTGCTGACCAGCGTGACCGTCATCGTATCCGCGCTTGCCGTCGCCGAACTCAACAACAGAACGACTAAAACCAAGACCGAAAAAGTGATGCAAACCTTCAAATTCTTCATGGTCCCCCCTACCCAAAACTCAACGCCACTTCATCCCTGAACCCAAACCGCAGCCATAGGTATCCTTCTCCGCTGCTCACCTGCCAGCGAACCAATACAAACGAGATGCCCTGAAATTCAAGGGCGTTCTCAAAAGCGGTTATAGTTCCTCAATGTTGGAGAAATCTTATCTAATTTTCAAAAAGCCTGCAAGATTACGGGGTTGTATTACTTGGGTAATTGCTATGGGAGCCCATGCAAACCTATTGAGCGCTTCCGTGCGGGAGAACTTGCACGGTAACCGCAAAACATGGCAACTCGCAAAAAGTTGCGCCGACCTCATGGTTGGCGCTAACCTGGGCCTTCTGGCCCACTTTTGCCCATTCGATAGAACATTGAATATTCCGGCCACCGCTACAAGTTACTATCGCCCGTAAAAGCTCTCAATCCAGCCTTGCAGCAGCGCCGGAAAGCAGCCCAGCACGACGACAGCGGCGGCAATGGCCAGCAGCACGGCCATGGTTACCGGATGCGCTTTGATGGGCGTCTCATCGGAGGCGGGCATCACATAGGCTCGCTTGAGGACTTGCAGGTAGTAGTAGAGCGAGACGGCGCTCATGGCAACGGCGAGAGCCACCAAAGCAAAGGGAACCGGCCCTGCGGAGACGCCCAGCACGGCGGCAAACAAATTGAACTTGGCCCAGAAGCCGACGAGAGGCGGAATCCCGGCCAGCGAGAGAAACAGCACCAGCAGCACCGCGGCCAGCAGCGGATTGCGCTTGTGCAAGCCGAGGAAAGAGTCAAGCCGGTCACTGCCCGTGGCCCGCTCGACGACGGAAACCACGCCGAATGCGCCGATGGTCGTCAGGCCGTAGGTGAGGACGTAGTAGAGGACGGCATGTTGACTGGCGAGGACATATTTCCAGGATGAGACCAACGCCTCCACATCTCCTGGCTTACCGCTGAGGTGCTGAGCAATGCCAACGCCTAAGAGAATGTAACCCGCGTGTGCAATCGCCGAGTAAGCAAGCAATCGGCGGACGCTCGACTGCGCCAAAGCAGCAAGATTGCCTACGAGCATCGATAAAGCTGCCACTGCGAGAAGGACTCCGGCCATACCAGTCCAGACCCCGTCATACTGATGCAGTCGGGAGAATAGCTCCCAGCGATCCATATTCCAGGAACCCTCAAACAGCTGAATGGTTGAAATCCTGCTACAGATGGTGAGTAATAGTGCAAAACTCGCGACCTTAGAGACAGAAGCAATGAATGCAACTGCTGGGGCTGGCGCACCTTCGTATGTATCGGGAGCCCACAAATGAAACGGGACCGCTGCGACTTTAAAACCTAGTCCTGCTACAACTAGAACCCATGCAACGTATAGCAACGGTGCCGACCCTTGCCAGAAGACCGTATATTTAATCTCGGAAATATCCGTGCTTCCTGTAAGACCATAAATATAGCTGAATCCAAAGAGTAGAAAAGCCGCCGACATTCCGCCAAACAAGTAATACTTGAGAGCCGCTTCAGCACTTTTTCCCGAAGTCTTGGCGAAGGCAGTCATGATATACAGACTTAGACTTAATAACTCCAGTCCGATAAAGATAACCAGTAAATCTTGCGCGGCGGCAACGAGCAACCCGCCTGAAGCGGCCATCAAAACTACGGCAACGAATTCGCCGACGTGCTTCGTGAAATCGGAGTCAATGAGCAGTAACAGCGTCAGTGCAGTCAGTATGAGGATTCCAGCTTGTGCTGCACCAATATAACCACACTGAGCAAGTATTAAAACATCATCAAACCTGTATCCGGTGCCTCCGGAAGCCTGCAACGCCCACAACGCCGCCCCACAGCCAGCCACACCCAGCAATGCCGCCACGGCCACGCGCACCTTCAGCGCCGCCTTGCGCAGAAAGCCCAAGTCAACAATCAGCACGACGAGCGCCGCGACTTCCAGCATCGTCTCCGGCAGTGTTACGCGGAAGAGGTCCGAATAGTTCATTGCACACCTCCCGCAAGCAGCGTCTTTACCGCCGGTTCAATTGCATCGAGCAAAACTCTGGGCCAAACTCCAACCAACAAACTCGCTCCCATTAACAAACTCACGCCGGTAACTTCCGGCCAGGTAATGGCCGCGAACTTGTGCCCGTGCTCCTCTTCCAGAACGTGCGCGCTAGGCAGAGCATCGCTGAAGAAGGCCTTCTGCATTGCCCGCCAAGTGTAGGCCACGCCCACCACAATCCCCACGCCCGCCGCGACAACCCACCATGGCCGGACCATCCACGCGCCGACCAGCACCTGCACCTCGGCCCAGAAGCCGGAAAATCCCGGCATTCCCATCGAAGCCGCTCCAGCAATCACAAACGCTCCCGCCGCGAAGGGCAGCCGCTTGGAAAGGTGCATCGTCTCCAGTTCCGCCAACTGCCGCGTATGCGTGCGCTCGTAGACGATGCGCCCCACAATGGCGAAGAGCAGTCCGGCGATGATGCCGTGCGAAAACATCTGCATCACCGCGCCGGTCACGCCGATCTGATTGAGCGTCACAAGGCCGAGCAGCACAAAGCCCATGTGGCTGACGCTGGAGTAGCCGATGACAAACTTGAAGTCGGTCTGCGCCAGCGCAACCAGCGCGCCATAGACTATGCCGATGATCGCGAGCAGCGCAAAGATGTCGCGCCAAGAGCCGATGCCGATCAGCGTGAAGCCCCATGGGTCGAGGCCGCGCGGGAAGAGACCGATGGCGACGCGCAGACAGCCGTACGCGCCCAGCTTCATCACCACGCCGGCCAGCAGCATGGAAGCCGCCGTCGGCGCGGCCACGTGGCCGGTGGGCGCCCAGGTGTGGAAGGGCCACATGCCGGCCAGAATCGCAAAGCCTGTGAAAACCAGCGGAAAGCACCACATTTGAAAGCTCGCCGGTAGCCCCGCGTGCGCCAGATCGATGAGGCTGGTGGAATGGCTGCCCGCCGTGGTGTACGCCGCCAGCAAGCCAATCAGCACCATCGCCGAACCGACAAAGGAGTAGAGCGCCAGCTTCATCGCCGCATACTCCCGCCGCGTCGAACCCCAAATGGCGATCAGAAAATACTTGGGCACAATGGCGATTTCGTAGAAGACAAAGAGCAGGAACAGATCGAAGCTGAGAAAAACTCCGTAGACTCCGCCGATCAGCGCCAGAAAAAAGGCGAAAAACTCATTCGTGCGCAGCTCGATATTCCAACTGAAAAGCACGCCCGCCACCGCAGCCAGGCCGGTCAACAGCACCAGCACACGGCTGATACCGTCGGCCGCTAGCAAAAAGTGAATCCCCATCGACGGAACCCAGGGCAGGTCAACAAGGACGACTCTGGGCTGCCCCATTCCGACGATGAATCCTTGCACGCCTAGCGCGAGGCCGGCCACGGCCACGCCAAGCGCCAACCAGCGAGCCAGCGCAGGTAGCCCTTTGGGCAAAAGCGCCAGTAGCAAAGCTCCGGCAAACGAGAGATAAATTGTCCACGCCAGCATTAAAATCTCCAGTGTGCCAAGAGGTACACAACCGTTGAGTTCACATTCTCCACGATCAACTGCGGCAGAACGCCAAACAAAATCATCAATCCGATCACCGGGGCCAGCGCCATCCGCTCGCCGTGGTGCAAATCAGGAAAGCCCGCGCAATGCTCCGGCACGGGGCCGGTAAAGACCTTCTGAATCACCGTCAGAATCACCGCCGCCGTCACCAGCAAGCCCAGAATCGAAACCGTTGCCGCCACCCAGGCCAGCGAAAAGACACCGCAGAAGATCAGGAACTCGCCCACAAAGCCATTCAATCCCGGCAATCCCAGAGAACTGAAGAGCGCAATCCCCATCAGCCCGGCCAGCACCGGCGCGGGCTTGCGCAACCCGCCGAATTGGTCAATGCCGCGATGGCCCCCCGTCCGCTCTTGCAGCATCGCCACAAACCAGAAGAGCGCCGCCGCCGTCAGGCCGTGGTTGAACATCTGCAAGATCACGCCGTTCAGCGCCATCGCCTGATTGGTCTGCGCGGCCACGCCCACAGCCGGAACCGCCAGCGCAAAAATGCCCAGCAGACAATAGCCCAGGTGGTTGACCGAAGAGTATGCCAGCACGCGCTTCAGATCCTTCTGCGCCGCCGCCGCCCATGCGCCCATCACCACCGTCGCCACGGCCAGCACCAGCAGCGGCGTGCGTATCTGCGCGATCTGCGCGCCAAAGAGAGGCAGCGCAATCCGCAGCAGACCGTAGACGCCCATCTTGGACATCGCGCCGGTCAGCAGCATCGTCACCGGCGAAGGCGCTTCGGCGTATGCAGCGGGCAGCCAGGTGTGAAAGGGGAAGATCGGCACCTTGACGGCAAAGCCAGCCAGTACGCCGATAGCCAGCCAGAGAATCGCCGCCGGTCCCAGATGCGCCGTGATCGCCTGCTCCAGTTCGCCTGTTGAGGCCAGCAGCGTCAGGTGCGGAAAGTCCATGCTGCCCGTGGAAAGATAGACAGCCAAAAACGCCACCAGCAGCGCTACGCTTCCGGCCATCGTATAGACGAAAAACTGCGTCGCCGCCGGCCCTCGCCGCGCCCCGCCCCACAGCTTGATAAGGAAGAAGGCGGGCAGCAAACTCAGCTCCCAGAAGAGAAACCAATGATAGAAGTTCAGCGCCGTGAACGACCCAAAGAGCCCCGCTTCCAGCACCAGCACCAGCGCAAAGTAAAGCCCTGGCTGATGATGCACCCGATGCGCCGCATCCACCGACATCAGCACCACCAGCGCCGACAGCACCAGCATCAGCGCCCCCAGCCCGTCCACACCCAGGTAATAATTGATCCCCAGCGACTTGGCCCAGACGTGTTGCTCGACGAGGCCCATGCGCCCATCCGCCGGCAGTTGCGTCCAAACGAACAGAGTCAGCACCAGCGCGGCCAGCGTCGTCACTAGCGCCACGCCGCGCGCATGCTTGCCGGCCACAAGCGCCAGCGCCGCGCCCAGCAACGGCAGCACGGTCAACAGCGTCAAGATAGGTATTCCGGTCGTAAATTCGTTCATGGCCGGCTGCTCCAAATCAGAATAACCACCAGCGCCACCACACCCAGCGCCATAATTCTCAGGTAACTTTGCACGCGCCCCGATTGCACCCGCGCCAGCAATCCGCCGCCTCCGGCTAGACCAGCGCAGCCGTTGTCAAAGCCGCCATCCACCACATTCGCATCCAAGAATCGATTCAGCCGCGCCCACAGAGCAAAGCTGCCCGCCACTCCGGCCACCGCGCCGCCCCAAACCCGCCGGTCCAGCCAATCCGTCACACGCGCCCACCAACCATAAAACGCGATCACCGTCGCGCTATACAACTCATCCACATACAACCGGTCACGCAGCCAGCCCCAAGCCATCGGCGCAGCCTTCTCCAGCGGGTCCGGCTCCATTGGCTGTGGAGAGCGGTCGCCATAGATCTTCCAACTCAACCACCACCCAAAGATAACAATCACCGAGGATGCGAGCATCAGCGTTCCCAGTCCAGGCTCCATGAATCCATGCCAATCGAATGCCGCTGCGCGCCCGTCCAGAAAGGACCGGAACCAAGGCCATGCCGGTGTGCCAATCAACCCCAGCGCCATGGCAAAAAACGCCAGAATCCCCAGCGGCGCGGTCATCACCTTCGGACTCTCATGCGCCGGCTTGCCGCCCCGCCAGACGCCAAAGAAAACATACGCCACCTGCCGCGTCATATAAAACGCCGTCAGCAGCGCGCCAAAGACCAGCATATAGAACGGCGCCTTGGCCACGCTCCAATGCTGCGCCGCCTCCAGAATCCCGTCCTTCGACCAAAAGCCGGAAAAGACCAGCGGAAAGCCACACAGCGCCAGCATTCCTATCGAGTAAGTCAAGAAAGTCAGCGGCATATCGGACTTCAGCCCGCCCATCTTGCGAATATCCTGCTCCCCGTGGCAGCCATGTATTACCGAGCCAGCACCGAGAAATAACAGCGCCTTGAAAAAAGCATGAGTTATAAGATGGAACATTCCCACGGCCACGCCGCCCATGCCCAGGCCAGCCATCATGTAACCTAACTGCGAAACCGTCGAGTAAGCCAGAATGCGCTTGATGTCATTCTGCGCCACGGCAATCAGCGCAGCAAAAACAGCCGTAAATGCGCCCACCCATGTAACTACGGTCAGCGCGGTCGTTGTTCCGCCTGTCGGCATTCCGGCGGCCATCAGCGGATAAACTCGCGCAATCAGATAAACGCCCGCAGCCACCATCGTCGCCGCATGAATCAGCGCCGAGACTGGCGTCGGACCTTCCATTGCATCCGGCAGCCAGACGTGCAACGGAAACTGCCCGCTCTTGCCCGCCGCTCCGGCAAAGATAAGCAGGCCAATCGCCCCCGCCGCCGTCAATCCCCATGCGGCTGGCTGCGCTAACAACCCTGCCAGCGCAGCCACTTCCATCGAACCTGCGCCGTGGTTATAAAAGAGCAGCGTGCCGGTCTGCGAAAAAAGCCAGACCATTCCCAGCAGAAAAAAAACATCGCCGATACGCGTAGTCAGAAAGGCCTTCTTCGCTGCAGCAGCCGCAGCTGGTTTCTGAAACCAGAATCCAATCAACAGATAAGAAGTAAGTCCGACTAACTCCCAACACATAAAGAGCAGTAGAATCGAATTGGCAATCACCACGCCCAGCATCGCCCCGGCAAAGAGCGAGAGAAAGCAGAAAAAGCGCGTGTAATTTTCGTCGTCTTTCATGTAGCCTGTCGAATAAATAAAGATCAGTAATCCGACAAAGCTGACCATCACCAGCATCACCGCCGACAATGGATCAAGCACCCAACCCAAGTCCACGTGTGCTGTGCCTGCCTGAAACCATGTGAAATTAAAAACTGAGTGTGTAGCGACTCCATGTATCCAATCAACCAGAACACGTGTAAATGCAATAAGCGAAAGCAAAAGCGAAAAGCTTAACGAGCCAATAGAAAGAGCAGCAGCCGTTTTACGACGCGGCTGTTTGAGAAAAGCAATCACTCCAGCTGCAACCATAGGCACTGCCGCAATTAGCACTAGATAGTCACAGGACGGACCGCAATGAGTTAATGATCCGGAAACCATTTCTGTATCTAGCATCCGTTCACCCCTTCATCCTATTCATTGCGTCCAGATCGGTCGTCTTAGCGTGGCGATGAATCTGAATGACCAGACCCAAGCCCACCGCAGCCTCCGCCGCCGCCACGGCTATCGAAAAGATCGCAAAGATCATTCCCGTCAGCCGCTCCGGATGCGGCCCGTAGCGCCAGAAGGCAATCAGATTCAAGTTCGCCGCATTCAGCATCAGTTCAATCCCGATCAGCACCAGAATCGCGTTGCGCCGCACGAGCGCACCGGCCAGGCCAATCGAGAATAACAGTGCAGCTACCAACAAGTAATAGGCCAGCGACGTCATTTTTGTCCTTCTTTCTCGTGTATCGCCACAATCACCGCGCCAATCATTGCCGCAGTTAATAACACCGCTACAATCTCCAGCGGCAAAACATAGCGCCCCACCAACGCATTGCCTATATCCAAGTTAGTGACTTGAGGCACGGCCGTCAGTTGCGGCAGCGCCTTCATGCTCCCCATCACAGCCCAGCCCAGCACGGCAAAAACTCCCGCCGCAATCACCAAGCCCACGAACCAAGTCCGGCTGAAGACTCCATCTTTGGGCGTCTCCGATCCTTTGGTTAATAGAATCGCAAAGACCACCAGAATCGCCACCGCGCCGATATAAACCAGAACCTGCGCCCAACCTGCATATTGCGCGTCCAAGCTCATAAACAAAAACGCCAATCCTGCAAATACAACCGACAGCGCCAGCGCGCAATGCACGGTATTTTTCAGCAGCATCGCAGCCAGCGCGCCCATCACCGTAATCGTAGTCAGCACGTAAAAAACAATACTCATCAAGAATCACTCCGCATACCGATAACTCCTCGGCCCAATCTTTCCTCTATGCATCTCGCTCCAACCGAGCGTCACATAGGCTGCAATCAAAACCGCCGAGCACACCACCCAGCGCAGCCAGCCGTCGCCCATAAACCGCCATGCCGCCGCCACAAAAAGATTCAGCAGGCACATCGGCAAAACAAACTTCCAGGCAAAGTTCATTAACTGATCCTGCCTAAGTCGCGGCAAAGTCCCGCGCAGCCAGATGAAGACAAAGATCGATAGCATCAGCTTGGAGAAGAACCAGATCCACGATGGAACCCAGTTAAGAAAAGAAAACGGCGCGCTCCATCCGCCTAAAAACAGAGTCGTACCCAATCCAGAGATAGAAAACATCGCCAGATACTCGCCCAGAAAGAAGAGCGCGAATTTGAAGCCGGAATACTCCGTATGATATCCAGCCACTAACTCCGACTCACCTTCCGGTAAGTCGAAGGGCGAGCGGTTGGACTCCGCCGTGGCCGCAATCGCATACATCAAAAATCCCGCGCAGCCCCACGGCGTAAAGATATACCAGTGCGGCAGGCCATAACTGTAGTGATTCTGCGCGGCCACAATCTTGGTGAGCGAAAGTGAACCGGTGATCATTACAACAGTTACACCCGACAGCAGCAGCGGAACTTCATAACTGATCATCTGCGCGACAGCCCGCATCGCGCCCAGCAGCGAGTACTTATTACGGCTCGACCATCCAGCCATAAAAACCGCAAGCTCTGCCGAGGCCCCAATGGCAAAGTAAAACAGCAGTCCGGCGTCCATATCGACCAGCACCATGTTACGGCCCATCGGCAGCACGGCAAAGCCCATAAAGACCGCGACGACCATTACCACCGGCGCCAGAAAATGCACCGCTGCGTCGGCGCTCATGGGAACAATATCTTCCTTGGTCAGCGATTTGATGCCATCGGCGATAGGTTGTAAAAGACCATAAGGGCCCACGCGGTTCGGTCCCAGCCTATTCTGAATGCGCGCGATGCCCTTGCGCTCAAAGACCGTGGTCAACGCAAAGAGCGCGGGAAAGAGGCAGATAATGGCCACCACGGCCAGCAGCACACCGGCCGCGGATTGCCACGCCGCGGGAAGAAAACTAACTATCCAGTGCTGAAGCAATACGAAGATCTGGTCAAAAAATCCAATCATCCGTTCGCTCCTTCCAAGGCTTTTGCCGCGCTCTTCGCAGCCGCCGCATCTGATGTTGCTTTGACCTTGGCGGCAAACTTGGCTTTTTCTTCACCAAGCCGCGCATCCACGGTCGCCGCCTCTGCGGGATGAATCTTTTGATAATAAGAATTCGGCTTGGCCAATTGATCGCGATCAAGCAGCAACCCGCCAAAGCGGTCGGTTGTCGCCAGTTCAAACTCCGTGTTCATCTTGATTGATTCGAACGGGCAAACCTCAACGCATATCTGGCAGCTCATGCAGACCGCAATATCAATCTCGAAGCGCGCCGGATAAAACTGCATCCTGCCCACATAATCCGGTTTTTTGTCCTTGGATTTCTCAATATAAATGCACTTCGGCGGGCACTCTTTCTCGCAGATTTGACAAGAGGTGCAGCGCAGCCCCGCCAGAGCATCCGTCCCGTCGAAGACCAGAAAGGGAAAAACGCGCGCCGCCTCGAACGGCGCAATCCGCTCCTCCGGATACTCGACCGTCGTCAACCGCTCCGCAAAAAAATAACTGCCGAAGAAATTCCGCGCCGTCTCCGCCAGCCCTTTAATGATGCCCTCACCCAGCAAATCGTCTCTCCTCAGTCCCTATCGATCCACTTCTCCCAACACAATGTCCACGCTGCCAAAGATCAGCACTACATCGGCCACGTCGCTACCCAAACACATATCTTCCAGCACCGTCAGGTTAATCAAACTCGGCGGCCGGATGCGATAGCGATACGGATTCGCCCCACCGTCACTTATCAGATAAAAACCCAGCTCGCCTTTGGGCGCTTCAATCCGACCGTAGGCTTCGCCCGACTTGGGACGAATGCCCCGGCTTTTGGCCTTGGGGTCCACCACCGGACCACCAGGAATATCTTTCAGCGCCTGCTCCAGAATCTTGATCGACTCGCGCATCTCCAGCAGGCGAATCATGAAGCGGTCGTAGACATCGCCGTGATCGCCCAGCGGCACGCGAAAGTTGAAGCGGTTATAAATCCCGTAGCCGTCCACTTTGCGAATGTCGTAGTTCACGCCCGAGGCGCGCAGCATCGGCCCGGTCACCCCGGCATTCACCGCCAGCTCGGCGCTCAGCCTGCCCACCCCCTGCGTCCGCACCATCAGAATCGCGTTGCTTCTGAGCAGCCGCTCAAACTCATCCGTGAACCTGCCCAGCCCCGCGACAACCTTGCGTGTCCGGTCGAGCCAACCCTCCGAAGCATCCACACGGCAGCCGCCAAAGCGCATATAGTTGACCATCATGCGCGCCCCGGTCAGCTCCTCGAAGAGATCAAGAATCTTCTCGCGCTCGCGGAAGGCGTACATCAACGGCGTGCCGCTGGCGCCCATCTCCTGCGTCAGAAAGCCAATCGATGAAGCATGATTCTGATAGCGCGTCAGTTCGCCCAGAATCACCCGCAGATACTCGGCGCGCTCCGGGACCGCCTGCCCAGTCAGCTTCTCCACCGCCAGCGCGTAGGCCCAGTTGTTGGTCAGCGGGCACATATAATCCAGCCGGTCGGTGAAGGGCATCGAGGCCAGATAGCTCTGCCCTTCGCCAATCTTCTCATGGTTGCGATGCAGGTAGCCAAAGACCGGGCGCAGCTTGATCACCCGCTCGCCGTCGAGCGCCACATCCATGCGGAAGACGCCGTGCGTCGAGGGATGGTGCGGCCCCATCGCCACTTCCAACAGCTCCCCGTCGCCGCTCTCGGCTACCGCCTGCGGACGATTCCAGCCTTTGGGCCGTTTTTTTATCTTCCCCAAAATCATGCTGTCGCTGGCCCCTGATCTCTGATCTCTGATCCCTGATCCCTGCTTCTCTGCGCTTCGGCGCGCTTCAGCACCTCGTCGTGCGCCGTCGGCTCCCACTCGAAGTCGTCCGGCTCGCGGTAATCCTTGCGCATCGGATGATCCTTGAAGTTCTTCCACATCAGCAGCCGACGCAGGTCCGGATGCCCTGTGAAGACGATGCCAAAAAGATCAAAGATCTCCCGCTCCTGAAACTCCGCCGAGCGCCAGATGGGCGTCAGCGAGGGCAACTCGACCTGATCGGTGCGGTTCACGGTCTTCATGCGGATAATCACCGGCCCATGCTTCTTCTCGACGGAGTATAAGTGATAGACGGCCTCCAGAGAATCCGGCCAATCTACGCCTGTCGCGTTCGACAGAAAATCCAGCTTCAGTTCGGCATCGTCGCGCAGAAACTTGGCCACCGCGTACGCAGACTCCGGCGCCAACCGTAGCGAGTGCTGACCGCTGGGGCTTGGATTCAAGACAATCTCCACCGCAGCGCCCGGTATGGCTGCTTCTATCGCCGATTTGATTTCTTCTACCGTCTTCAAAACCTTACTCCCCGGAATCTAGGCCACTATTAGTTGAATAAACCATGTGTGACAAGTTGAATCATGGCGAAAAAGATAAACGCTGCGTATAACTGTTTTCCTATGAAGTATTCGCAATTAGTAGCTACGCGTTCATTCACAAGATCTTCTTTCAATGCACTCCTGATATACTTTCTGAATTTAATTGATTCTATCAATGGAGCGACAAACATCAATAAAACCGCAGCAATTTTAAGGAAAATATGATAACCCCAACCATGAAGATGAACCTCATTCCATATTCCGTCCAAAAAGATGATAGAACCAAAAATCATCCATACATAGGTGAAAAGCCAATTCCCTTTCAAGTTTTCGTTCTCGACAAAATCCCGATCCATGCTCTTCATCCGTTCCACCTGACTTTCAAGAACCCCTGATTCAGTTTCATTCATGACATTCCCGCAGGGGCTAAAGCCCTATTCTTGATGCGACCTTTGCGGCCCGGCTGAAGCCGTGCCCTTGTTACAAAGCCTGCAAAATCGAGTTTTCCTGCAACCTGTGAAGTCGTGCCCTGCTACAAACCAATTCTATCGGCTACAACGTTGCCCCTTCTGAGAGCAGCATATTGTGCTTTTCCCGCCCTATCGTCCTGCTCCCGGAGGGAGCCGTCGAAAATAGCCCAGGGTGAAGCGCAGCGGAACCCTGGGTAAGATGCCAAGAGAGGGTTATCCGCCCCGGAGGGGCGGATCGAATGTTCTCGCCGTGAATCATTGAATCGGGCAACGATGTGACCTTTCACACTGCCCCTACGGGGCGGAAATCTCTGGCTTGCATCCTTACCCAGGGTTTTACCCTGGGCTATTATCGTCTCTTCCCTCCGGGAAGAACTGTTCCCTATTCCCTAGTCCCAAGTCCCAAGTCCCTCAGTCCCTTAGTCCCCAGTCCCTCAGTCCCCAGTCCCAAGTCCCTCAGTCCCTTAGTCTCTATCACTGAATCACCACCGGCACCGTCCATACTCCCTTATTGAACGCCGGCTCCAGATCATGCTCTCCAAACGTCGGCACGGGAAACTCGCCTTGCTGCTCCGCGTCCAAGTAGCGTGGGCGATCTTCGCCGGTCAAGTGCTGGGCGTCGATCTTCTTTTGCAACGTCATGAAGGCCTGGATCAGCGCCTCCGGGCGCGGCGGGCAGCCCGGTATATGCACGTCCACCGGAATGTAGCGATCGATCCCTTTCAGCACGTTGTAGCCCTGCTTGAACGGCCCTCCGCTGATGGCGCAAGCGCCCATCGCAATCACGTACTTCGGCTCGGCCATCTGGTTATAGAGCCGCACCACCTGCGGCGCCATCTTCTTGGTCACCGTGCCGGAGACGATCATCAGATCAGCCTGGCGCGGCGATGGGCGGAAGATCTCCGCCCCGAAGCGCGCCAGATCGTAGCGCGCCATGGTCGTCGCAATCATCTCGATGGCGCAACAAGCCAGGCCAAACTGCATCGGCCAGATCGAGTTCCGCCGCCCCCAGTTGTACAGCTCCTGGATGGTGGTCACGACGATCCCCTGCTTGCCCATCTCGATTTTTAGACTCTCATCCATTGTCGCTTCGCTCCAGTCGTCAGCTTTCAGTTATCAGCTTTCAGCTATCAGCCGTCAGCTTCTATTGTCCGCAATCCAGACCTTCATTGCTGTACCCCAGCTTTTGGCTGAAAGCTGAAGGCTGATAGCTGAAAGCTACCGTTACCCCCACGTCAGCACACCCTTCGCCCAGGCCCATACCAGCCCCTCCACCAGCAGCAGCACAAAGACCAGCATCGCCCCACAGGCCGCCACGCTCAACCCGCTGAAGGCCACGGCGAAGGGCAGCAAAAAGATCGACTCCACGTCGAAGACTAAAAAAATGATCGCATACAGGTAATAGGCCGAGTGGAACTGCATCCAGGCGTCGCCCCTGGATTGCAGTCCGCACTCGTAGATGTCGTTCTTCACCGCGTTCGGCTTGGCCGGCGAAAAGACCTGCGCCCACAGCCACGCGAGGCCGAGCGGAGCCAAAGCAAAGCCCAGCGCCGCCACAAAAAGAACTGCCAGAGGAAAATAGGGATTGGAAGCCATCGTCAAAAAGAAATCCTTCTGCTTTAACCTACCATTTGATGGCCCCTTTGGCGAAAAGATGCGCGGGCGCGCCCCGTTCGCTTCCCCTTTTGCGCCGTTCATCCCACTCTGTGAACCGCTCGTTGCGGAAATTCATTTCACAAACCCGCACACCAAGCCAGATTGTGGCTTGCAAGCCCCGCTTGCGCGCGCCTCAAAGAGCGACTGCAAGACCTTGGGCGCTGTCTTGGCCACCTCTATTGTGACCATATCCGTGGTTCCCTGCTCGGTCTGCCAAGTGATGACCACAAAATGGTTTCTGGCCCGCTTCTTCACCAAGGACACCGCTCCCGCCGCCAGAACTCCAAGATGGATCTTCACCTCCTCACGAAACTGATAGGAGCGGATTTGCGCGTAAGGGATTGAAAAGCCTCCCACGCCGGAGTAAAACTCCAGCGCCGTATCCGAAGTCATCACCCACGATCCGGCAGTTCCCTGCTTGACCGTCTGCACCGTACCGTTCACATAAACGGCCTCTTGCCCTTCAACGGCAAATGCCTGTGCCGCCGAAAAAATCATCCCAGCCCAAACCACCACTGTTATCATCGTCTTCCGCATTGAATTGTTTCTCCCTTCAATCTGGAAGATAACCCGATGTGCCATCGCCTATGGCCTGAGTTGTGACACTTTCGCAACTGTCACAATGAACCTCCTATGCAAGTTTTTAATCTTAGGTCAACACTCCTGTAACCAGGCTGTCGCATTGGGCCGTTAATTTCACCCTTAAGGAGTCCACATTCTTCGGACTTTCAACCAAATTGAATAAAATTTTGCTCCAACCCATTCAGGAGGTTACACTTGTTCCATTTGCTTCAAAGCGTGTGTAAGCGATTCACTGCATTGACACTGTCGGTTATAGTTCTTTTCTCCGCAGTCACCCTGCATGCTCAGTCCAGCAATGCAAAGCTTGAAGGAACTATAACGGATAGCCAGGGCAGAGGCATCGTCAAAGCTCAGGTTACGGTTAAGAACTCCTCCAATGGCCTCAGCAAGCTCCTCCGCACCGACGCCAATGGCTACTATTCTCTGGACGGCCTGCCCGCCGGAAGCTACACGGTGATAGCCAGCGCCCCGGGCTTTGCCACCCTCTCCAAAAACGACATTCTCCTCGCCGAGGGCCAGAGCCAGTTCACCACGTTCGCTCTGGCCATCGGCACCATCACCGAGGATGTCACGGTCAACGCCGGTGTCGATTCCATCGCCGCAGAGACCGCTCCCAGCGGCGGCTTCCTGGAAGAGCGTTCCGCGCAATCCATCGTTTCCAACACCTACATTGAGAACTTTACCGCGCCCATCGCCGACTTCGGCGAGATCGTCCAGATCGTTCCTGGCGCCTTCACCACCAGCGCCAACGGCGTCGGACTGGGCCAGAGCAAGACCTACTTCCGC
>Ga0181520_10005644_pt1 | contig 19772 bp, 17 predicted proteins | sample PEATcosm2014_Bin_29_FD_132451 | JGI IMG/M metagenome (GOLD analysis project Ga0181520, IMG submission 132451) | Peatland microbial communities from MTU Mesocosm Facility, Houghton, MI, USA - PEATcosm2014_Bin02_30_metaG | ecosystem: Environmental > Terrestrial > Soil > Wetlands > Peat | place...
GTCTTGGCACAGGTCGTCGAGCATCTGCCCCTTGGCCTCACGGCTCCGTCGTGCATAGCGGTCTTTTAGCTTTGGAAGCCAATCTCTTTTTAGTTCTTTGCTCATGTTCATTCCACCGATTTTTCGGTGTCTTTTTTCAATGAGTCAACGACCCTTTTGGCCTCCCCCCAGATTTTCTCCCCGGTGTCTTTTAATGTGAGTCAACTCGAGCTTTCTTTTTCTAATTCAATTTGCTTGATATTTGGGACACCAGGGACGAAGTTTGCTTCACCGGGTTTTCTTTGGATCAAGGCTTATTTGGGAGAACGAAACATGAATACGCTCAGAGTACAATTGTGGTTAACCGTTCTGGTGACAGTGGGCTTGATTGGCGGATGGCGAAACGCCGCGGCGCAAGGGCCGCAGGTGTACGCTGGTCCCGCAGCGCAGTCTTCATTTCTCGTCGATGCCGCTGGCGTCTTGGACGCTTGGGTAGAAAATGGCGATAGCTTGGGCATGGGGGGCTAGCTCTGTTGCCGCGGCGCAAAACACTCGGTAAATCATGGGCACCAAAACGGGCACCAACCTGATATTTCCGCTTACATTTGATTACGTCGGATTACGCTTGATTCATTTAAAAAATAGGCCAAAATGCCTTCGAAATAGGGTTGGAATAGAGCGATTCCGACCCGCGCCTCCATGTAAATTGCCTGTAAATACAGGTGTTTTTGGAGGTTTTGGACCAGAGTTTCACCGGAATCTTCACCAGTTTGGCTGCCCGTTCAGAATACTGTTACTGCCCGGCTATAGCCCTTCCACTGCTCGCTTATGCGGCGGATGCCGCGCCTGACACACTCATAACCATGAGTGAGCAATGAAACAAACATTCGGTCTAATCCGGCGTCTTTGGTGTGTGTTTTACCTCCAAAATAAAATCACGGGCCAACAAACAAGCCTCAAAACCAGCGACAAATTGGAGGCGCAACGCGTCCTCCAGGCCCATAACGAAACGGAGAGTCAACCGCATTTCAATTTATCACTGGCTAAGGTGTATCTCAATGGCGCTGATCCCAAGCTGGCCACACGGACGTGGCAGGAAGTCATGGAGAATATCGTGTCCAAGAAAACGGATGAGACACGGCGACGCTGGGACGTGGCCATTAAGGACAAGAATTTTGACTGCATCCGCCGCCTGCGCGTGGCATAAACCCGCCCGGAACATTTTGACCGGGCGCTGGAAGATGGCAAGGTGTCCACGAATGTTTATCTGCGGCGGATTCACAATCACGCGTTGGGGATGGAATGCTGTTAAAATCGGTCATTCCGCGCCTGCAATGGCCCAAGCCGTCCTTCAAGGAGAAGCGGGCCATCACGATCGAGGAACATGCGGCCATCGTCCTGCGGGAGCAGAACGTGGAGCGGCGGGAATTTTACGAATTGCTGTGGTACACGGGCGCGTCGCAATCCGACGGAGCCTGCCTGCGGGGCGGAAGACATCAATTGGGAAGCCCGGACGATATGCTTTACGCGCAAAAAAATGAAATCGCGTGGCACCAGCGTAAAACCTGCGCTATTTCGTTTCAGTGCAGAAGTTGAGGCTATCTTGAAACGGTTGCCGAGCGAGGGGAAATTGTTCCCCTATCTTTGCACCGTATGGGCGGGTGACCGGGCGACCGAGTTCAAGCAGCGGTGCGTTGGGTTGGACATTTCGGGGGGTGTCCCTGCATTCGTACCGTTATGAGTGGGCGGAGCGGGCGCTAAAATGCGGTTTCCCGGAGCGGTTCGCGCAACAACTCCATCACGCTGGAGCGAGAAGTCAGGATTACTACAGGATATCGCTTTAAATCAGGGCTTTAAGAGCGTTTTCATCAATCAGCAACCATTTCATGACGCGCTTTCGGTATGGGCGCTGCGTTTGGTTTCCCGTCGGGTTTGTGGTTCAATTCGGCACGCACGCATGGCAGGCTCCCGGGATGATTTTTCTGTATGTAGCTGATGAAATCTTCCCGAATTTTGCAGCGCAAATCCCAGGCTTTTGAGGAGTCAGCCGCTGTGGCTAGAATGCGCAACTGCATAGTTTTTTCCGAGGCATCGCTGACCTGTAAATTCCAAAATCGTTTGTCCCAGAGAGGATTGTTTTCGATAATAGGCTTGAGGGCCGTGCGTCCTTCTTCAACGGAGAACGAGTAGTCCACCCAGATAAAGACCGACCCCAGCAATTGGGCTGAGGCCCGCGTCAAATTCTGAAATGGTTTCTGGATGAAATAACTTAAGGGCAACACCATCCGGCGGTCGTCCCAGATGTGAACGACGACATAGGTCAAGGTGATTTCCTCAATCCTGCCCCATTCGCCTTCCACGATCACAACATCGTCCTGACGGATGGGTTGCGCGAGCGCGATTTGAAAGCCAGCAAACAAGTTTGCCAGTGTTTGTTGCGCGGCAATACCGGCGATAATGCCGGCGATTCCGGCCGAGGCGAGGATGCTGGTGCCGACGTGACGCACCTGCTGGAACAACATGAGGATGGTGGCAACGGTGCAGAGGCCAATGGCGACATGGACAACTTTACCCAGGAGTTTCACCTGGGTGTAAATTTTTCGGGCTTGAAGATTATCGGCGACTGTCAAATCACCTTCTTCTAGCAACACCTTTTCTCCCACATTGACGGTTTCCACCAAACTCGTGGCAACGGCGACGATGATCAGAATGCTGCTGCACTTGGCCATGGCATCCGCATATCGCGGAGGCAAATCGAGGATGGGCAAAATGAAAAGAATTCCGACCACAAACACGAGGATACGCAGGATTCTTCCGGCCAAAGGCACCAAAAGGTCATCCATCCGGGTCTTGGTACGTCCGGCCCAAACGGACAACCTTGCCTGCAAAATCCAGGTTAGCCGCAGAATAAACCAAAGTGCAGTGAAACACACGCCCACATCCAGCAGTTTGTCCAGGATTCGCCTTGCGACTAAGGCATCTGCCAGGAATTTGCCGAGCAACGGGACGATGGCAAAATAAACTCCGAAAGTCCAGAGGAGAAGATACACGGGCTTGGTGGATGCCCGGAATACATGTTTCTTGGTATCCTTCTGATCCTTTCCCGCGACTTTGGCCCGATGAAGAATCGTGACGCCGGCCAGGAGGTGAAAAAAACCGGTGATGGCCAGAATGCAGAAAGCTGCCGCCCATTCGTCAGACGTAACGGAGCCCAAGACCGGCGCTTCAGGCCCCAGATTAAAGTGGTCGTGGAACAGGTCCGACAAAAGCTGAAGAAATCTGAAGCCAGTTTGGCCAGCAGATCATGAGCGTTCATGGGCGCGCGAGTTTGGCAGTCAAGCTGGGTCTTCGATGGTGAAGCCGATCTTGAGAGTTACCTGCCAGTGGGCGACTTTGTCATGGTCAATTTCACCGCGTGTTTCCAAAACCTGAAACCAGCGCATGTTTTTGACCGTTTTGGACGCGCGCTGAAGCGCCTGGTTGATTGCGTCCTCAACTCCGACAGTGGAAGTGCCGACCAATTCGATCAATTTGTAGGTATGGTCTATCACAAAAAAAGGTTAAAAATTGTGCCTGGCTTCGTATTTGGTCTGAGAACTCCCAGCTATAAGTCTGCCAAGTTACCCAGCCTGTTTTGTCGGAAAGCAGTGCCGATTAGCAGGCAAAATGCAATCAATGTGATCACTCATTGCAAAGTGCCATGACGTTTCATGGTCAGAGTTCAAAAAACCATACTCGTTCGTTGGACCAGCTATTTGGCGTGTTTAAAGCCTGGCAAAAACAAAAAACGAACGGATAAGCAATAGTAAAAGGGGCTGACAAGAGCCGAGTTGGATTCTGGGCGACGTCCATCGCCGCTGTGACATTGCTGGTGGCAGCCACCGGCGTATTTGTACAACTTCAAAACTCGCTGAATTATTGTTGGGGCGTCCAACCGCTTCCGGGGCGGACCATCCGTAATTTCCTGCGGCATCGGTTGTCCTCTGCCGGTTTCATTGGCCGTTAATGCCGGGCTCTCAGCCTTGGAAAAGTCTCTCGATAGTCTCTTCGCATTTGCAAGGATTTTGTCGCGAACGGTCTCAGTGCTTTTATTCAGCGTCATCATGGCGTTACCGGGTTGCTGCCAGTTCCAGTTTGGAGGGCGAGGAATTTTGCAGGTGCCGTCCGTAGGCATAATAGGCGGCGCAGGCGCCTTCGGCGGAAACCATGGTGGCGCCGAGCGGATGTTCCGGATTGCAGAGCGTGCCAAAGGCCGGGCAATCATGCGGTTTTTTAACTCCGCGCAATACTTGGCCGCTAATACAATTGACGGGTTCCTGGGTGTCAATTTCGTGTACGTCGAACAATCGTTCGGCGTCATGATCGCGGAATTCCCAGCGCAACTTGTATCCGCTCTTGGGAATCGTCCCCACGCCGCGCCATTTGCGGTCGCTCACTTCAAATACTTTATCCACCAACTGCCGGGCGCCGAGGTTGCCCTCACGCGTCACGATCCGGGCGTATTGATTTTCGACCCCGGCCCGGCCGGCTTCAAGCTGGCGGAGGGTCATCAAGGTTCCCTGCAACAAATCCAAAGGCTCGAAACCGGTGATGACAATTGGCACCTGAAAATGCGCGGCAATGGGCTCGTATTCCCGATAGCCCATCACCGCACATACATGTCCTGGACCCAGAAAGCCTTGGACCCGGTTTTGCGGTGATTGCAGAATGGAAACGATGGATGGCGGCACCAAAACATGCGATACAAGAATGGAGAAATTAGTTATACGCTGCTGTTTCGCCTGCCAGACAGACATGGCATTTGCTGGCGCAGTGGTTTCAAATCCGATGGCAAAAAAAAACCACCTTTTTGCCCGGATTGGCGCGCGCGATTTTCAGGCAATCCATGGGGGAATAAACCACGCGAATATCCGCCCCGCGGGACTTGAGAACCAGCAGATCTGATTCGGAGCCGGGCACCCGCAACATGTCGCCAAACGAACAAAAAATGACATCCACGCGTCGGGCGATGGCATGGGCCTTGTCAATCATTTCCAACGCAGTGACACAGACAGGGCAACCGGGACCATGTACCAATTCCACCGCTCTCGGCAGGAGTTGGTCAATGCCGTATTTAACGATGCTATGCGTTTGGCCGCCGCAGACTTCCATCAGCACCCAGGGCCGGGTGACGGTCCGCTGAATTTCGGCCAGGATTTTTTTTTGCGACGGCTTCGTCGCGATATTCATCGAGGTATTTCATGTGACGCCTTCGTTTGGCTCAAAGACGTTGACATCGAATTCAGGGGGTTCCAGTTCACCCAGTTGCTTCAAATTTTCCAGAGCCGTATAAGTGCGCGCCGCTTCCTCCTCGTTGACCGTGCTGATGGCAAAGCCGACGTGTACCAGCACATAGTCGCCCAATTTCGCTTCGGGCGCGTATTCGAGACAAACCTGTTTGGTGATGCCGCCGAAATTCGCCCTGCCCATGCGTACGCCGACATCGTCCGTCAGCACTTCAATTAATTTTCCAGGTATGGCTAGACACATAATTATTTTGATTCGGTTTATTGGGCGGCCTTATTGGGCCATTTCGTATACAAACACGACGTGAGCGCCAGTAGCAAGACCGTGATGCCGCCAAGGCAATTGCGCTTCATAGACGATCTTCTGCGGCGGAGCCGGGCGTTCGGCAATTTCCTCTTCCACCTTCGCCGGCGCCTCGCTATCGACATGCCTGGTTTTCGTTCTTGAAATCATGGTTTAAGAGAGCAATTGCGCCGCGATGTGTCCGGTCGTTGAAGTTTCATCTGGATACTATGTTTTCATCGCAGACCAGGGAATTGGACAGGTCCGGGGATGAAATGCCTTCGACCTCAAACCCTTGCAAATCGGGACACGCCTGCTCGATGGCCTGACGCACGGCCAGTTCCAACGTGATGGTCGAGGATGGGCAGGTCTTGCAGGTGCCCTGCAAACGCAAGGTGGCCACATCATTTTCCAAACGCAGCAGCTCGACATTCCCGCCATGGCTTTGCAGATAAGGGCGGATTTTTCCCAAGGCTTCGTGCAAGCGCATTTCTAGGCTTTGCGGATGCAGACCGTGAATGAGCAACAGGCTGCGAATCATTTTGTCGTGGATCAACGCGCCGAGCACCACTTTCCCCGGATCCCCGGCGTTTTGGGTGAGTTGAATCACCCGGGCCAACCCATCGCCATAGAGTGCCAATACGGACTGCAGACATTCGTTCAGCAACTGACGCGCGCGTTCATCGGGGAACATCTCAATCCGCTCGACCAGATTTTGAATCTTCATTTCGAGCGAATGTCCGTTGGCATGTGGCTGGTCAGCCCGTGGCTGAACAAGGGACGCAATCGGCTCGTCGGTCATGGCAATGAATTTTTGGTTTTTGGAGCCAAGGCTGTCATCGTCTTAATCGGGTCTCTATTGTTTCTTCAGCCCCATCAAGCCCGTGGGCGTATGTATTTCCTTGAGTACCTTGCCGCCGCCGAGATACATGTGTACGCCACACGGCAGACAGGGATCAAAACTGCGCACCGCGCGCATGATGTCTATCCCCTTGAATTTGTCCTGGCCATTTTCCTCAAAGATGGGGGTGTTTTGTACCGCATCTTCATACGGCCCAGGGGTCCCGTACACGTCGCGCGGATTGGCGTTCCAAGGGGTGGGCGGGTACGGATGATAGTTGGCCACTTTTTTATTGCGGATTACCAAATGATGGGAGAGCACCCCGCGCACCGCTTCATGGAAGCCGCAGCCGATCGCCTCGTCGGGAACCTTGAAAGGCGTGAACGTTTGCGTGCGACCGGCGAGCACCTCCGCCATCGCTTTCTCAACACAATACAATCCGACCGCGGCGGCGTAGACCTGGAAATATGTCCGGGCGCGGTCGCGCTCGATGGCGTTGCTCCACTTGGGAATCTTCCGTTCAAATTCCATTTCCGGTTTGAGCGCGGTTTTGGGCAACCGGATTTTGACGCTGGAACCGGTCGCCCTGACGTAGCCAATGTCCACCAGATTTGCCAGGGCTGTTGCCCACAAACGGGCAATGGGGCCGCCGCCGGTATCCAATGCGAGATGATCGCCGGTGCGCTGGTCAAACCAGCGCGGGGGCATGACCCAGGTGTAATTGCTGCCAAAGTCGCGTTTCTGGGGCTGCGGAATGGTCGTCTGGTTCCACGGATGGCGCTTGTCAACCGGATTGCCCAACGGATCGTTTTTTACAAACACTTCGCCGCTATCAGCCCAATCCTGATAATAGGAGGAACCCAGCAAAATACGTATGCCCAGATTGATGTCCACCAAGCTGGTGGTGACCGGCTTTCCATCCACCACCACCCCCGGGGTCACAAAACATGTTGCGTCCCCATTTTTCCATTGTTTTGTAATTATAATCGCAGACGTTTGGGTCTTGGAATGAGCCCCAGCAGCCGAGCAACACACGGCGTTGTCCTACTTTTTCATAACCCGGCAACGCGTCATAAAAGAAATCGAACAAATCATCATGCAACGGCACCACCCGTTTCATGAACTCGATATATTTCATCAGACGCACAAGATAGTCTGTGAATACTTGAATTGAAGGCACGGTGCCCACTCCGCCCGGGTAGAGGGTCGAGGGATGCACATGGCGGCCTTCCATCAGGCAAAACATTTCCCGCGCGTAACGGCTCACTTGCAGGGTTTCTCGATAAAATTCGCCCTCAAAGGGATTGAGTGATTTCATGATGTTGGCAATGGTGCGATAACCGTGCTCGGCGGCATGAGAAGCCTCGGTTTTCAAGGCTTTTTCCCAGACGCCGGGATTGGTTTCCTTGACCATCTTTTCGCAAAAATCCACACCCACGAGATTATCTTGAAAGATATTGTGATCGAACATGTACTCCGCCGCCTCGCCCAAGTTTATAATCCATTCGGCCAGCGGCGGAGGTTTGATACCATACGCCATGTTCAGCGCGTAAATCGAACAGGTGGCGTGGTTGTCGCCACAACTGCCACAGATGCGGCTGGTGATGAAATGCGAGTCCGCGGGGCCTTGTTTTGCATGAATATGCTGTAACCGCGAAAGATGGAAGAGGTGCTGTAACACGCAGCCACCCTTTTAGCGGCGAAGTCTATCTTGGTATAAATACCGAGACTGCCCACTATGCGTGTGATCGGATCCCAATTCATTTCCATGAGATTCCCTGATTGTCCTGGCTTGGAGGCTTTGCCGTTTATTAAGACTTGCATAAATATTTTCCTCTTTGGTTTACGTGAATGGTATCACGATTATTTGTGTCCCTCATGTCCATTGTGCCCGATCAGGTCACTCTTAAATCTCGGGTTATAACCAGTGTTAAGCTCGACACCCGTATGCCGCCATCTCGGCTCGAGATTGACGGTGTGGTTGGTGATGGCGCGGAGCTTGCGAATCAGGCCCTCGTAAAGGCTGCTGGTAAAACTGGAGACCGTGGATCCCGGCGGCGTATCCATGAACGGCATGAACTTGTCCGGAAAACCTGGCATGGTGCAGCCGATGCAGATGCCGCCGACATTCGGGCATTGCCCGCGAACAGAATCCCGAATGAGAGCGGTTGGAACAGGTTTCCAATGACCTGCAAGACCGTTTTGCGTGAAGGGCCATTCTGGAGCTTGGGATTTTCTTTCTGCTGGTTTTGGGGCTCGGCGTTTTTTTTGGCCATTATTTCTGGAGGCGCTGACATCGAGGGCGCAGTCATGCATCATTGAACGCGCGCGAATCCGGTTTCGATAGTAGGTCGCCGGTCATCGCGTCAAGAAGTTCTCTGGTCTGCAAAGCAAAATCTTCAAAAAGTTATTCACATCGAAAACAACATTTACACGGGAGAGTTCGGCGCGCTTGCCTTCGTCCCATTGTATGTCTGGCCGGGGTTCGTCAAGGTTGTCCGAAATTGAGCAAGGCGCTTCGCGCCGGTGGTCCTGTTTGCGGCTCCACCGTTGACAAACCCCGGCCAGACATGGACTTGGCTTTTAAGAATTGCGCGCCGGGGATTCTTGCCGAAAATTATTCAGGTTTTAGTGACCACAGGCTGGTTGACCAGTTGCAGCACCCAGGAGCCATGTTTGAGTTGATTGCGCGCATGTAAATCAGCGTCATACGAGGCACGAGTCTGCCACATCTTCCAAACGATCTTCAGCCAGCGTTGCCCCAAAGCTCGTAGCGCACAGGCGTGACTTTTGCCTTTGCCTCGAAGTGCGGTGTAATAGGTGTCCGCCCACGGCGAAAACTCCCGGCTTAAATTGGCCCACAGATGCACGGCATTGCGCAGTGACTTGTTGCATTGACGACGCAGATAAACGCGATGAATCTGACCGGACTGATAACTGACAGGCGCAGTGCCAGCCAGGCATTGCAGAGCCTGGGCGTCAGGAAACAAGGCCCGATCCTCGCCAATCTCGGCCAGCAGCCGCGGCGCGATTTTCTCGCCGGCCCCTGGCAACGAGCCAAACAGTTTGGCATCGGGATGTTGAGCAAACAGGCGACGGATTTCCCGACGGTATTCAGCAATTTGAGTTTCGAGCAGTTGCAACTGTCGGGCGCGTGCCACGGCCAATTGGGATTTGGCCCGGATCGTCGCTTCCCAACCGGCGAACTTATTCGCACGGGCAAAAATCTCCAGCCTCCGCTGATAGGTGGCCGGCCGGCCAAGTTTGTGGGCGTGCAGAAACTTCTCCCATTTGCGTTTGCCCACTTTGACCAGAGCTTCAGGAGTGGGAAACGACACCACGAAACTCCAAGCCGCCGGCATGGTCCAATCGTCGAAGGCTTCCAGCGCCGCCGGATAATAATCGTATAATGCCTGACGCAACTGCGTGATCAGCGCGGTGCGATCCCGAATCAACGCCACCTCGTCGCGGCAAAGCAAGCGCAGCTCTTTGATCAACGGGTCTAGCGCCGACAACGGCTTCCAGTCCGCGCCGTCGAGTCGCAGCGCATCTGCCAGACTCCAGGCATCCACCCGATCCGTCTTGTTACCACTGGGGACTTTGCGCTGGCGATACGCTTTGGCGCTGCGCGGATGAACCGGGAACACCCGGCATCCCCGCTCCAACAGACGCTCGATCACCGCTCCGTGTTTGGTCTCGACGGCAATCGCCACGTCGGGAAACGACGCCAGTTTTTTGCTGAATTCTTCCCAACCGCCAGCGGTGTGGTCGAAACGGAATTCAGCGACGATTTTCCCACCGCCATCCAGAATGACCACATCGTGATGGTCTTTGGCCCAATCGAATCCTGCGTAGTGTTTTATTTCATTCCATGCTTTCATAGTTTTTGCATTGTTGGTTTTGGTTGAATCCCACATTGCTCCGTCACCAGTCCACCTGATACAAAGCCCTCACGGGGACGTAGTTCTCTCAGACTTTTGGACGGGAGCCATCGGTCGGGCCGGTGTTCTTGACACAGCCCTCGAAGGCGCAGGTTGTGCGTGACCGTGAACCGACCGTGGCCGTGGGGCGACGGGCATAGGTTATCGGCGACCGAGGCGACGGCGACACTGGATATGTCCCAACGCCGGTGTTCTTGACGCGTTCCTCGTGGCAAAGGTCGAATTTAACCGTGTCACTCGAACTGCACCAGTGCGCCGCCGCCTCGATAGCCGTAATAAGACGGCCAGTCCGGTAGTCTCGTAACCGTGTGCTGACCGTAAATGTTGGCGGCGTTCCTTCGCGTGCGGTTTCGTTACGGAGCCGGTAATCTTGAATAGGCCCTCACCAGGCGCACGATGCTACAAACCGTGCTCGGGAGAATCAGTCGCGTCGGCGCGCCGCCAAGTTATTCACAACCGTGCCTCACCTGCCTTGATGGCTGTTCGGCCCGGTCATGAATAACATTGGAGACGGTATCAGGTCGAATTCCCTTGTTGCCCTTGAATTTCCACCTTGACCCGCCGCCCGGCTCCGGGGCTTTTCCACTTAGGATTTCGCGCGGGGTATGACCTTGCTGGCAAAGACAAATAATGGCACTCCAAAGCCGGTGTAGGGATGGCTTGTAGATTTCCATTGGGATCAGCGCCTTGTGGTATTGGCTGGAATGCTTGGGGTTGGGGACCACCCTCAGATCCTTCTCTGCACAGCAATGCCAAGCGTTCATTCGTCACCTTCTATATGCGTTCATTTAAATATAAAGTACTCTAATTGCCTGCGGTGGGCCAGATGTGGTTAAGTTTATTAACCACCAAAGAATTAAATACTGTGGACGACCCTTGACTCGTCAGCGACAACAGATTGTTCGTGGGCGAGTAGCCGGTTGACGCGAGGGGCATATAAAGCTGACCCGCGTTTCCAAATATCTCCACGGACTGCCGATCCGTTATGATCTCAAGGGAGATGGTTCCATTCACCGGCGGCAAGGGATTAGTCACACCGTTACACGTGATTTGCTGGGTTGCGGGAGCATAAGTTATGGGAACTCCACACAGGTTGAAAACAATGGCCGAAGCAGAGCCGGGTGTGAAATTAGCCTGAATATCAAATGTTTGCCCACTAATTCCGGAGAGAGGGTTGGATTCCGGATTCAATGTCAGGTTTGACCAGGAACCGGCATTTTCCTCCGCGTTGGTGATTTCGGCAATTGGTGTTGAGCAAAGCCGGACGCCGGCTGGCAGGGTTTGCAGGGTGAGCACCGTTGGAAAGAACAGCATTTGGTTGAATGGCATGCCCGACATGGATATTTGCGCCCAACCCATCCGCACGCGGCGCGCGTCCCCGGGTGGCATCACCGTAAAGGTTTGCGAGGCGTAATAGCCTGCCCCGCTGTTGCCCGGCAGTTTGGCGGTCGTTGGCGTAAAGACCGCTCCGTTGAACTGGCCGAGCATATAACCGCTGCTCCCATCATTTAATTCCCAGAGCATGTTGTTGGTATTGCCGTCTACTGGAAGTTGGAACATGTCGGGACACTCATAAAATCCGGTGATGCCGCTCCGATAGGTCCAGGTATGGAAATCAGGTGTTGAGAAAAAGTCAACCCCGCCCAAGTTTGAATCATAAACCACCATCACCCAATAATTTGAAGGCGCATACCAAAACATGTGAGGATCGCGACCGGTGACGTTGACTACCGGATTACTGGCGTAATCGGTAAGCGTCAGGCCGCCGTCATTGCTGTAAGCAATGCTTTGTCCGCGCAACAGGCTGTAGTAGGAGGCAACAATCACGTCGTTGGTGCCCGTTTTGAACCCGCCAGTGTTGGACGTATCAATGATGGCGCTGCCGGACCAAACATAATCCCCATAAGAGTGGGGATAAATCGCGTCCGGCATTTCCTCCCAATGCACCATGTCGGTGCTGACGGCATGTCCCCAATTCCGCTGGGCTCCGTCCACGCTGTAACCAAAGCTCCAGCCGTAAGGATTATGTTGGTAGTAGAGGTTATACTGGCCCCGGTAATAAACCAAACCATTCACGTCATTGATGATGCCCCGCTTGCCGGAGTAATGCAGCTGTGGACGCAAGGTCTCGGTATAGAGATTGGTTGCACCCACGATGCCGTTACTTTGCATCACGGAACTCAAGCCGGTGGAACCCGGAGCCAGGCTGTTCACCGTCAAGGTGGCGGTCTGACCCTGGTAGGGCGATAAATCTACAAAGGCCCACCAATCGGGAATGCCATCTGCCAGTTCAATATCAAAGTCCTGCACGGTTTTTCCGCCCACTACGATGGTAAATCGGCGCATCGGTGCGCCGTTTTTCACGGGCAGGTTGAGCAAATTATTGGTCACTACCATCTGACGCGTTAACGGTGGGACCGAAGGCGGCGGCGGCGGACTCAGGCGATAAAAGACAGTCGGGCTTGCCAGGTTGATCAGCAGATTGGTGGCGGTCATGTTCGCCGAACCGGCAACGTCCACCCAATTGGTGCTCAATCCTATATTCAGACTGTTGGTCTGTTCCTGCAAAACCCATCCCAAATAGTTTGCCGGCCAACTCATCGTCAGACCATCGCCGCTCAAGCTGTAGCTGAGGTTGAGGTCCACCACCTGCAGCGAACCCGAGCCGGATATAAAGCCAGGCAGGTTGCCGGCATTATAAGTTCCCGTGGGCAAGGCGACACCGTTGGTGTAAAAACGGGCAACAACATAGGCGCCGCCATAGTTCAAGTTCAGCGTCGTGCCCCTGGCAAGGCTAATTGCACCTGGCCTGCTCCCGGCAACATCCAACTGCAAGGCACCGCCGTTTACGGTCGTATAGCCCGTGTAGATGTTCGCCGCGGAAATCTCCAGCGTACCGGAACCGACTTTGGTCAAGCCGCCGCTGCCGGAAAGGACGCCTGAGAGCGTAATGGTATTGCCCGCCGTATCGAATATGACGGGACCGTTGACGCCCGTCAGGTTCATATTCAACGACGATGACCAGCTCGCGTAAGCCCCAACCGTCCCGCCGCCAAGATTGATGGCATATGTGCCGCCGCTGGTGGTGATGCCGCCTGCGCCAATATAAATGCTTCCGCCACTGAGGGTGTAGATGCCCAAGCCATTCCCTGCCTGATTCGGGATCAAGAGGTTGTTAAGGTTTGTGATGACGCCACTGACCTGATTCAGTACGCCAGTAACCAACGTGCTGCCCCAGCCGACCGACAGTTCGTTGCCACTCATATTCAACAGGCCACCGTTCATGTCATATTCCGCCTGCGTGCTGGTACTGCCGGTCGCAGCGACAAGCATGACCTTATTGTTGGCCGGATTGAAGGTAAAAGTGCCACCGTTCTGGATCACCGTGCCGCTCCCGCTGTCACGGCCAATCACGAAGGTGTCGGCAAAATTGCCTTCGATCATGAGCGCCGCCCCGTTCTGGATGACGAGCGTGCCTTTACAGCCGGCGATGGCATCGCCATCGCCCACATAGATCCGACTGTTACCGGCCCCGTTGATCGTGGTGCTACCAGTTATTATCGTAGTACCGCCGTTGAGGTCCCAGCTTGTGATCGTATTGGTGCCGCCCAATGTTAATATACCAGTGTCTGTCTTGATCAAACTGGTGTCCGTGGAGGAAATGATGCCACCACCAAGGACAAGATTCCCATTGGTTGGCGTATCAATACTTTCGCTGGCGCTCCAGGCCATGTTGAGATTGACGGTCTGGGTGACAGGCACGACCGGATTTGCGCTGAAACCAATATCGCCATTCAGCGTGATGCCATGGCCGCCCAGCATGAACGCTCCGGCGGCAGAATCGAACGTGATGCTGTCGGCCGTGATGCTCGTAAGGTCGTTGGTGTTGACCAACCGCGTGCCGCCGGCAAAAGTCAAGCCGATGGGAAAGACGGGCACTACATTGTGATCCCAGTTGCCGCCCGCACTCCAATTATTATTCACACCACCACCGGTCCAGATGCCAGTGCTGACAGGGCCCACCACCTGCAACGATCCGGAACCTGCGATAAATTCGGGGAGGTTGCCGCTGTTGTAAACCCCATTTGGAAGGGCAACGCCGTTGGTATAAAAGGCGGCCACGACGTATGTGCCATGAAATGTCAGATTGAGCATCGTGCCATTGGCAAGGCGAATTGCACCAACGCTGCTACCAGCCACATCCAACTCCAAGGTGCCGGCATTGACGGTCGTGTTACCCGTATAGCTGTTGGCACCGGCGAGATCAAGTGTGCCGGAGCCGGACTTGGTCAAGCCCCCGCTGCCGGAAAGCGTGCCCGAGAGCGTGATCGTATTGGTCGCTGTATCGAACGTGACCGCGCCGTTGGAACCCGTCAGATTGATATTCAACGCTGACGCCCAGTTGGCATATGCCCCAACCATCCCGCCGCCCAGATTGATGGCATAATTGCCGCTGGTGGTGATGCCGGTCAATCCAATGTAAATGCTCCCACCGCTGAGCGTGTAAACGCCCTGGCCATTTCCCCAACCGACCCATAGGTTGCCAACATTGGTTATGACACCGCTGACCTGATTTACCACCCCGGTAATCAACACTCCGTCGCCAAGGCCGATCCCCAATGTATTGCCGCTCATGTTTAACAGTCCGCCGTTCATATTATAGGCCGACCGGGTGGCGCTGTTACCCGTCGCGCCGAACCAAATAGTCCCGTTGTTGCCAGGATTGAAGGTAAACGTGCCCCCATTCTGGGTCACCGTTCCGCTCCCGCTGTCGCGTCCTATCACGAACGTGTCGGCAAAGCTACCGGTGACAGTGAGCACCGCTCCGGTCTGGATGATGAGCGTACCGTTACAGCCGTTGAGAAAATCGCCATCGCCCACATAAATACGACTATTACCATCCCCGTTGATCGTCGTGTTTCGAGTGATTGTGGTGGTGCCGCCATTTAGATCCCAGCTCGCGATCGTGTTGGCGCCGCCCAAGGTTAGGGCGCCGGCGCCAAGCTTGATCAAACTGGTGTCCACCGAGGAGGTCAGATCGCCGCCCATGCTGAGATTGCCATTGGCTGGGGTGTCAATGATTTCGGGGGAGTTCAATGCCACATTCAGATTGACGGTTTGGGTCACGGGTGTGGCCGGATTCCCACTGAAAGCAATGTTGCCGCCCAGCGTGATGGCATTGCCATTCAGTACAAACGCTCCGGCGGCAACATCGAACGTGATGTTGTTCACCGTGATGCCCGTGAGGTTATTGTTGTTCGCAAGCCGCGTGGCACCGGCAAAAGTCAACGCGGTGGGAAAGCTGGGTGCCGAATTCCAGTTTCCGCCCGTGCCCCAATTATTGTCCACACCAAGACCCGTCCAAATGGACGCAGCCTGGGAACTGACCAAAGGTTGCCCCAATAAACTCAAACTGATCGCGGCCAGCAGAGTGTTTCTTGTTAATCCGGATGGATGCATATAAATCTCAATTTTTGTTTTCTATCGGCTGGTTGCAGTTTAGTTCCCATTCCACATCAGTCTATAGAAGGCATCCGGCAATGGTGCCGCGGTGTCGTTGAACTGGAATACCCCGCCCGCCGGGGCGCTGGTGGTCATGACACCATTCCAATTGATCAGATTAGTTGAGACTTGTACTTGATATTGGTAGCCGGGAATGGCCATGAACGTCATGCTTGGAATGCCGTTCATCAAGGCAATGTTGCGAACCCGTCCTCCCAGTCCGTTGATGGTGCTCACGGTAACCGCGCCGATGGCGGAGCCGCCATGTCCGTCGCTCAATGTGTAAGTGAATTGATCCGGCCCAATGGCAACTGGTGTATAAGTGATAATGCCGGCGCCCAAGCTCACCGGGCTGCCGTTGGTGCTCGCTGCACTCACCCCAGTGATGGACAATGAATAGTTGGCGGGATTTCCCGCCAAGGCGACCAAATTACTGGTGGCCAAGTTTGCGGACGCGCCCAGGACAGCGACCAGGTTCGTGGATCGCGGCACCGGCACCGGCTGGATGAAAACCTGGAGCGTCTTTACCGCATAACTGGCCGCATTCTCACGAAAAGTCCAGTCCGGTTGAATATCCGTGAAGTTGTCGATGGTGTTGTAGTTGCCGGTCTGATACACGAGGTTGTTGCCGATACCCAAGTCGGCGTTTCCGCCATAACCGCCCCAGGCATTAAATGACATTAACATCTGTGCCGCCTGATGGTTGGCGATTTGCATGGAGCCATAGTTGCCGTTACCTGAGTTTTGATCGCCCCAATCATACGTGCCGGAATTAGCCTGGGCCACGCCAAGGGCGTTATTTTGCGAATAATTATAAGGCCAGAATTCAAGGTTGCCGCCGCCCAAATTCGTGCCGCTCACGATTCCAGCCACGCTGGAGATCACGTTCATGTTCGTCACGTTCTGCTGGAACACCGCACCGCTCGGCAGTGTGGGCACACCAATTTGCGCCAGGTTGGTGGTGAAGGGATTCAGCGACACCCAAATAAATTGCACCGGCCCGTCATTTGTGGCTTGAAGTTCCAGATAATATGCCAGGCGTCCAAACGCGCCGATCCCCGCATGGTTGTCCACCGTATAGGTTACGCCACTGGCATAATTGGGCGCATTCGGAACATCCAGCGAGTAGGCCAGTTGAAAATGTGATGCCTCCGTCACATTGTTGGTCGCCCCATGCGCCCCGCAGGCGTTAAAAGTGACGGTTGTTCCGCCTGCAATGGGTGTCTGCGCAGCGGTTAAGTCAACCACGTTGCTCACGGTTAGCGTATAGCTTGCATTTTGTGTCAGCGGGCTGGTGGTCAGCATAACCACGCGCCCCGTCGCTGCATCCAGCGTGGCGGCGGAAATCGTTACTCCCCCATTCAGCCGGAAGTTCGCAATGTTCGCCGCCGAGGCGGCCACCGGCTTGCTGAAAGTCACCGCCACATTCGCCAAGCCACCCTGGCTGACCACATGCCAAATTACCGGCGCGTTGGTGGTGCCTAATACGCCGATCACATTGGTGATGGCATTAAACCAGTTGGTGGCCATGCTGGCATAACCGCTCGCGTTGGGATGGATACCGTCAGAGCTCAGACCAGCCGAAGTAACCACGCTCCGCAAATCCGTGAAATAGACTTGCTGGCCCAATGCGGCGTGCGCCGCCACGATGCCAGGGATGAACGGATTGAAAGTGCTGTTAATCTGCGAGTTTAATGTGGCGTTATCCGTCCTCAGCAGCAGGTTCGCCACAATGATCTTGGCATTAGGCCGGTTTGTTGCCAGATGAGTGATCATCTGATCCAGCCGGTTCGTCGCCCCTGCGCCAATACCATTGTTATAATCATTGGTGCCGAGGAGCAGCAAGATGATGTCGGGATCATCCGTGCTGTCAAACACGCCTTGCATGCAATAATCCACCCCGGCAATTTCCGCGCCGCTGTGGCCTTCGTGCCAGGCGGTCACACCTGGAGGATTGTTGACGTCGAGGAGGCCGGTGAAAGTAACATTGTAGTTAAGTGAGTTCAGCAGCGCAGCGAGCAGCGTGCGATAGCCGCCCGGCACATATGCAGGAGAACTATAACCCATGGTGATGGAATCGCCCACAGGCAGGATGCGCACCACCGGATTCGTGCTGATCAGCAACGATCCGGAACCTGCGATAAATTCGGGGAGGTTGCCGCTATTGTAAACCCCATTTGGAAGGGCAACGCCGTTGGTATAAAAGGCGGCCACGACGTATGTGCCATGAAATGTCAGATTGAGCATCGTGCCATTGGCAAGGCGAATTGCACCAACACTGCTACGAGTCACATCCAACTCCAAAGTACCGGCATTGACGGTCGTGTTGCCCGTATAGCTGTTGGCACCGGCCAGATCAAGTGTGCCGGAGCCGGACTTGGTCAAGCCCCCGCTGCCCGAAAGCGTGCCCGAGAGCGTGATGGTATTGGCCGCCGTGTCGAACGTGACCGCACCGTTGGAACCCGTCAGATTCATATTCAACGGTGACGCCCAACTGGCATATGCCCCAACCGTCCCGCCGCCCAGATTGATGACATAGTTGCCAGTGCCGGTGGTGATGCCGTTCGGGCCGATATAGATACTCCCGCCGCTGAGCGTGTAAACACCTGAGCCACCAGACTGTTGCAGCCCAAGCTCGAAGTTGTTGAGGTTGGTAATGACGCCACCAATCTGATTAATCACACCGGTAGTCATCGCGCCGGCGGCAGCATAGCCGGCTCCCAGACTGTTGCCACTCATGTTCAACAGGCCGCCGTTCATATCGTAGGCCGCCGTCGTGCCGGCTTCGCTCGTTGCGCAGACAAGCATAAGGGATATGTTGGCCGGATTGAAGGTAAACGTGCCGCCATTTTGTATCACCGTCCCGCTCCCGCTGTCACGGCCAATCACAAAAGTATCACCAAAGCTGCCGGTGACCATGAGCACCGCCCCGGTCTGGATGATGAGCGTGCCGTTGCAGCCGTTGAGAAAATCGCCATCGCCCACATAGAGGCGATCATTGCCATCCCCATTCCCGTTGATGGTGGTTTTCCCGGCGATTATGTTGGTGCCACCGTTCACGCCCATGCCAGCGATGGAGTTGGTGCCATCCAACGTCAAGGTACCGGCGTCGGTCTTGTTCAAACTGTAGTCCGCAGTGGAGTTGATATTGCCACCAAAGGTCAGGTTGCCATTGATTGGCGTATCAACGTCCAGGGCGCTGGCGGTCCAGGCCATGTTGAGATTGATGGTTTGGGTGACGGGCGTCGCCGGGTTGCCGGTGAAACTTATGTTGCCGCCCAAAGTGATGGGGTCGCCGTTCAGCACGAAGGCTCCGGCACCGGTATCGAAGGCAAGGCTGTTGACCGTGATGTTGGCGAGGTTGTTATAGTTGGTCAGCCCGGCGAGGCCGGCAAAGGTCAACCCGATGGGGAAGATGGGCACCACATTCCCATCCCAGTTGGCGCCCGTGCTCCAATCGGTATTCGCCCCGCCACCGCCGGTCCAGATGCCCAGACTGCCGCCCGCCGCTGGCCGCCCGAAAAGACTTAAACCGATTGCCAACAGCAGAGTATATTTCATCGAGGTACTTTGATTCAATTGTAATGCTTGTCAACTTAAAGAAAAGTTGCCGGGGCAACCGCCCCGGCAATTTCCATGTTCCACCAAGCCGCATTTATCCCAAACCCTGCGAGTGAGGCCAATTACTCTTCAAAGCATGACCGTCTGGTAATCGAACTGACCAGACGCCACGCTCGTCCCGTTGAACTTACGGCGTCCGCAACCGGAAGAACTTCGCCGGGATAGACGGGCTGACCGGGATGGCATTGGAGAAATCCCCGCTGCCGTCAAAGTTTCCGGTCGTGTTCGTCGTCCAGGACGCAATCGGGGCCGCCACATTCGTCGAGGTCAGCCAAGTATAGCCGGCATTCGCCGTGCCACCGCTGCCCGTCAAGATCAGA